>ERZ772966.455-NODE-455-length-16093-cov-7.507046_pt1 | contig 16093 bp, 9 predicted proteins | sample MGYA00580680_ERZ772966 | MGnify/ENA primary metagenome ERZ772966 (study PRJEB29015, sample SAMEA2738055) | human oral metagenome | biome: human oral; feature: human-associated habitat; material: saliva | place: China | collected 2225 ...
CCTTCCTCCCTCCCGCCAGGGAGTCTTTCCCGGCGATCGCGACGTAGACGGGCATAGTCAAGGCATTGGCCTCCTCCTTCGTCAGCGGTGAGGGGGTGGGCAGATTCGCGTCGAAGTGCTCCGACCCGGCCTTGATCATGAGGGCCATGGGATCCGATCCGACGGAGTCCTCGCCGCCGAGCGCCGTCTTGTGTATCTCGGCATTGGGCGGTGTGGCGGTGATGCCGCACAGATAAATCGCCTCCACCCGGAAAGCATCTGCCGAGCGGAAGACGCTTCCCACGTTATACAACGACCGCACATCGTCCAGGACGACGATGAGCGGCAGCTTTTCGGCCTCCCTGAATTCCTCAACGGAGAGCCTTTCCATTTCGACTGTGCGTAGTTTCCGCATATTACTTGAGGCTGAACACCAATGCGTACGCCTTGATTCTTTTCACCATGGAGAGCAGACCGTTGCTGCGGGTAGGTGACAGATGCTGGCGAAGTCCGATCCTGTCAATGAAATACAGGTCGGCATCCAGAATCTCCTGCGGCGTGTGCCGGCTCAGGACACGGATCAGCAGGGCGATGATGCCTTTGGTGATGAGTGCGTCAGAGTCGGCCGTGAAGACAAGTTTCCCGTCCCCGTTGTCACCTTGCAGCCACACCCGGCTCTGGCAGCCGTCGATGAGATTGGACTCGTTTTTCTCGCCGGCGGGCAATACGTCGCCCTCTTCGCCGAGGTCGATGATGAGTTGGTAGCGATCCATCCAATCTTCTATTTCCGAAAATTCTTCGATGATCTCGTCTTGTATTTCGTTGATGGTCATATATAAGGAGAAGCTGATGTGTGAGAGGGAAATGTGGCCGTGCGCTATGCAACGGCCGTGGAATAAAAGAGCGAAGTTGGCTTGCGCGATTGCATTCGTTTAGGGGATGCGCTCTTCGGAGAGCACTTGCAGCAGCGTCTGCCCAACGGCGCGGAGGGTCTTGGCACTGAGTTTGTCCATGGTGTCGCCTGTGGTGTGCCAGTGCGCAGGGAATCCGCCATCGGGGTTGAAGGCGATAATGTCAATCGTGGGAATGCCGGCGATATTGTTCATGGGCAAATGGTCATCAGTGATGAATCCGCCCGATTCCTGCACGAAGTAATCGCCGGCATCGGCCAATCGCGCGGCATCCCACACCTTCGTCACGACGGGTTGGGCGTAGCGGAGCGAGAAACCCTCGAAGTAGAAGCGATTGTTGGCACCGCCCACCATGTCGAGGAGGATGCCGTAGCGCGGTTTGTAGTCGGCGGCGATGTTTTTGCTCCAGTATTGCGAACCAAGGCAGAAGGTGCTCTCGTCGTCGCGCTTGTTTTCGGGCGCCCAATAGGGAGCGCCGTAGTCTTCTGCGTCGAAGCAAACGAGATCTACGCCGATTTGCGGATTCAACTTTTGGAGATGGCGCGCCACTTCGAGCAGTACGGCCACACCTGAGGCACCATCGTCGGCGGCCATCACGGGTGTGCGGTGACGAGTGGAGTCGGCGTCTTTCTCAGCCCACGGGCGCGAGTCATAGTGCGCAGCGAGCACCACACGGTCTTTGCGTTCGGGATGGAAAGCGGCGATGATGTTGCGGCAACCGAGCTGTTTGCCGTCCCAACCGGTGACTTTCGTGCGCTGCTCGGTCACAGTGAGTCCCGCGGCCTTGAACTGCGCCACGATATAATCGCCACATTTTTCCAAAGCGGGGGAGTTCGGGGTACGAGGCCCGAATTCGCACTGCGCACGAGCGAAGGCCAGTGCAGAATCGCCGTTAAACTCAACGCGACACAAGCGCGAGGAGTCAATGGTCTCGGCATTTTCAGCCGCAGTTTTGCTGCTTTTGCAAGCCATTGGGAAGATGGTGGCGACAGCAAAGAGCAGAGGGAGCAAAGAAGAGAACTTCATAAGAGTAGGTGTCATCCTTATGGGAAAACAATAAAAGGAATAATCAAAATCAGCCTTGCGCGGCGGCCTGCACGCGGGTCATGACGCGAAGGAAATTGCCGCCCCAAATTTTGGCGAGGTCTTCGTCCGTGAAACCCTCGGCTTGCAGACGGCGCGTAAGTTGAATGAGCTCGGAGGCGTTGGCCAATCCCGGAACTCCCCCATCACCGTCGAAATCGGTGCCGATGCCGACGTGATCGATGCCGGCCACAGAGATCATGTGGAGGAGATGGCGGAGCGCGTCGTCGATGGTTGCGTTTTCGTCGTCGGTGCGCAAGAAGCCGGCGTAGAAGGTGCACTGCGCCACACCGCCGTTTGCGGCGAGCGCCCGCAGTTGGTCGTCAGTAAGATTGCGGGGGTGATCGCAAAGGGCGCGGGCGGACGAGTGGCTGCACACAATGGGGAGTTGCGACACCGCGAGGGCGTCATAGAAACTCGTTTCTGCGCCGTGAGAGAGGTCGACCATCATGCCAACGCGGTTCATTTCGCGCACCACCCTGCGGCCAAATTCCGACAAACCGCCGTGCTCTCCGCCTTTGCGCTCGGCATGGCGCGCCAAATCGTCCTTGTTCGGGCGCGCAGAGTCGCAAATGTCGTTGTTGCCGTTGTGGCAAAGTGTGGCGTAGACGACGCCACGGCGGCGAAAATGCTCCACATTGGCCAAATCGGTGCCGAAAGCAAAGGCATTCTCGATGCCCGGCATCACACTGCGCAGGCCGGCTTGCTTGTTGGCGAGCAGATCGGCCGGAGAAAACGCCATGCGCGCCTGCGGACAAGCCTCTACCATATTATATAGGCGGTCGAGAATCGTGTTTGCCTTGCGCGTTGCTTCGAGATTCGCCGCATCGCCGCGGCCATTTTGCGCCAGATAGGCCACCATGATCGAAGCATCGAGGCCGCCCTCCACCATTTTGTGGCTGTCGACGAGGATTTTCGGATCGCGGCGGTTGAAATTGATGTCTTGGTCGAAGAACATCGGCGTGTCGCAATGCGAGTCGAGGGTGAGATGCGCGGCATGCCAACGGCGCGCACGGCGATAGTTCTGCGCTTCGTTCACGAAATGCGTAAAAAGTGCCCGCGTGTCGTCGCCATCGAGACATTCGGGATGCCACTGTACACCGATGATACTTTTTCGTTCACTGCTTTCCACCGCTTCCACAATGCCGTCGGGCGCAGTCGCTGTGATGCGCAGACGCGAACCGGGATCGGCGATGGATTGGTGGTGGAAAGAATTGACAAACAGCCGTTCGCCGAGCAGTCGGCGAAGCAAAGAATCGGGTTCGGTGGTGATGCTGTGCGAACGCTCTGAGCGCGGAGCCTGTTGTGAGTGCTTAATGAGCGTGCGGTCGGGCAGTGCCGACTGTTGGTCCTGGAATATGCGGCCGCCGAAGGCCACTGTCAGCACTTGCATGCCGCGACAGATGCCTAAGAGGGGGATTTGCCAATCGTAAGCGCGGCGCACCAAGAGCAACTCAAAGGCATCGCGCACGGGATTGACGGTTCCGAGCGCTGCTACGGGCTCTTCGTTTATCCACAGGGGATTGATGTCGGCTCCGCCCGAAAGCAAAATGCCGTCGGCGCGGCGCAGGAGTTCGTCGATGGCCGAGAGGTCGGTCGTGGGAGGGACGATGAGGGGCAAACCACCCGCGCGGAGCACGGCTTCATAGTAACCGGGGCCGAGCGTACAGCCCGGTTCGCCGAAATTGCCACTGATCACAATGAGCGGTCGGCACTCGGTGATGCGCTGCGTGGCGCTCTCGTAGACTTCGTCCAAGTTATAATTCATGTGTTGTGAGTCGTAAATTCAGATACCGCCGAGGGGCTGAAAAGTCACTCACCGATCGCATGGTTGCGCTCGGTCAGTGACTTGCCTACGGGGATACGAAGAAAAAAGTGGGAGATCGCCGTTCGGATTATTCCGCAGCGGTTTTGTCGGTCTCGTCCTCATTGGGTCGAGGATAGCCGCCGAAGGACACAGCGTCGTCCGGATATTCGTCGCGGCGGTTGGGATTCATGGGAAACCAACCCTTGATAACCCGTTGACGCTGCTCAAAGAGTTCAAGAATGCTCCACAGGCACGAGAAACCGACGATGGCTGACAGCGCACTCCAGAACACCGAGGTGAGGAAAGGCGCAGCCGCCACGCCGGCAAGGCCGGAAACGAGGAACACCCACCAAAGGCGTGTGCCGAAATAGTATTCGGCCTTCACCACAATGGGGTGGAAAATGCCGATGGTCAAGAAGGTGCAAAAACCTAACAGTAGACCTTCGTATGCAAGTTGTGACATAAATGTAAGGGTTCAATCAGTGAGCGGGCGAAAAGATCAGTCTTCCACCTCATCCACCATGTCGGTGTCCTTTTCGTCGACCACCAAGGTGTCTTCGTCCTCGTCGCCGATGCCAATGGGAATCGTGCGAGAGATGCTTTGTTCGAGCGAGATCATCGTTTCGGTCGAGGTCACACCCGGAATCTCCTGAATGCGGTTGTTGAGCAAGTCCTTCAGGTGCTCATTGTCGCGCGAAAAGAGTTTGACGAGCATGGTGTAAGGGCCGGTAGTGAAGTGACATTCCACGATTTCGGGAATGTCGTTGAGCTTTTCGACGGCCGTTTTGTACATCGATCCGCGCTCGAGCTTGATCCCGATGTAGGTGCAAGTGCCGAAGCCCAAGAATTTGGGGTTCACTTGGTAGCCGCTTCCGACAATGATGCCGCGTTGCACCATGCGCACCACACGTTGGTGGATGGCCGCACGAGAAACTCCGCACTGTGCGGCGATTTCTTTGAAGCTGCGACGGGCATCTACAGAAATGACTTTGAGTATTTTTCGATCTAAAAGGTCGGCCTTCTTCATTTTATAATGTCTTGGAGATGATTCATGCGACAAAAATACACATTTCGCGGCACAAATGTGGAGAAATGTCGTGTCTTTTTTATCGTTTGTCTATTTACCTCCACTTGCAATGCGAGCGGCCGCGCGTCCGATCAGCGGACTTCGGCCGTCACCAAGCGCAAACTGTCGGCCTGCGTACGCACTTTGAGCCATTGCGCCAGTCGGTCGCGGTCGGCCGTGGGAAGGGGCGTGCGACTGTTGGCCACGGCCAAGACATAGGAGCGAACGGCTCCGCTGTCGACGGGTGTTTCCGTGATTTTCGACAGACCGATGCTTTCCACCTTGGGACAAACGGCTTTCACCTCACCAACGATTTCGCGAGCCAATGCATCGAGTCGGCGATAGTCGGCGGTTTCGCGTTCGAGCTGCGCCACGCGCTCCGCTTGCAAGGCCAGATGTTGCTGATCCAGCCCCGAAAGACTTTGTTGCGTGCCGGCATTGTTGCGCGCCAAGAGCAAACTGTCGGACTGTGCGCCTTGAATCACATTCAGTTGGTAGTCGGCCAACTGATAATCTGCCAAGCGCTGACGCGCCGCTTCGATCATTTCGTTCGGCAGAGCCGCTCCAAGAGCCACCACGTCGAGGGTTTTCGTTTCGCGGTCGGCCTGTTCTGAGAGAATGCGCGTGCCCGGCTGATGCAGTTCTTGTTTGACAAACTGTTTCACGTGATTTTCGAACACACTTTGGCGAATGATTTGTGTCGTCATGTAGACCGCCGGTAGCATCGTGACCACAACAATGACGGCGATGTAGCGATTCACGACCGCCAAGCGAGCCTTGTCCACAAACTGCTTGGGCTGAAATTGCAACAGGCGCACACCCAAGTAAGTGGCGAGGGCGATGAAGACGGTGTTGATGAAAAAGAGGTAGCATGCGCCGAAGAAGAACGACCATTCGCCCATCGCCAAGCCGTAGCCCGCCGTGCAGAGCGGCGGCATGAGGGCGGTGGCGATGGCCACTCCCGGAATGACGTTGCCTTTCCCGCCGGTAGAGAGCGCCAAGATGCCCGCCGCACCGCCGAAAAGGGCGATCAGCACATCGTAGAGCGTGGGAGAGGTGCGCGCCAGGAGTTCAGATTGCGCCTCGGTGAGCGGGGTGAGCTGAAAATAGAGCGCGGCGGTGAGCACACTGATCACCGTGGACACACCATAGTTGGTCAGCGAGCGTTTGAGCAACTCAAGATCGGCTCGTCCCACGGCCAACCCCATACCGATGATCGGGCCCATGAGGGGCGAAATGAGCATCGCGCCGATGATCACCGCCGTGGAATTGAGGTTCAAGCCGAGGCAGGCGATGAAAATGGCAAAGATGAGCACCCAAAGGTTCGCACCGCGAAAAGTAACCCCGTCGCTGATCTGCTCCACGGTGGCTGTTTCGTCGGTTTTATCGGGCAAGGCGTTGAAAAATCGCTTGGCGATTCGCCAAACATAGTTCTGAGAAGAGTTCATTGCGTTGTATTTTCTGTAATGTTTTCACCGCAGACGGATCACCACCTCACCGGATCGGTTTCCGTGCTGCGCTCGGCTTACTGAGCGCCGACTCGTAACTGCAAATATACGACGTTTTTTCGAAACTGCCGGCTCACTACAAAATAAGGCTGAAGTCCCAATCAGGACTTCAGCCTTTTGCTATTGTGTTGTGTTTGTAGTGCTATTCGCTAAGTCTCCGCTTATTTTCGGAAGAGGCGAACCAACTCACCGATCCAAAGTACGACCGAAGTACAGCCGATGAGGATGGCCCAATCTTGGAGGGGCAGCGGCGTAACGCTGAACATCTGACCACCGATGGTGACAATGACGATTTGCCCGATCAAGATGACGAACAAAATGAGCAGGAAGCTCTGACATTGTTTGAAGTGGAAGGCCGATTGTCCGGTGAGATAAGCGCGAGCGTTGAACATATTCCAGAATTGGAGCATCACGAAGAACGTGAAGATGTAGCTCTTCTCGAGATCGGAGAGGCCGGCCCCCGTACCGAATTGGAGATCGCACAAAGCGGTGAGCGAAGTCACATCGGCATGCTCGCAGACATAGACAAAGCCGAGCAGGAGGAGGAAGAAAAGGGCACCGGTGACGAGAATCGTGCGCTTCATCACCTTGTCGATGATGAATGCGTTGCGATCACGCGGCTTGTCGTGCATCACACGCTCGGCGGGAGGCAAGGAAGCCAAGGCCATAGCGGCGAAGGTGTCCATGATGAGGTTCACCCAAAGCATTTGCGTCACGGTGAGGGGAGAATCCGTGCCCATGAAGGCACCTGCCAACACAATGAAACAAGCGGCTACGTTCACCGTCATTTGGAAGAGGATGAAGCGCTGGATATTTTGGTAGAGCGAGCGTCCCCACATCACCGCGCGGCCGATGCTCGAGAACGAGTTGTCGGTGATCGTGATGTCACTGGCTTCTTTCGCCACCGAAGTACCGTCGCCCATCGACAAACCGACGTGAGCCGTTTTGAGTGCAGGCGCATCGTTCGTACCGTCGCCGGTCACTGCGACAACGTGTCCACGCTTTTGCAGCGTTTCGACGAGGCGCTTCTTGTCCAAGGGACGTGCACGAGCGATGATTTTGAGTTCGTCTACACAATTATAGACTTCTTCGTCGCTGAGCGCTTCGAATTCCGGTCCCGTGATGATGGCTCGTTCGCTGTGATGTTCGCCCCACAAACCGATCTGACGACCGATTTCTGCAGCCGTTGCCGAGGTGTCGCCCGTAACGATCTTCACATCGATGCCGGCTGAGATACATTCTTCCACGGCCTCGGGGACATCTGAGCGAACAGGGTCAGAAATGGCCACGGTGCCGAGGTAAACCAGCCGTTCGGCCACCACTCCGCGCTCTGCATCGATCACCTTTTCGTCGCCTTCCAAGACCTGATAAGCAAATCCCAATGTACGCATGGCTTGGCGCTGGTAGCCCAAGAGGCGTTCGTTGAGCGTTTCCACCGATTCGTCACCTACGGCTTGCGTGCAAAGCGCACGAACGATTTCGGGAGCACCCTTTACAAAGAGCACACGGCGGCCGGGCAATACGCCCGATTCCACGACGGCAGCCATATATTTACGCTCTGTCGCGAAAGGAAGTTCGCGCAGCGCCTTAGATCCCTCGCGCAGCGTACGATAGTCTTGGGCTTGCGCATGGAGCCAAAGGAGGAGCGCACCTTCAGTGGGGTTACCCAGCACACTGGGACGCGAGGCGTCACTCAAATCGAGGGTGGCCGTGCTGTTCACGGCAATACCTTCTGCGATCAGTTGGCTCTCTTCGCTCGCGGTAAGCTGACCTTCGGGCAAAGAGGGGAAAGCCGCTTCGGCCACCGTCATGCGGTTTTGCGTCAACGTACCCGTTTTGTCGGTACAAATCACCGTGGTAGCCCCCATTGTTTCGCAGGCGTGCATCTTACGTACCAAGTTACCCGTGCGGAACATACGGCGCATGGAGTAAGCCAGGCTGAGCGTAACGGCCATCGGCAAACCTTCGGGAACCGCCACGACAATGACCGTAACGGCAATCATCACAGTGCTGAGGAAATAAGCCGCGAAGTTCACCCATTCGAAACCGTTTGCGCCGGGACCGCTCACAAAGTACACCGCCATGCGTCCCACCAGGATCAGCACAGCAAGCACGTAGCTGATATTCGTGATCAGTGAGCTGAGACGATCCAACTGTTCGTTGAGCGGGGTCTTCACACTGTCGTCGATCTGCGCAGCTTCAAACACCTTTCCGCTTTCGGTGGCATCGCCCACGGCGAGAACGCGGCAAATGCCGTGACCTGCCATGACTTTCGTACCGCGCAAGACGTGGTTGGAGGGGAAAGTGGCTTCGTCGTCGAACTCTGCTTCGACCGTCGTTTTCGCACAAAGAGGTTCACCCGTGAGGGTAGATTCGTCGACGGTGAGTTGTACCGATTCGAGCAACTCAGCATCGGCCGGAATGTCGTCACCCGTGCCGATCATCACGATGTCACCCACCACAATATCACACTTGGGCACTTCGATCGTGTTGCCTTCGCGAATCACACGCACCGGCTCTTCATCGTTCACCTGATTGAGAATCTCAAATTCCTGATTGGCTTTGAGTTCAAAGTAGAAGGCCAAACCTGTGGAAAGCAGAACTGCCACAAAAATACCGATCGGTTCGAAGAAAACCGTGGCTGCACTGTTCATCGCAAAGAACTCGTAGCACGAGATGAGCAACGAGAATACGCCTGCAATGAGCAGTATAATAATAATAGGATCCTCAAATTTCTCGAGGAAACGCTTCCAAAGCGGCATTTTGGCCGGAGGGGTCAGGACATTCACGCCGTGCCGGGCACGACTTTCCTCCACCTCACGTGCCGAAAGGCCGGTGTAGTGATTGGACTTAGACATTGTTATAATGATTTGATTGTGATTTCACAAGTAAGCGTAGTCGCTGTTCTGCATTTCCGCCAACACGCGGACGACCGTGCAAATATAAGATTAAAACAGCACACAGCCACGGGCAACACAACAAAAACAACGCGAACTTTTCTTTTTGAGACTTAAGGCTGAAAAGCAGGCATTATAAACGGATTCTGAAAAACCAAAGAAAGAAGGCCACCAGCAGACTGGCAACACCCCAAAAGGTCGTTATCGTCGCTTTACGCATGTAGTAACGACGGCGGTGCGAACTAAAGGTGAGACGCGCACGCCGACGCTGGAAATAGGGGATGATGAAACCGAGCAAGATGGCGAGTAGAAAAAATAACGTCATGAGAACGGCAAACGAGTAGAAGACGAAAGTAACAGAGCCTGTCAAAGTGCAAAGAGTGAAGATGAGGCTCAAAATACTGAGCAAAATGCGCCGAGACAGGTACTGATCAAAGACAAAAACGTCGAAAATCGGCTAATTTACGATTGTGGATTTCATATCATGCCGGTGGTCAAAAAAAATGACACCGCATTTGCCGGCAAAATTACCTCTTTATCATCTATACACAAAACATATCTACTAAAAAGAAAGTGTTTCGCTTCCATTTTTGCACAGTTGTCCATCTAAATTGGCATTCTGTTCGCTTCACAACAGACTTCGGCGCGATTCATTTAACACATGAACCGCGCCGAAGCAAAAAAGAAATAGGAATGAGCACAGAGGAAGGCTCGTAACCCCCTCGCGGAGTCAAGTGAACCAGAGCATAACCAGCACTTGCGCGATGATCACGCGCAAGAACATGGCCAACGGATACACCGCGGCGTAGGCCAACGAGGCTTTGTCGCCCTCGACGGTGTCGTTCACGTAGCCCAACGCGATCGGGTTGGCCATGGCTCCGCAAAGCATGCCCGCTGTGGTGGCAAACGACTTGCGGCGCCACACCACTGCCACAATGGCCATCACTGCCAAGGGCAATGCCGTGAGCAAAGCGGAGAAAGCGATCCAGCGCAAGGCGGCCGGCTGCATCACAGTGTCCAGGAAATCACTACCGGCGTCGAGTCCGAGACAAGCCAAGTACATCGACAGGCCGAGCGAGCGCATCATCAAGTTGGCCGACTGCGTGGTGTAGGCCACCATGTGCAGGCGCGGGCCGTAGGCACCGATGAGAATACCCATAATGATGGGGCCGCCGGCCAAACCGAGGCTGATGGGGAAGTTCAACCCCACGCTGATGGGAATGCTGCCGAGCAACAGACCGAGCACAATGCCCAAGAAGATGGTCACCATGTTGGGTTCTTCGAGCGAACGCACCTCGTTGCCGAGCAGATCCACCACGCGCTCGATGCTTTCGGCCTGTCCCACCACCGTCACGCGGTCGCCCATGCGCAACATCAGGTCGGGCGTGGCGAGCAGACGGAGGTCGTCGCGCTTGATGCGGCTCACCGTCACGCCGTACAGGTAACGCAGATTCAAATCGCGCAGGCATTTGCCGTTGATCTCGGGGCGGGTGATGAGCACGTGGCGGGAGATGAAATGCGCATCGATGGCGTTCCAATCGATATTTTCCTCCATCCAGTTTTTCGTCTCGTGTTCGCCGAACAGGTTGGTCAGCGCGTGCACCTGTCCTTTGCGGGTGATGATCAGCAGACGGTCGCCTTCGTTGACTTCGGTCGAGGCATTGGGAAAAATCACCTTCCCTTCGCGCCACAAGCGCGACACCACAAAGCGTGTGTGCCCGGCATGCGACACGATGTCGTGAATCGTATGTCCGAACAGTGCGGGGTTGCGCACACAGTAGGAAGTGATGTAGGCTTCCTCGTCGTTGTCTTCTTCGCCCGCATGGTCGTGACGCTGCAACCAGCCGCGCATGATGACGAGTACCACAATAACCCCGATCATGCCGATGGGGTAGGTCACCGCACAACTCAAGGCGGCCACCGCCGAAGGTTGTCCGAGTTGTTTGAGCGTCTGTTGTGCCGCACCGAGTGCGGGGGTGTTGGTCGTCGCTCCGCAAAGCACGCCCATCAGATCCGTGAAGGGCAACCAGCCCATCAGCGCAATCAGCACAGCCAACACGGTGCCGATGAGCACCACGCCGATACTCAAGATGTTGAGCACCTTACCGCCGTGGCGGAAAGTCGTCACGAAACCGGGACCGACGTGCAGCCCGAGCGCATAGACGAAGAGGATCAGGCCGAAGCTCTCGGCATAGGACAACATCTGCGGATCGAGTTTCAGACCCAAGGCACCGGCCAGAATGCCGGCAAAGAACACAAACGTAATGCCGAGGCTAATGCCACGAAAACGGAACTTGGCCAACGACAGACCGAGGGCGCACACGGCCGACAAGACGATGACGGCCTGAATGGCGGAAGGGCGAGTGAGGAGGTCGACAAACCACATGTCGAGTGGAGCGTTGAAAAAATGGAATGAAGGGCACGACTGCCGGAGCACCGTACCGAAAACACATATTTGTCAGCCTCTGCCGCGCTGCGACAAAGGGCGAACGTGTGCAAAGGTAGACAGAAAAGAACGAACACGACAAAATTTCACGGCTTTTTTCCATTCGGCGCACGCATCAACGCACGCAATCGCCTTCTCCCACGCACGGACGGCGCTGTCCTTTCGAATCTCCACACGCTTCTCGCCCACAAACGCGGCGCTTGCTGTGGCCTCCCTTTCCACCACGCCGAGGGGTGGCGGAAAACAAGGGGACTTTCGACGAAAAGTGGTGGAGTTTTGCCGAAAAGTCCACGGTTTTCATTGCGTTGTTGCCGTGTTTTTTATCGCACCGGCATCGTGTGCTTTCAACCGTGTGCGACTTTTTTTGACCGTACGTGGGTTTTCAGATCTCCTTCTGCGCGTTTTTGTTTTGACCGCGCTTTTATTCTATGTATTTTTGCAACTATCTACTATCATCACAGAACGCGATCCCAACAAGGTCATCGACTTCCGTAGAATTTCTTGCCGCGCTTGTGCCGCGCAGGAGGGCTTCCACGGCATCCGTTTACAATCAGAAAAATCATCTCACTCATTCTTTTCACCGCCCCTGCTCCCGAAGGCGACTTTCCTCCGATTGGGGAAGGAAATGGAGGAGCGCTACCGTATGATTCACTATTTATGTTACTGCTGTGCGATATTCTTCGCACTGATTTGTCTTCTGCTCGCCACTCGGCTGAGTGCGCAAGCGCAAACCCGCGAGGCCTATGTGGCACAAAGCGAGGACGAGACGACGCTCACCTTCTACTACGATGCACTGCGTGCCACTCGCACCGGCACGACATGGGGGATTGGGGAGACAAAAAAAGAGGGAGACATCCCCGTCCCTGCTTGGGCAGGAACAAGCCAGGAGGTAGATAAGACCACCACGCGTGTGGTGTTCGATGCTTCGTTCCGAGACTTCCGTCCCACCACCACCGCGAAGTGGTTTCATTATTGTGTAGCACTCAAGCAGATAGAAGGGCTGGAGTATCTCAATACCTCAGAAGTGAAAGACATGAGCTACATGTTCTCCGCTTGCAAAGCGCTGACTTCACTCGATCTGAAGAACTTCAACACACAAAATGTCACCAATATGAAGGGGATGTTCGCCAAATGCGGGGCGCTGACGTCGCTGGATCTGAAGAACTTCAACACACAGAACGTCACTGACATGAGTAACATGTTCTTCAGTTGCGGGAGGCTGACGTCGCTGGATCTGCAGCACTTCAACACACAGAACGTAACCAACATGGATGGGATGTTCTTCAGTTGCGAGGCGTTGACGTCTCTCGACTTGCAGCACTTCAACACACAAAATGTCACCAATATGGAGGGCATGTTCTCCTATTGCAAGGCGCTGACTTCTCTCGATCTGAAGAACTTCAACACACAGAACGTCACTGACATGAGTTGGATGTTCTTCGATTGCTGGACGCTGACGTCGCTGGATCTGAAGAACTTCAACACAGAGAACGTCACTAACATGAGCTTGATGTTCTCCGGTTGCTCGGCGTTGACTTCTCTCGATCTGAAGAACTTCGATACACAATACGTCACTGACATGAGGGAGATGTTCTCTTATTGCGCGGCGCTGACGACCATCAACTGCAACACCACTTGGTGGTGCCCGGAATCAGAAAATATGTTTGCCGGTTGTACGCAGTTGAAGGGTGCAGTCGCCTATGACAAGAACAAGGTCGACGCAGAGATGGCTAATCCCGAAACGGGCTATTTCACCGCTAAGCCCACCATGGTGGAAAGCAGGTGAATGGGTGCTGACGATGCGCAGCACATCACCCGCTGCAAGCAAGCGCGTGCGCGGAGCACGGAAACAGTTACCGGACGGAGTGCAGGTCGTGAACGGAAAGAAGACGGTCAAACCATGACACTGCTTCAAAGATTTCCTCTCTTCTTGCACTGTCCATAAGTGAGACCGGTACCCGTGAGAAGATCCCGAAAAATTCATCGACTTCCGTAGAAATTCTTGCCGCTCTTGTGCCGGACAGGAGGACTTCCACGGCATCCGTTTACAATCAGAAAAAATCATCTCACTCATTCTTTTCACCGCCCCTGCTCCCGAAGGCGACTTCCCCCGATTGGGGAAAGAAATGGAGGAGCGCTACCGTATGACCCACTATTTACGTTATTGCTGTGCGATGCTCTTCGCACTATTTAGTTTTCTGCTCGCCACTCCGCAGCGTGCACAGGCGCAAACCCGCGAGGCCTATGTGGCACAAAGTGCGGACAAGACGACGCTCACCTTCTACTACGATGCACTTCGCTCCACCCGCACCGGCACGACATGGGGGATTGGGGAGATGCAAAAGGAGAGAGAGAACCTACCAACAGGAGAGAGAGAGAGAACCTACCCCGCATGGGCAGGAACATGGAAGGTGATAAACAATACCACCACACGTGTGGTGTTCGATGCGTCGTTCCGAGATTTCCGTCCCACCACCACCGCCGCGTGGTTCTATCATTGTAAAGCTCTCACGAAAATAGAAGGACTGGAATACCTCAACACTGCGGAAGTGAAAGACATGAGGGGCATGTTCGCCGCTTGCGAGGCGCTGACGTCGCTCGACCTGAAGAGCTTCAATACACAAAACGTAACCGACATGGGCTTCATGTTCGCCGCTTGCGAGGCACTGACTTCTATTGACCTGCGGAACTTCGATACACAGAACGTCACTGACATGAGCTCGATGTTCGATGGTTGCTCGGCACTGACTTCTCTCGATCTGAAGAACTTCAACACACAGAACGTCACTAATATGGGCTCGATGTTCGATGGTTGCTGGGAGCTGACGTCGCTGGATCTGAAGAACTTCAACACACAGAACATAACTGACATGAGTAGGATGTTCTCTCGTTGCCATGCGCTCACTTCTCTTAACCTGAAGAGCTTCAACACACAAAACGTCACTAATATGAGCTCGATGTTCGATGGTTGCGTGGCGCTGACTTCTCTTAATCTGAAGAGCTTCAACACACAAAATGTCACTGACATGAGTGGGATGTTCTCCGGTTGCGCGGCGCTGACTTCGCTGGATCTGAAGAACTTCAACACACAGAACGTCACTAATATGAGCTCGATGTTCTCCAATTGCGAGGCGCTGAAGTCGCTGGATCTGAAGAACTTCAACACAGAGAACGTCACTAATATGGGCTCGATGTTCTCCGATTGCAGGGCACTGACTTCGCTGGATCTGAAGAACTTCAACATACAGAACGTCACTAACATGAGCTCGATGTTCTACCGTTGCAAGGCGCTGACGTCGCTCGACTTGAAGAGCTTCAACGCACAAAACGTCACTAATATGAGCTCGATGTTCTCCGATTGCATGGCGCTGACTTCGCTGGATCTGAAGGACTTCAACACACAGAACGTCACTGACATGAGTTGGATGTTCTCCGATTGCGTGGCGCTGACGTCGCTGGATCTGAAGGACTTCAACACACAGAACGTCACTGACATGAGCTCGATGTTCTATGATTGCAAGGCGCTGACTTCTATTGACCTGAAGAACTTCGATACACAGAACGTCACTAATATGAGCTCGATGTTCTCTGGTTGCAAGGCACTGCCTTCTCTCGACCTGAAGAATTTCAACACACAGAACGTCACTGACATGAGTGGGATGTTCTCCGATTGTTGGACGCTGACGTCGCTGGATCTGAAGAACTTCAACACACAGAACGTCACTAATATGGGCTCGATGTTCTCCGGTTGCGCAGCGCTGACGTCGCTGGATCTGAAGCACTTCAACACACAGAACGTCACTAAAATGGGTTTGATGTTCTTCAATTGCAGGGCGCTGACTTCGCTCGATCTGAAGAACTTCAATACACAAAACGTAACCAACATGGAGGGAATGTTCTCCGGTTGCGAGGCGCTGACGTCTCTCGATCTGAAGAACTTCAATACACAAAACGTAACCAACATGGAGGGGATGTTCGAAACTTGCGTGGCGCTGACCTCGATCGATCTGAAGCACTTCAACACACAGAACGTCACAGACATGAGTGGGATGTTCAAAGATTGCTCGGGTTTGACTTCTCTCGATCTACAGCACTTCGATACACAAAACGTAACCGATATGAGTTGGATGTTCACTGATTGCAAGGCGTTGACTTCTCTCGACCTGCAGCACTTCAACACAAAAAACGTCACTGACATGGGTTGGATGTTTAAAGATTGCTCGGGCTTGACTGCTATCCACTGCAATACCACTTGGCAGTGCCGGGAGTCAGAAAATATGTTTGCCGGTTGCACGAAGTTGAAGGGCGCAGTCGCCTATGATAAGAACAAGGTCGACGCAAAGATGGCTAATCCCGAAACGGGCTATTTCACCGCTAAGCCCACCATGGTGGAAAG
>ERZ772966.456-NODE-456-length-16072-cov-18.879690_pt1 | contig 16072 bp, 7 predicted proteins | sample MGYA00580680_ERZ772966 | MGnify/ENA primary metagenome ERZ772966 (study PRJEB29015, sample SAMEA2738055) | human oral metagenome | biome: human oral; feature: human-associated habitat; material: saliva | place: China | collected 2225 ...
CGATGCGGATCTCGGCGCCGTCCTGGTTGCGGGCGACGTACTGACGCACGCCCGTACGCTGCATGTACAGGGACTTAGGGGTATCACTCATGGCACCTATTGTGTCCCCTTGGCGTGCCGTCTGTCGTCCGGGCGCGCCAACATCGCTTGTGGCGAATTCACAGCATCGACATGGTCGCATGGTACTGTATGCTTATGTGATATATGTCAACTGTTCTCGAGAGGGCGATCAGGAAAGCATGCAAGCTGGAGCAGTGGGGCTCGGTGGTATTACTCCCGGGATGCGTCTCTCGGGTGTGGTTGGGCGCGAAAACGTTGAAGTACTTACCGTGCGCGCAGTAGGGGAGTCTGCATCGGAAGTGATTTTCCGCGATGGTACCGGCACCATCGATTCGCGCGTTTTGTCGGCGGACGATCTGGATCATATCGTGATTGCCGATACTGACGGTCAACAGACGAAATATGATGCGGATCCCCGTGAATTTATGTTGGCAGCAGAGGCTCTGCGTATAAAAAATGCAGCGTTGTACGACCCGATGGCTGCGGTGTCTTCTTCGAATATCGAGCCGCTTCCCCACCAGATTCGTGCTGTTTATGAGCATATGCTCCCGCAGGTCCCGTTGCGATTCTTGCTGGCGGATGATCCTGGTGCTGGGAAAACTATCATGGCGGGGCTGTACTTGAAAGAAATGATGCTGCGTTCCGACTGTGAACGTGCGCTCATCGTGTCGCCCGGTGGTTTGGCTGATCAATGGCAGGATGAGCTGCAGACGAAGTTTGGACTCTCTTTTGATGTTTTGACAATGTCGATGGTCGAGTCTGCTCGTGGCAATGTGTTTGCTGATCACCCGTACCTGATCGTTCGGATGGACCAGGTCTCGCGTAACGAGCAGCTGATGGATCAGCTGCGTGCAGTGAGCTGGGACGTTGCGATTGTCGATGAGGCGCACCGGATGAGCGCCCACTACACATCGTGGAATGGGGAAGTGAAAACCACCAAGCGTTTCACGCTGGGCAGGGTGTTGTCTCAGCGGGCGCAGCATTTCCTCCTGATGACGGCAACGCCGCATGCGGGGAAAGAAGAGGATTTCCAGCTTTTTCTGACGTTGTTGGATCGGGATCGTTTCGAGGGGCCTTATCGTTCGGGGAGGCATCGGACTGATACCCGTGGCTTGATGCGGAGGATGGTGAAGGAAGACCTGCTGACGTTTGAGGGGAAACCGCTTTTCCCAGAGCGCCGTGCCTATACCGTTGGGTACGACCTGTCCGATGCTGAGCAGGAACTGTATGACCGGGTTACCGAATACGTCCGCACAGAGATGGGGCGCGCTGATCGAATCGGGGAGCAAGGACAGTCGCGTCGGCGTAATTCCGTCGGCTTTGCATTGACTGTTCTGCAACGTCGTCTGGCCTCTAGCCCCGAAGCGATTACTCGTTCCCTTGAGCGTCGCGTAGAGCGTCTCGGACAGCGCCTGAATGACATCGCTCGCGCAGAGACTCAGTCCGTCAGTAATACCTCGCCGTTGGGGTCGGATGAGCAATTCTTTGATCCGTATGACCAGGCGTATGCGACCATGGCTGACTTGGACGACTTTGACGATGCTGACGGCGACATGTCAGAGGCGGAACGAGCACGTTTTGAAGAACGGATGGAACAGGTTGTTGACTCCGCGACTGCCGCATTGACGAAGGAAGAGCTTGCTCGGGAAATTAATGTTCTCGAGGAACTCGTCGCACTGTCTAAATCGGTGTGGAACGTTGGAGATGATCGCAAGTGGAACGAGCTGCGTCAGATCCTGTCCGAGCAGCTTCTGACAGACTCAGATGGAGCGCCTCGTAAGATCATTGTGTTTACGGAGCATCGGGACACGATCAACTATCTGCAGCGCAGAATAGCCACACATATAGGAAAATCCGAGGCGGTAGAGGTTATTCATGGCGGGACTTCCCGCGTCGCCCGGTTGGCAATTCGTGAGCAATTCACGCACAATCCACAAGTGCAGGTGCTGCTCGCCACTGATGCCGCCGGTGAAGGTCTCAATCTGCAGCGTGCTCACCTCATGGTCAACTATGACCTGCCGTGGAATCCTAATCGCATTGAGCAGCGCTTCGGGCGCATCCATCGAATTGGACAGACAGAAGTCTGTCACCTGTGGAACCTGGTGGCCACAGGAACTCGCGAGGGCGACGTCTTCCGTACGTTGCTCTCGAAGATCGACCAGATGGGCCAGGCGTACATGGGAAAGCTCTTCCATGTGCTTGGAGGGGGGACCATCTTCGACAATAAGCCGCTGCGTGAGCTTCTTGTTGAAGCCATTCGCTATGGTGATCTGCCAGAGGTGCGAGAACGCTTGGGCAGCGTTATCGATAAGTCTGTGTCCCACGGTCTCCAGGCTCTCATCGATGAAAGAGCGCTTGTTCGAGATATGTCGACTGAGTCAAACGTGGAAGCTATCCGGGAGCTCATGGAGCGTGCTCGTGCCCGTCGACTGCAGCCGGGTTACATTGAGGCTTTTGCGCGATCAGCCCTTGAGCGTCTGGGCGTGCGTCTGGAAGCGCGTGAAGCAGGACGATTCGAAATTCACCGTGTTCCCTCACGTTTGATACGAGCCGCGCGGAGTCTGAATCCGGCTGCTCCGCTGCCGAACCGTTATGAGCGAGTAACCTTCGTACCCGCTGATGCATCGGACCCTAAGCGTGATGTCTCGCTCATTGCACTGGGGCATCCATTGCTCGATGCTCTTATTGCAGTCACGTTAGAGGAACTATCACATACGCTTGAGCAAGGAACAGTTCTCGTCGATCGCAGGGGCCTGGTCAACGAGCCAACACTGCTCGGTATTGTTGAAGAAACGATCACGGACGGGCTGCGTCATATCGTGTCGCGCCACTACGACTACGTGCTGTCGGGTACCACGGAAACTGTCAGCGAAGTTCCTCCGTACCTGGATTGCGATGCGCCCCGATCCGACGAGGTGGAGAATGCTCGGGCCTGCGAGGTAGCTGATCAGCGTGGTCGGTTGGAGCGGATTCAATCTGTTGCATATGAGTCAGGTGCGCGGCCACGTATGAAGGAGATCCACGCGCAGCGCGATCATGAGATCAAGCGCACCCGCACTCAGGTCGAGGATCGCCTGAATGCTGAGGCTCAGCTGTGGTACGAGCGTGCAGCTTTGTCGCACGACGAAGAATTGGCCGGTAAAACCCCGAGGATCAGTTCAGCATCGGCACATCGGCGCGCTCGTGAGATGGAGGAGCGATTGGAGCGCAGAATCGGAGAACTCAATGCTGCCGTTAAGTTGGCAGCTAAATCGCCGCGTCTCTGCGCTCGCGCGCTCATTGTGCCCGAGGCTCTTGTAGGTGGCCATTCCGCACTCTTTGCGCGTGATACCGCAGAAGTCGACCAACGTGCCGTTGCAGCGGTGATGAAGGCAGAGCAGATGCTTGGGCGTAGCCCTCGAGGGATGCCGCACTCGAACCCAGGATTCGATATTTCTACGACTGGCGCCGATGGCAAGCAGATGTATATAGAGGTCAAGGGCCGTATCGAAGGTGCGTCCACCTTCACTGTGACGGCGAATGAGGTGGCTTTTGCTCGTACGCAACAGGAGCGCCACGTGTTGGCGCTTGTGAGTGTGAGCCCACGGGGACCCGCTCATGATCGCCTTCGGTATGTGTACGACGCGTTCGCACACATCGATCCGGCCGTGACGACGCTCTCGTACAATGAGCGGTGGAACAAGTACTGGCAGCGCGGGACACAACCCGCGTGAGCATCAAGTCGTAGAGAAAGCTGTATTGCTATGAAGAAGAAGAAACTGATCGAGACATCGTTGCCTCTTGAGGCAATCAATGAAGCGTCAGTGAGGGAAAAGTCGATCCGTCACGGGCATCCGTCCACACTGCATCTGTACTGGTCGCGTAAGCCGCTCGCGACGGCGCGCGCCATCCTGTTCGCGCAGCTGGTGGACGACCCTGCGTCACGTCCTGAGGAGTTCCCTACCGTGGAGGCCCAGGACGCTGAGCGCGCCCGCCTCCACGACCTGATGAGCCGCCTGGTGGTGTGGAAGAAGTACCCAGACACGGCGCTGCTGGAGCAGGCACGCGCGGAGATCCGCCGTTCCAACGGCGGAACCATCCCCGCCGTCGTCGATCCTTTCGCTGGAGGGGGGTCAATCCCCCTGGAAGCCCAAAGGCTGGGCTGTCGGGCTGAGGCGTCGGACCTCAACCCACTGGCAGTTCTTATCAATAAAGCGCTGATCGATATTCCTCCACGATTTCGAGGAGGCACTCCTGTTCATCCGGGGATCGCAGACCAGCACGGATACCAGGGTGCAGAGGGACTCGCGGAGGATATCCGATACTACGGAAAGGAGATGCGGGACGAAGCGGAGCGCCGCATCGGGTACCTCTACCCAAAGGTCAAAGCGCCAGGGGGTACGGAACACACCGTGGTCGCCTGGAAATGGGCGCGTACCGTTACCAGCCCAAACCCTGCCAATCCGATCGAAGTTCCACTGGTGAACTCCTGGTGGCTGTCAAAGAAGAAAGGGAAGGAAGCATGGGTTCGCGCGACCGTTCGTGACGGCCAGGTCCACTACGAGGTTGTCTACGACGCAAATGGCCCGAGAGGGGATGATGACTGGACCATTCGTTTCGGGAAAGGCGCGAAAGCAATCGGTGATGGCACGCCATTCGATTACGATTATGTGCGCTCTGAAGGAAAGCGTGGACGTATTGGTTGTCATTTGCTTGCAGTTGTTGCGGAAAAGGGAAACGGAGAGAAGGGACGAATTTACGTATCCGCGTCTGACGAGCAACGGAATGCCGCCGATATTGATCGTCCGATAGTTGATATAGATGGCGATATAGCGGATAATCCTCGTTGGTTCTCTCCGCCTGCATATGGGATGAAACAATTTTCAGATCTGTTCACAAATCGGCAGCTTGTCGCGCTCGCAACATTCTCTGATCTGGTGGGCGAGATACACAAACGAGTTCTCTCTGATGCGCTCGCATCGGGCATACGTGAAGGTGAGTCTCTGGAAGCAGGTGGAACGGGCGCTCGTGCCTATGCGGATGCGGTTGCAACATACCTCGCGCTAGCAACCAGTAGGATGACTGATTACTGTAATGCGCTTACGAGCTGGAATTCATCTCGCGACGGATTAAGAAATCTGTTCTCGCGTCAAGCCATCCCGATGGTATGGGATTTTGCTGAGGCAAATCCCTTTTCCTCATCTTCCGGTAATTTCTTTGGGCAGGTTGAGTGGGTCGCTGAGGTAGTCGAGCGTGTGCCTGCAGATAGCGCGGGTTCAGCTAGACAACTAAGTGCTGATTCTCGTAACTATTCAAACTTTGTTGTGTCTACAGACCCGCCGTACTACGACAATATTGGATACTCGGATCTCTCAGACTTCTTCTATGTTTGGTTGAGACGATCTCTGTCTGATATTCATCCGTCATTGGTGTCGACGATGCTCACACCCAAGGCGGAGGAACTCGTCGCAAACCCATACCGCCACGAGGGGAAAGAGCAAGCTGCGGAGTTTTTTGTCAACGGTTTTAACAATGTTTTTGGTCGGATTCGTCAGGGAGCTACTCCGGACGTGCCGATGACCGTCTACTACGCCTATAAGCAGCAGGACAACGGTAAAGGCGGCAAGACGTCGACGGGCTGGCACACACTGCTTGATGGTCTCATCGGAGCAGGCTGGGAGGTAACGGCTACGTGGCCTGTACGCAGCGAGCGCGGAGGAAGAATGCTAAGCGTCGGAACCAATGCCCTAGCTTCGTCGATCGTGCTAGCCTGCCGCCCTCGCCCTGATGACGCTCCGACCACGACTCAGCGTGCTTTCGTGCAGCGTATGAAGGCGGAGCTGCCGGATGCTTTGCGGACCCTCATGCAGGGGGACATTGCCCCCGTTGACTTGGCGCAGGCCGCCATCGGGCCAGGCATTGCCGTCTTCTCCCGTTACTCCCGGGTGCGGTCTGCTAGCGGCAGCGACGTTGGAGCTCGAGAAGCCTTGGAGCTTATCAACCGCACTCTCGACGAGGTTCTGGGGGAACAAGAATCCGACTTCGACCCCGACACGCGCTTCGCCGTGCGCTGGTATCGCCAATATGGGTGGCGACCTGAGACATCCGGTATTGCCGATCAGCTGGCACGGACTACTCAGACGTCTATTGCAGAGCTCGAACGTGGGGGTATTTTTGTCACGGCAGGTGGAAAGGGACGCCTGCTCAGAATCAGCGAGCTTGATGCTGAGTGGAACCCCGCCGAAGACTCTCGCCTCTCCATTTGGGAAGCGACCCTGCGGCTCGCCGCCTGCATGCAGTCGTCAGGCGTAGAGAAAGTCAGTGAGCTGGTCGCGCAGCTCCCGGCGAGTATTCCGCTGTCTGCCATCAAAGAACTTGGCTTCCTGCTGTTTCACGAGGCTGAGAGGAAGGGGGACGGTGATGACGCGCAGGCCCTTAACGCCCTCGTCACGTCCTGGGGCGACGTATCCCTGAAAGCCAAGCAATACGTACCGACCCTAACCGGTACCCAGTCCGAACTTGACATCTGATAGAGGAGACTCACGTGGCACTCACCAACAGCGACCGGATCGATCGAGCTTTTTCTTTGCTCTCTGAAGGGCTCCTCGATCTTGTTGACCCCGTGATGACGGAGGTTTTTCACTCGGAGGATTGGCCGACGCGTTTGGCGGAGGAATATGCTCGCAAGTATGGCGGTTCTCCTCGACCTCTCAGTAAATTCGATCCGCACGTGCAACTGCGCGTCATCACCGAGCGAGGCAGAGCATTCTCCGACGTACTCAGCCGCTCGCAACAGGCCTACGCCTCAGAGTTGCGCGAGGTACGTAACCTGTGGGCTCATAAACAGCCATTTTCAAGCGAACAGACTTTGCGTGCCCTCGATACAATGGCGCTGCTGCTGCGTGCTGCCAATGCACCCGACTCGGCGGCCGACGTCGAGGCTATCAAGCAGGAACTCCAGCGCACCATGCTGTCGAAACACGTGGACAACGAGTATCGGCGTCGAACAGTCATTAAGCTGGGCGCGGGGGATGGCCTCACTCCTTGGCGTGAGCTTGTCCACCCCCACGATGAGATTACGCAGGGGCGATTTGCTGCCGCGGAATTTGCTGCTGACCTGCACACGGTCGCCATCGGAGAGAACTCGAACGTCGAATACTCGGATCCTGTTGCATTCTTCGAGCGCACCTACCTGACAGAGGGGCTTACCGACCTGTTGGGGCGTGCGCTGCGTCGAGTGTCCGGGCAGCCGGGAGCCAGCCCTGTCGTGAATCTGCAGACTAACTTCGGGGGTGGCAAGACGCACTCAATGCTGGCGCTCTTCCATCTGTTCTCAGGGAAGCATGCCCGAGATTTCCCCCAGGCGATTCAGGATATTATCGAGCGCTCAGGGGTACGATCAGAAGACTTTGATGGCCTCAAGGTTCGACGCGTTGCGATCGTGGGGACGAGTTTGTCCCCCGCATCGGGGTCACGCAAGGATGATGGTACCCATGTCAATACCATCTGGGGTGAACTCGCGTGGCAGCTCGGTGGGCGCGAGGCGTATGACATGATCGCAGCAGACGACATTGCAGGGACCAGCCCCGGTGATGGTATGAGGCGTCTGCTCGAACGCTATGGTCCAGCCCTTATCCTGATTGATGAATGGGTTGCTTACGCGCGACAGCTGGTTGGTCGTGAGCTTCCTGCGGGTGACTTTGAGACGCAATTTAGTTTTGCTCAGACACTGGCTGAAGCAGCTGCTGCAGTCGATGGGTGCATGCTGCTCGTGTCGATTCCCGCGTCGGATGCCGCCGAAACAGAAAATAGTGGGAACGACCTCGAGGTCGGCGGAAACAATGGGCGCCTCGCATTACAACGTTTGCTGAACGTCATCGGGCGTGTTGCGGACCAGTGGCGCCCCTCGACGAAGAACGAGTCCTTTGAAATCGTGCGGCGTCGAATATTCCAGGACCCTGTACAGCAGAACAATGGGGCCATTGCCGCAATCGCGAAAGCATATGTTCGTCTTTATCAGGAGAATCCTGGGCTATTCCCTAAGGAAGCTGCGACGAGCGATTACGAACAGCGCATTAGGGACTCTTATCCGCTCCACCCGGAGTTGCTTGATCGGCTGTATGACGATTGGTCCTCGTTGGATCGTTTCCAACGCACTAGGGGCGTTCTCAACCTGGTTTCTGACATAGTCCATGAGCTGTGGCGGTCGAATGATCAATCCGCCCTCATTCAGCCGGGCAACGTGATGGCGTCCGAGGCGCGCATCAACCCCGATCTCACACAATATCTCCCTGATTCCTGGAAACCTGTGATCGATAGCGATATCGATGGGCCGGAATCTATTCCTGCTGTTATTGATAGGGAGAGGCCAAACCTTGGTCAGAGGCTAGTCACGCAGCGTTTGGCTCGCACGGTCTTTTTTGGGTCAGCACCGAGAAGCGGGGCGAAACTGAAGGGGGTGGACAGGAAGAATGTCTGGCTCGGTGCGGCGGTACCCGGTGATGCGCTGGGTAACTTCCCCACTGCTATCGAGCAGCTGTCACAGCGATCCATTCACTTCTACGAGGAGAATTCGCAGTACTGGTTTGGTACTCAGGCCTCCGCTCAGAAGACCGCCAATGAGTATGCCGAGCAGTTACGCAACGACCCGGAAACAGTCCTCGCTGAGGTGACGCGCAGGCTCCAACGCGAATTCTCTTCCCAGAGAGGTGATTTCGCTCGAGTGCACGTTGCACCCGAAACTGGTGCGGATGTGCCAGACACGATGGAGACGCGTTTGGTCGTTGTTCCACCGCGACACACATGGCGAAAAAACGACCACGAAAAGTCGACGGCCTCTCAGTGGATATCGGATGCGTTGGCAGGCATTGGGGCGCAGCGCATGTTCAAGAATACGCTGGTGTTTCTCGCGGCAGACTTCGACGTGATGGATAGGTTGGAGTCTGCAACGCGTCAATATCTGGGTTGGCGCAAAGTGAGTGACTCTGCTGAGTCCTTGGACCTTTCTGCCCAACAGGCGAAACAAGCGCAGGAGAAGGTGAGGCAAGCGAATGAACTGGTTGCTTCTCTGCTTCGGGACACGTATGTCTGGACTGTCGTCCCCATTCAAAATGATCCCAGTAAGCCGCTGGGCTTCGATACGCTGAAATTGACGGGCTCAGGTGTTATTGCGACGGCTATCAGTGACAAGCTACGCCGGGATGATTCGCTTATTTCTCTCTTGGATCCCTCGTATCTTGGCGACATCCTTACTGGTGAGCTCCGACGAGTCTGGGAGCAAGACGGTGAGGTAAGTGTGAAAACTCTATGGGACTGGTTCACGAAGTTCCCGTACATGCCGCGCTTGAAGAATCGTGACGTGCTGGATGGTGCCGTCGAACAAGCATTGGTGGATGTTGCCTCCAGTTTTGCCATTGCCAGGGGAAAGGGCTCTGACGGCAGATATCAGGGACTCATCATTCCGCCGGACAATAGTGCACACTTCGCCGTAACAGACAACACGCTGCTTGTCTCGCTGGAAAAGGCGCGTAACCAGAAGGATGCTGAGGAAGAGGCCCGACGAACTGTTGCGGTGGAGCCAGTTGGAGTGACCAGCGACGATCCCACAGTAGTTGGAGACCCGACGGGCAACGGGGCGGTCGGCCGCCCCCACTCCGCAAATTCAGGTTCAGACGACCCCACGGTCCTGCCGCCACCACAGGCAGGCCCGCGGCACTACTGGGCCTCTGTTGAACTCGATGGTGCTGGGTTCAGCAAGCAGTTGATTCAAATCAACACGGAGGTGTTGGATCATCTGCGTAACGCCGGCGCGCGACTGTCTGTGCGTTTGGAGATTCAGGCCGAAGCGGATCAAGAATTCGATAGCTCTCTACAGCGCGTCGTGAGTGAAAACTCTTCGAGCCTTCGATTCCGCAGCTACGGTTTCGATGATTGATCCCGATGGGGTGAGTGCGCGGTCAGTTGATGGCCGCGTACTCACCGATTTGTAGACCCCGCCCGCCCGGCCAAAGCGCCGGGCGGGAGGGTTTCCTCGCAGAGCGTAGCGTGGGCTCAGCGATGCTCCTTCAACCACTGCGTGGCCAGCTCGCGCTCGCGCTCCACGACGCGGCCCAGGTGCGCCACGGCCTCCTTTTCGATGCGCCCGCCCAGCAGCGGGATGCGCACCGACAGGTTGCCACGAACCTGACGCACGCAGCCTTCCTCCGACGGGGACAGAGTGGAGGAGGCCTCGACGGAGACGGGTGCCCCGTCCACGGTCACCGTCGTGCGCGAGCGAGCCCCGTCCTCGTCCCTTCTCCACTCCTCCGCGAAAGAGACGCGCAGCGCGCCCTTGACAAAACGCGCCGCGGCGGCGGGAAGCAGCTCGGGGCGCGCAGTGCCCGAGAACGTGATGCGCTCACCCTCCACGGCCACCGACTCGCTGCCCTCGACCACGAAGGACCCGAAGCGTCGCTGCTGGTAGTCGGGGGTCAGATACATGGCAACGACCTCTTCGACCGTGCTCGGATAGGAAACAGACTGCGTGAATTCCATGATTCTCCTTCTCGTGGAAACTGCCGCCGAATCGTGGCCCGGCGCTCATTTACAACCACGGACCAACTTTGTGGCCCCGCTCCCACTAGAGTAGAGCCATGCGTAGCCTCATGCAGTTAGCTGAAGAAGCCTCTTCGACGCAGCTGTCGGAGAAGGATATTGATTGGCTGCACCTGCTCCTCGCGGACTGGCAGGTGCTGGCCGACCTGGCGGCCGCCGACCTGGTTCTGTGGCTGGCCGCGGACGATGGCAGATTCATCGCTGCCAACCACTGTCGCCCCGCCACGTCCACGACCGTCCACGTCGACGACATCATCGGCCTGCACCTGCCCGCCGCCCGCGAAGTCGACCTGCACCGCGCCATCCAGACCGGCCAGGTCGTGCGTGCGTCCGCCGCCCGCTGGGCCGGCACCTACTCGATGATGGAAACCTGCGTGCCCGTGTGCCACGACGGGCGCATCATCGCCGTCGTCACTCGCGAGGAGAACCTGTCCAGCCCCCGTCTGTCCCTGGGCTTCGAGGCGTGGACCATTGCCGCGGCCGACACGCTGTGCCAGATGATCGCGCGCGGCGAATACCCCTACGACTCCACCCCGCAGGTCACCGCTCACGGCGTGCCCCGCGTCCTGGACGGCGCGCTCCTGCTCGACGCCGAGGGCCGCGTCCTGCAGGTCACCCCCAACGCGGTGTCCTGCCTGGCTCGCCTGGGTATCCGCCACGACGTCAAGGGGAAGGTCCTGGCTCAGGAAGTGACCGACGTGATCGGCGAGGGCAGCCTCATCGAAGAATCGATGGCCGTCGTCGTCATGGGCCGGGCCTCCTGGCGCGTCGAGATCGCGGCGCGCGCCTCCACCATTTCGATGCGCGCGCTGCCGCTCCAAAACGGGCGCAAGCGCCTGGGCGCCGTCATCCTCCTGCGTGACGTGTCCGAGGTTCGCCGCCACGAGCAGGAGCTCATGACGAAGGACGCGACGATCCGCGAGATCCACCACCGCGTCAAGAACAACCTGCAGACCGTCTCCGCGCTGCTGCGCCTTCAGTCGCGCCGCTCCGACGAGGACGCCGTCAAGGTCGCCCTGGCCGAGGCCGAGCGGCGCGTGCAGGCCATTGCGACCGTGCACGCCGCCCTGTCCCAAAACGTCGACGAATCCGTCGACTTTGACGAGGTCGCTCGCACGATCGTGCGCATGGCGGGAGCGATCGCCTCGACCGACCACGGCGTCGAGGTCATCACGACCGGAACTTTCGGCACCATTTCGGCCGACCAGGCCCAGGCTCTGGCGACGGTCCTCAACGAGCTGGTCGCCAACTCCGTCGAGCACGGCCTGGCCGATCGCGACGGCCGCATTGAAGTGTGCGCGCAGCGCGATGACCTGTCCATGACGGTCACGGTCGCGGATGACGGTGTCGGCTTCGTGCCGGGCACTCCCATGACTGGCCTAGGAACCCAGATCGTCCACCAGATGGTGCGCGGCGAGCTCAGGGGGTCTATCGAGTGGACGCCTCGCGAGGGCGGCGGCACGCTCGTCACGCTGCACATTAACCTCGATCCCGCCTGACGCGGGTCGGGCCCCTGGAGGGCATGAACGAGGCCGGGGATCCTTCGTGGATTCCCGGCCTTCGTGGTGGGCGGGGTGGTCAGCAGCCGGCGCGGCGTGCGCGCGCGGCGCGGCGCTTGAGGGAACGGCGTTCCTCTTCGCTCATGCCGCCCCACACGCCGGAGTCCTGGTTGTTGTCGATGGCCCACTGCAGGCAGATGCCCTTGACGTCACATTCGCGGCACACGGCCTTGGCCTCGGCAACCTGGCTCATGGCGGGACCCGTGTTTCCGATGGGGAAGAAAAGTTCGGGGTCAACTGTCAGGCATGCTGCCTTGCTGCGCCAATCCATGACTGTGCTCCTTGCGTTACCGTGCGCCGTAGGGATTGTATGTTTTCGTCTGCCAGTGTCCGACAGCTGGGGTGCTCGCGCAAGATGTCTGGACAAATAATGCGGGGACGCACTATGTGCCTAGTCACGGTGAGCGAAAAAGCTGGGACTTAGGTGTTAACTGACCCGCCGGTCAGTTGGATAGTTGTTAGGGTATCACCTTCGTAGATCAGCCCGCGCGAGGGATTCCACGGGTGTGCGCAAATTGATAGGGGGTACTTGTGGCACACGCGCATGAGGGCCCGAATGACGTTGTCCGAAGGGTTCAACGCGAGTATGCGGTGCCCGTCGCGCCTTGCGATTCTGGTCCATGCGGACTCGGGAATAATCTCGGAAATTGTGGGGGGAGACCAGCCTGCGACGTCGTAGAGCTCTGCGAGGAGGTCAGCGTCGGACTGCGTCCCGATGACGACCCAGGGCATGTTGCGCTCCCAACGCACAGGTGTCATCTCCGGGCCAATGAAGGCGGGTGAAGAGGCATTACTGACCAACGCGGCGGCCTCGTCGCAGGAGGGGATTCTCCACATGCCCTGCGTATCCTCCTCGCGCCGGGGAAGTGGAACAGCCGGGGGCGGGTCGAGGGGAACGCAGGCCAGGGCGGCGGGCTCGCCGGGGCGCGCCAGGAGCGCCTGGCCATCCTCGAGAGCGCGCACCTCGCTCGGAAGGATCCCTGCGTGCAGGGCCTCGTCGACGTCCCGGGCGCGCACGAGACGCATCGAGAAGGCGCCCATGGCCGAAGAAGAGGACGAAAAACGTCCCGAGAAGGCCGCGACGACGATGACGCCGGCGCGCGTGGCCCGAGCCAGCAGCGAGGACCACAGCTCCTCGGCCTGGGGAAGCGAGAGAGACTGGGCCAGAGCCGACCGCAGCGCGGGCACATCTGTCAGCGCCAGCACAGCAGGGCCGTGCTCACAGACGTTTTCGAGCAGGTCGATGGCCCCCACATCCCTGGAGGAGAGCATCGTCAAAGCACCGGGGGTGGCCTCGCCGATCACGTGCAGGGGAAGGCCGGTCGCCCGGGCGATCATGGTGGCGATCGCACGCGCCCACCGCGCTGCCTGGGTGGCCTCGTGGGCGCTGGTCTGGATCTGGATGCTACCCCCGTCCCACAGCAGGGGAGCGTGGGCCTCGATGCCTTCGATCATCCCGAGTGCGACCGCGGGACGACACTCCCTGTTTCCCAGGTCGACCCCGCCAACGCTCGACGTAGGGAGACCGAGCGCAGGGACCACGGCCTCGTCGATGTCGCTCCACGACAGGGATGCGGGCAGCGCGGGCGCCCACAGTGGCTCGGCGGAGGAGAGCGGCCAACGCCGCGCGCAATCGGCGACGACAGAGACGACGTCGGGCATGTAGGACAGCTGCAACTCGCCCACGTCCGCTAGGACGGCCCGGCCCGGCACTCGCGGCAGCGACGAGGCCCGGGCGTCTCCGAGAATATCCGTGGAGTCGGCGCCGCTGACGCAGCGCAGGGCCAGGCGGATATCCATGTTGGCACGCATGGTCGCGTTGATCGCGCCCGAGGGGCGCTGGGTCGCGGCGATCAGGTGCAGGCCCAGGCTGCGTCCCTGGGCGGCCAGTCGCATCAGGACGTCCATCGCGTTGGGGTGGGTGTCGGCCAGGACGCGGAACTCGTCGATCGCGACGACGAGACGAGGCGGGGGCGGGGGCACGCTGTCGGGCTCGAGGTCGTGGGCGCGCTCCCAGGCGACCAAGTCGGGTAAGCCGAGCTCGGCGAGCTGGGCTTCGCGTCGGCGCAGAAGTGAGGAGATTCCCTCAAGCGCGCGGGAGGTGGCCCCGGCGTCGAGATCGGTGAGCAGCGCCTGCGTGTGGGGCAGGTGCGCCAGGCGAGCGAAGGTGGAGCCGCCCTTGTAGTCGATGAGGATGAAACGCACGCGGTCCGGGCTATAGCAGTGCGCGATCGAGGCCAGCCATCCCAGGAGGGCTTCCGACTTGCCTGACCCCGTGCAGCCGGCGACCAGGGCGTGCGGGCCGTCCGATACCAGGTCGAGGCACACGGAGCCTTGCGCTGATTGCCCGACGACGACGCCGAGCGTCCCCGTCTCGGCTCGGGCGCTGCTGGGCTCCCAGTCCACGCGCGTGGGTAGCGCGTCTGACGCGTTCGTGCGGCACACGGTCCACCACCACAGAGCCGAGACCGGGCACTCGTCGGTGACGCACACGCGGGCGCACCACGAGGGCAGCTCGGCGACGCTGCGCGCGTAGCCGATGTGAAGCACGCCGGTGGCGCACTCCTTCGCGCCGCGCACCGCGCAGTAGGGACAGTCCTCCCTGTCGCTGACGTGGATGTCCACGGCCTCAAAGCCCACCAGGACGGGCGCGTGAGATCCCCACCAGACGCGCGCCCCGCCCACTTGGGCGGCCACCTGCCCCGCGCACCACAGCGCACACTCGGCACCATGTTCGCCGACGATGCCGATCGAGGAGGCGTCCCCCTCCTGCGCGCTGGAGGCGGGAACGCCGAGTGTGACGCGCCGACTGAGCCTCGTGGCCCGTCCCGGCCAGACCGCCGCGCGGCACGAGCGAGGGGCGGTGCCCGAGCTTGGCAGCGAGGCGAGGACCAGAGCCAGGGCCGATCCGTCCCTGCCGCGTCGGCGCACGAGCGCGCGCCGAACCGCCCAGATCACGCAGACGCTAACGAGCACGCCCAGGGTGGCGCCCAGCGTCCACCACAGCGCCGGGGGCACCGCGACCGAGCGCAGACGCCAGGCCATGAGCGAGACCATGACGGCCACGGAAATCAGCGGCGCCCCGCGTAGGAGAGAGGATCGGGAAAAGCCGCCACGGCCTCGTCGATCAACGCCCGGCCAGTCCAACGCGCGGGGACGCGGCCTCACCTCGAGGGTGTCCTCGCCCAATCGCAGCCGCCTGCCCGGTCCAAGCCGTTTGCGCGGCCGCAGGCGAGCCCACCGGCGCGCTCTCGTGCGCACCCGGATCGAGGGGGCACCCGGCGACGTACGCAGGCGCGCCCGCCCGCCGCGCGTGGAAAACTCGGCGTGCTTGCGCGCGACGCTGGCGCACGACAGGGGCACGTCGCCGGCACGGCCGAGGGGGCCAGGTGCTAGGACGATGCCGACGTCGGGTCCGTCGACGCAGGCCAGGTGCAGGTCGGTGCGTAGTGCTGCGCGTGCCAGACATCCGATGGTGCTCATACATCCACGATCACGCCGTACCCGCGCGCGTTCAAGCCGTGCGGCGCGCCCTGTGGATAGCGGCGCGACACGCTCCGGGCCTGTGGATAACCGGCAGGGGCGGGCCAGGGTGTGGATAACGCCACCCGGGCAGGCAAGCGCGCCCGCACCCCGCCCGAGCAAGCCGCGAAATGCAAGAATGGACCCCATGCATGACGACACGTTCGAGACGACCCGCGACCGTTACAACGACCTGGTGAGGCGCATCGAGGAGGCGCGCGCCGCCTACTACGACCGTGATTCGCCGACCCTTTCGGACGCGGACTACGACCGCATGTACCGCGAGATCGAACAGATCGAGGAGCGCTACCCGCAGCTGCGCGGCGCCGACTCGCCCACGATGAGCGTGGGCGGCAGCG
>ERZ772966.460-NODE-460-length-15965-cov-13.387618_pt1 | contig 15965 bp, 11 predicted proteins | sample MGYA00580680_ERZ772966 | MGnify/ENA primary metagenome ERZ772966 (study PRJEB29015, sample SAMEA2738055) | human oral metagenome | biome: human oral; feature: human-associated habitat; material: saliva | place: China | collected 2225 ...
TGAGTTGCCTGCCGCGCCGCCAACGCAATATCGACCAGCTCGTAGATAGCGTCGTCGGTCATGGTGTGTGCGGCGGGACCCAGCGAATGTTTGAGCGTCTTGAGCGCCTTACGGTAGGGTGCGCTGGCGCGCTGTGCTGCGCGTTCGCTCAGCTCAGCGCGGCTCACCTCGCCTCGGGCGTAGGCGGCAAGATCACGCACGGTCAGCTCGGCGGTGGTGCGGAGCTGCTCATCGCTCAGTAGCGGCGCATCCTGTGTTGCCTGCTGAGCTCGGGTCGCAGAAGCAGTACAGGTAGGCTCGACAACCGTTGAATCTACGGGCTCGCCCTGCGCTGTCTCAACCTTCGCAGGCTTGGTCTGCGAAGCCTTGCTCTTCGTAGCCTCAGCCGTTGCACTTTTAGCCGACGCAGCTTTGACCGGCACACTCTTGTTGGGCGCAGGCTCAGGAAGCCCCAAGTCCAGGGCTTCCTGCTGCGGGTTCACGGAACGTCGGGCGGGGCTCATGCGCCGCCCTCCGCACCGCACGCGTGGTCGGCGTGACGACCATCCGCCAGGGAGGAAATACGCTCATCCGACCACTGACCGTAGCCCATAATCAGCTCGCGGGCGGGGTCAATTTCGGGAACGTGCACGTGCAGCGCCCAGAGTCCAGCCGCCATGTCCAGGGGCGTAATGAGCAGGCTGTCGCCCATGGCTTCAAGTTCGGGGCGCAGCTGCGCCAGGGCGAGGGGCTCGCAGGTCAGTGTGCCCATGAGCTCCCAGCCGGCCTGCCCCGCATGTTCTGCGTGCTCACCTTCTACATGTTCGACAGGTTCAGAGCCAGCCCGCGCCGTATCCACAGCTGAGGGCGCGCGCAGCATGGACTCCACCTGCGCCTCGCTCAGGGTTGCTCCCTCCCAGCGCGGGTTGGAGTGCACCACGGCAAGGTAGAAGCCGAGCGCGCCGGCATCCACGAAACCGGCAAGCTCGGGTGAGGGCGGGAACTGCGCGGTACGTTCCAGGGCGGCACGCATCAGCGCACGTCGACGCTCTTTCAGCGCCCCATCAGCGGCTTCTGCGTCCTGCGATGCATCGTAGTGTGCGTCCAGGCGGGCAAGCTCCACCATGACCGACAGCATCGTGGAGGGCACCATCTGCTCCCCCACGCTGGCGCGAATACGCTCAGCCGCGAAGGCCATCGCGCGCGCCTCCGCGTGGGCGTACTCCAGCTTCACTTCGCGATGCTTCGGCAGGGATCCGCGAGCAATAACGCGCTCGTAGTCTGTCTCCAGGGCGCGCACGAGCGGCAGCTCATCGGCTGCGTCGCCGAGCTCCCGAGCGAGGTTTCCGGGCAGGAACCAGTAGCTGCGCACTGCCTCCAGCGCCCAGGCGCAGAGCAGGGTACCGGAGTTGCCGCGCGCCACGCGGGATGCGCGCATAATCGCGTGCTCGTAGATGCCGCCCAGCTGAATCCACAGGTGGGCGAGGGTTTCCTCTTCGGAGGCGCCCGCCGCCTCAGGCGCGTACGTGCCCTCCCCACCAGGATTTTCGTCAGCGGAAAGAACCTCACCTGGCAAGACATCACCGGGCAAAGCATCACCGGGCAGAACCTGCTCCATGCCCCGCTCGAACTCTTCCGTCAGGGTCAGCAGGGTGTGGGCGATATTGGAGCCGGTGTCCTTATCGGGCACGGGGAACCCGTTGAGTTCGTTGAGCGCCTCGCGGTAGCGTTCGATGGTGGTGCGGGCGGCGGTGGACCACGCTACACCGAAGCGGTAGGCGCGCACGCAGGCGCGGCGGTAAATCTCGCGCTCTTCGGTGCGCTGGTTCTGTTCTGCGTTCACGCTACCCTCCTTATCAGTTTCGCGTGGTTCTCGGCTGGTTCTCGACTGATTTCCGGTCAGTTCCCGACCGATTTCTCGGCTAGTTCCCAACTGATATCTCAGCGCCCGCGGCACGGGCAGAATCCAGCCTATTTCGTACTTCTATTCTAAGCAATTTCGGTTAAATGTACGGTATTGCCCACCGCCCATCCCGCGGGCTGAAAACACGGACGGAACACAAACCGCACGCACCTCGCGGCACCCGGTGACTTGCGGTACTAGGTGACTTGCAGCGCTCGGTGACTTGCGGTACTAGGTCAAGCTTCTACGCGGAAGCTCCGTAGTGTTCCCAACCCATGCCGTCCAGGGAGCGGCCGTCCATCACGACCGCCGCGCCGGTCACCGCATTGTGGCGCCGCTCGGCACCGTAGAGTTCGGCACTCAGACCGCGCTCCGGGGCGTCCGCCACGCAGGTACCCAGGGGCACAAACTCTTCGGGTACCTCACCGGGGAAGGTCGCCAGCAGGCCGTGGTCTTCTCCGCCAACCAGCACGAAGGTGCGCGCCAGGGATGCGGGGCTCTCCCCCGCCTCGTTGCGTTCACCAATCGCCAGCAGCAGGCGCGCCAGCGGTAGTAGCGGCTCGGCGAACGCATCCACGGCGGCGCGGTCGAGGCGCATCTGCACCCCGGAGGCGGCGGCTACTCGCCCGGCATCCTTGACGAGTCCGTCGGAAAGATCCAACATGGAGCTTGCCTGATGCTGGCGTGCCACCTCGCCGGCGGGGATGGGGCTGACCGGGTGGTGCTGCGACTCGACGGCGCGCTCGCAGACCGCAATCATGTGCGCGGCATCTTCGGGGGTGAGGGTGCGGGCAAGCTCGATGAGCCCTTCGGGAAGAGCGCCAGTACCTTCCGGTTGTTGCCGGGCCCACGCCCGGCTCACCGCACCCAGCGCCGCCTCAGCCTCCTGACCTGCGGCAATGGCACGCAACAGTGCCGTGGCGGGCAGGGAGAGCGGGTTGAGCAGTAGGCGCAGACCGGCATCGGACCAGGCGGTACGTCCCGCCAGGGCGATGGTGTCGCCGGGGCGTGCGCCGGAGCGTAGCACGGCGCGGTCCGTGTAGCCGAGGGCGGTGACGGTCACCGACATTTCGGTGGAGTCGCCAATATCGCCGCCGCCAATCACGCATTCGGTGGCTCCGCAGACGTTGATTCCGTCCACAATGCCGTGGGCAAAGCCGTCAATCCAGCCGTAAGGAGTGCTACCGGGCAGGCTCAGGGAGATGAAGAGGCTCGCCGGGCGTGCACCCATGGCGGCGACGTCGGCAAGGTTCTGGGTCGCGGCTTTGCGCCCCACATCGTAGCCGCTACTGCGGGCGGGTTCCAGAATGAACTCACCGCCCTCACCCGCACGTGCGATACCGCCGGGCCACAGGTTCATGAAGTCCTGGTCCTCAACGAGAGTGTCGGTGGTGATCACGGTACGCTGACCGGGCGCGGGCGCGGCGAGGACGGCACAGTCGTCACCGGGACCCACATCGAGGGGCTCAATGTGCCCCGCCTGACGTGCCGTTGCGGCAACCTGCTCATTGTGGGCGTTGATAATCGGCATGAAAGCGCGCAGAACGCGGGACTCCCCCAGCTTTGAGAGAGGTGTCTCTCGCATGGGGTTGTCCCGCGTTTCGCTAAAAGTCTGAGGATTCACATCCTCTATTATCGCGTATTCTTACGCGTTATGTTCGCCTTATGCTCCGCGGCTGAAGTAGCGGATCGCCAGAGCAATCAGCACCAGACCAATGAGCGAGAAGAGGATCAGCGGTGCAATGCCGGAAAGTCCGGAATCGTCCGCGTCCGCATTCTTCACGGCCTGTTCCTGAGCGGCGTTCGCACCATCAGCCTTTGTCACACTCTTTGCGGAGCGGCTGGCGCTAGCCGAGGTGGAAGAGCTGGGCGACTTCGAAGCCGATACCGAGTTTGAGGAGCTCGAGGGGCTTACCTCCTGGGAGTGGTCCTCTTCGGTCTTATTGCGTGAGAGGTATCCAGCAACCCAGTCTGCCGCGCCCGGGATGGAGTCATTCGAGCCGTTATTGGCTGCGATTCGTCCGAGGGTGGTGCCGCCAGAACGCAACGGATCGTCCTCGTTGTCATCAAGCCTGTCATTCGGTGCCTTGGCGCTCGGTGAAGAGCTTGAAGATCCCGAAGAGGAGCTTGAGGATTCAGAGGAGCCACCCGGTCGCGGAAGCTCGATGGAGATGACGACATCTTCCCCCGAGGTTTCCTGACGGTTTCCAGGGACGGTCACCGGGTTGTTCGCCGGAGGAATCGGGGCAACAGGCTCAGTCTCAATCGGGGTAACGATCTTGGCGTCTGAGCTGTCCTTGGGGTCCTCTACCGGAGCTACGGGAACCACCGGAATCACGGGGATTTCTGCATCCTTAGTGGGTTCCTTGGAGGGTTCCTGAGTCGGCGCGGGCACTACCGGAGCCTGAGTCGGCTCCTCGGAGGGTGCTTTGCTCGGCTCCTGAGTCGGCTCGGGAGTTACATCCTTGGTCGGCTCGGGAGTGGGCTCCGGATTCGGTTCCGGGGTTACGTCCTTGGTCGGCTCAGGAGTGGGTTCCGGAGTAGGCTCCGGTTCCGGGGTTGGCTCAGGATTCGGCTCAGGAGTGGGCTCCGGGGTCGGTTCAGGAGTAGGTTCCGGTTCCGGAGTCGGCTCTACCGTCGGATCAGGCGTGGGCTCCGGGGTCGGTTCAGGAGTAGGCTCCGGGGTCGGTTCAGGGGTAGGTTCCTGAGTCGGCTCTACCGTAGGCTCGGGAGTCGGGTCCTGAGTGGGCTGAGGGGTCGCGTCCTTGCTGGGTTCCGCGGTGGGCTCCGCAGTAGGTGCAACGGTCGGCTCAGCGGTAGGCTCAGCAGTCGGGGTTGCGGTAGGAGCAACACTCGGTTCAGCACTTGCACTGGGAGCTACAGTCGGCGTAGCGCTAGGCTCAGCAGTTGCTTCCTTCGAAGGCTCTACGCTAGGACTCGCCGTAGCGGTAGCACTCGCAGAAGCGGAAGGCTCAGCAGTGGGCTGCGCAGTAACATCCGGAGTAGGCGTCGCGTCCGGAGTGGGAGTAGCACTCGCAGAAGGTTCAGCACTGGCGGTGGGCTGAGCACTCGAAGAAGCGCTAGGCTGAGCGGTGGGCTCTGCCTGCGCATTGTCAGTCTTATTGTCTCCCTGAGCGGTGGGCCATGCGCTCACGGTTGCAAGCGTAGGTACTGCCGTCTGAGAGGAAGATGCCGCGGTCGCGGCGGGGTCCAGGGTTTGGCCTGCGGTGCCGACAGGGTTCGGCGGAAGCTGTGACGCTGCCTCCTGCACATCTTGAGCAAATGAGGCTACGTATGGGCTTCCGGAAGCAACCAGTGCTGTCGCCAGACTCGCAGAGACCACCTTACGGTTTCGTTTTCCCAAAGGTTGTCCTTGACTTTCTGATACGTTGTGAGTGAATAGATACCCAATCGCTAGGGCAGATTGGATATGCCTTCGTCTATTCTACCGAATCGGCTTTTTCTTCATTACTCATTTTAGCGCTTTCATACCAATCTTTGAGCTTCAAGATGTGCAAAGACTATCAACAACACCTTTTCATCACTCAGAAGCATCATTTCATGCACTTACGAGCAGAATTACGTTTCACCTTATCAACACCGCTTTAAAACTTGCACTCCCCCATTCAAGTAGCTCTAAGGCAGGTGCAAGTGATTTTTCTCATGAGTGAATCTAGAGCGATTCTCATCAGCATATCTGCGGAAAATACGTACCAATTCCCCGTTTTCCCCAGCGATCAACTTACCAGCCGCGCAAAAAAGCACCCCGGTACAGACTCTCAAGAATCCGCACCGAGGCGCCTTACAGCAGGGGTACTCCCCCACCGTTAAATATTCATACGCTGAGCGTCAGCTCAAGAACTTAGCCCGCTCAAAACTTAAGCACTCTCTAAAACTAGCGCAAAACTATCGCAGACCCAGGGGGCGTTCCATCGCCAGGGTCAGCAGCTCGCTAATCAGATCAGTGTAGGAAATACCGGTGTTCTCCCACATGGTCTTGTACATCGAAATCGGGGTGAAGCCGGGCATGGTATTCACCTCGTTAATGACCAGGCGGCCATCCTCGGTGTAGAAGAAGTCCGCACGAGACAGACCCTCGCCATCCAGCGCCAGGAACGCCTTCACAGCCAGCTCGCGCAGACGGTCCTGCACGTCCTGCGGCAGGTTCGCCGGGCACACGGTCACAGCGGAAGACTCAGAAACGTACTTCGCCTCAAAGTCGTAGAAGCCGTGGTCCTCATCCACAACCTCAATCTCACCGGGGTAGGATGCGCGAGGCATCTCGCCGTGGTGGCCATCGAGCACAGCACACTCAATTTCGCGGCCCACAATACCCGCCTCAATAATGATCTTCGGGTCGTGGCGGCGCGCCTCTTCAATCGCGGGCACGAGCTCCTCCACCGAATCCACCTTGGTAATACCGAAGGAAGAACCTGCGCGGGTCGGCTTCACGAACATGGGGAAGCCCAGCTTCAGCACGCGCTCCAGAATCTGCTCGCGGTCCTCGTGCTCCCACTGGCGGTTGGTGATGACCTCGTAGGGGCCGACCTCCAGGCCAGCGGACTCGAAAGCAACCTTCATGAAGTGCTTATCCATCCCCACAGCGGATGCGGTCACACCGCAACCCACATAGTGCAGGTCAGCCATTTCCAGCAGACCCTGCACGGTGCCGTCCTCGCCGAAGGGGCCGTGCAGCAGCGGGAACACAACGTCCACCGGCGCGGTGCGGGTAACGTTACCCTCAGCATCCACCAGGGTCAGGCGGGAATCGCCGGCACCCATCGGCAGGAATACCTGCTGGGTGCCCTCGGGGAACTCTGCGGTACCGCGAGTGCCAGCGGTCAGCTCGGCGAGCTGCTGCTCATCGGTCAGGTACCAGCGGCCGTCACGGGTAATGCCGATAGTGATGACGTCGTAGGCGGTGCGGTCAATAGCGCCCAGAACGCCGGCAGCGGTAATGAGCGAAATCGGGTGCTCGGAGGAGCGGCCACCGCACAGCAGGGCGACGGTCTTCTTCTCGGTCATATATTTCTCCTAGTCAATGTTCCCCTACCCTCAGGTCCGGAAGGTGAAACGGCAATGCGTCAATAATCCTAACGCACGAATACCGTCGCGGTCACTGATACGTTTCTCACGCACCGGCTCTTCGCAACGGTATCCGTCCTCGGATGTCTAGATTCAATCTTCTTCTAGTATGTCCTGGCACACACCACTAATCAAGGGTTGCCAGCACACCAGAAAGCTTCAAAACCTAGTGGCCCTCATGCTTGAGGCGGCGACCCAGCAGCTGAGGCGCCAAATCCTCAATGCCGATACGGCCCGAAAGCACAGCCACCACAGCCTCAACAATGGGCATCTCCACGCCGTGACGACGAGCCAACTCAGCCACCACCGGCGCCGACTTAATCGACTCAGCAGTCTGGCTCATGTGCTCATGTAGGCAGTCAGGGGTAATACCCTGCGCCAGCAGACGGCCCGCCGTGTGGTTACGAGACAGCGGCGAAGAGCAGGTCGCAATCAAGTCGCCCATACCGGCAAGACCGCTCATCGTCGCAGCCTCGCCACCCAACGCCACCGCCAGACGGGTAATCTCCGCCAGGCCGCGAGTCATAATGGACGCCTTCGAGTTATCACCGTAATTGCGGCCCTCACAAATACCCACGCAAAGGGCAATCACGTTCTTCACCAGGCCGCCAATTTCGGTACCCACCACATCCGTGTTGGTGTACGGGCGGAAGTACGCGCACGCAATCGCGTGAGCAACAGACTCAGCTACCGGCAGGGTACGAGCCGCAACCACGGAGGCGGTAGGCTCCTCCCCCATGATTTCCTTCGCCAGGTTCGGGCCCGACAGCACGCACACGCGGTGCGGAATATGACCGATCGCGCGCACATCAGCACCGCGCAGAGCCATAGCCTCTTCCAGCTCCTCGGTAATGACCTGCGACATGCGCAGACCCGTACCGGTCTCCAGGCCCTTCGCCAAAGACACCAGCATGGCGTTCGGCTCAATATAGCGGGCGAAGCTCTGCAACTGCGAACGCAGAACCTGCGCGGGCAAGGCAAGAACCACAATATCGGCGCCGGTCAGCGCGGCGGGAGCATCCGCCGTGAAGTGCATGTTGTCCGGTAGCTTCATTCCCGGAAAATAGCGGGCATTCTCGCGGGTGCGCTCGCACTCAGCCATCACCTGCTCATCACGACCGATGAGGGTCACGCGAGTATCATCGCCGCGCTCGCGGGCAGCATCCGCCGCAATCTTAGCGAAAGCGGTGCCCCAGCTACCGGCGCCGAGCACCGCAATAGATTGTACGGTTGCCGGAGGGGTAAATTCAGGGCTTGCTGCGGGGGTGCGTCCAAAGAAGGTCACGAAAACACCATCTTCCTTGTGAGGTCCTTGGATGAGGTCCTTGGGTGAGCCCCCTGATAGGTGCCCGGTCGGGTACCTATCGGGGTTCTCAATGGTTCCCAGCGGGAATACTACTTTTCGTCCGGTTCGCCGAGCGCGCCACCAACCGGACCGGAGGGGGTGCCGGGTGCTTCACGACGCTTAGTGCGCGGGTTCCAACGACCCTCAGGAGCCTTCTCGCCGCGAATCTTCTCCAGCTCGGCGGTAATAGCATCCAGCATGGCGTCGGTGACCACGCCCAGTTCGGTGCGGGTGTGCTTAGCCTCGGGGCTGGCGTCCTCAACGAGGGAGGCAATATCCAGCGCCTTGCCAACCTTCACGCGGACGGTCTTGCGCGGGAACAGCGAAATCCTACGCTTCTCCTTGATGCGGCCGTCCTCGCCAGCCTCATCCACGTAACCGAGAATCTGCTCATCACCCCAGTGCGCCACCGGGAAGACGGGCGCACCGGTCGCAAGAGCCAGACGAGCCGCGCCGGTACGCGCCTGCATGGGCCACAACTGCGGATCGTGGGTGGTGGTGCCCTCCGGGAAAATCACGACGGCACCGCCAGCCTCAACAATCTTGCGGGCAGTAATCAGGGACTTACGCGCATCCACCGAACCGCGAACCACAGGAATATGCGCGAGCTTGCGCATAATGTAGCCGAGCACGGGTGCGCGGAAGAGCGAATCCTTCGCCAAGAAGCGCGGCAGGGCGCCCTCAACGAAAGCAGGGAAAGCCACGGTCACCGGGTCAAGCTCGGTGGTGTGGTTAGCCACGATAATGTACCCGCCGCTCTTGGGCAGGTTCTCACGGCCGGTAACCTCAACGCGCGCGATGAGCTTGTACAGCCCGCGCGCAGCGTTACCGAGCACCTTGTACAGAGCGTCACCGGAGGCGGTGGGCTCAATCTCAGGCAGAGCCTGCTTTCCCTGCTGTCCGCTCACTAGTCCTGAACCTCAACTTCCTCGGGCTCAACAACGACGATTGCCGCATCGGGCTTGGGAGCCTTCGACGCCTTGCGTGCCAGCACCTCAAAGTTGGCACCCAGGCTCTTGAGCTTCTCCTCAAAGTTCTCGTAGCCGCGAGCAATCAGCTCAACACCACTCACGTGAGAGGTGCCCTTAGCCGCCAGAGCAGCAATGATGTGGGAGAAGCCGCCGCGCAGATCCGGAACCTCAATGTCGGCGCCGGTCAGCGGGGTGGGGCCAGAAATAATAGCGGAGTGGCCGTAGCCCTTACCCTCGAAACGGCAGGGTGCGCCGCCCACGCAGTCACGCATGACGACAATATCTGCACCCATCTGCTTCAGCGCGTTGGTGAAGCCGAAACGCTCCTCGTACACGGTCTCGTGCACAATGGACGCGCCCTTAGCCTGGGTCAGCGCCACAACGAGGGGCTGCTGCCAGTCGGTCATGAAGCCGGGGTGCACGTTGGTCTCAAAGACGATGGGCTTCAGCTGAGCACCGGGGGTGCGCTGAGCCGGGTGGGTGAAGCGGATGCCCTCGGCGGTCACCTCGTACAGGCCGCCCATCTTACGGAACTGGTTCAGGAACGCGGTCATATCCTTCTGAGCTGCGCCGCGCACGAAAATATCGCCGCCGGTAGCCAGAGCCGCAGAAGCCCAAGAAGCGGACTCGTTACGGTCGGGCAGGGAGGTGTGGTCATAGCCGGTCAGCTCGTCCACGCCCTCAATGACGATGGTGCGGTCCTCGTTGATGAAGATGATGGCACCCATCTTCTGCAGAACAGCAATCAGGTCAATAATTTCGGGCTCAATCGCTGCGTTGCGCAGGACGGTCTTACCCTTAGCGCGCACACCGGTGAGCAGAACCTGCTCGGTAGCGCCCACGGAGGGGTAGTTCAGCACAATCTCTGCACCCTTCAGACCCTCTTCGGGAACGATCAGGGTGGTGCCGGTTTCGTCGTCCTTCTCAACGACTGCGCCGAACTTGCGCAGTGCAGACATGTGGTAGTCGATGGGTCGGTCACCGATCTTGCAGCCACCCAGGTTGGGGATGCGTGCGGTACCGAGGGTGTGCAGCAGCGGGCCCACCATCAGAATCGGGATACGAGAGTTACCGCCGAAGAGCTGAATCTCCTCTGCGTTCTTTGCAGCGGTGGTTGCATCCTGCGCGGGGTTGAGGGTCAGAACACCAGCTTCGCGGTCATAGTCGACCTTTGCGCCGTGCAGCTCCACGAGGGTGGTAACGATTTCGACATCGCTCAGGTCAGGGACGTTACGCAGGGTCGAGGGGGTCGAACCGTGCAGTGCTGCGACCATCGCCTTGGGCACCAGGTTCTTGGCGCCTCGAACGTGGACCTCACCAACGAGCGGAGTGCCACCTTCAATGCGAAGCTTGCTGATGTTCTCAGTCATTAAAAATCCTTTGTGGAGTCGGCTGGTTTAGGCCGAACTTTAACAGTGTGCCGATGCGCCGCGTTCTCATACGCTCATACGTGCCGTGCCCTCTGCCGGTAGCAGGGTGAAACGGGCGCATATATTCATCATTATTCTAAGCCCTGCGTAAAGGTGCTCCAAACACTGAAGAGCCTTTGGAACTCGTGACTGGGATTTTGCTCCGTTGTGTGTGTGATAAACCGCTCTGACCCCTCCAGATTCAGTGCCGGAAAAAACAAAAAGATACACAAATATTCACAACAATGCAAACATTTTCTGGTTCTTCACCGAAATTTGACGCCAGTTTCGTCTTTTTGACGCACGAATTTGAACTTGAGAGTAACCTCCCCCCTACAATAGCGTGCACACTCTTACCCGCTGAACGGCGCCTCCACTCTCACCGAGGAGCCAATCGGCTCTACACTGCGGCATTGGCGCCGGCATTGCCGTTACTCCATGCAGTACGGAGCCTCACGGCAGGGAACGGGCGTGTATTCACTGCATAAACCCTGCGATGGCGCCCAGCCACAACGGTTCGGCTTCCTGCTTCACTTCAACTTCAAAAATTCACCTCAACATCACCGTAAATATTCGAAAGTCAACTAAAAACCAGGGCACATCGCAACCAACCACAGGTTATTTCGCGGCTGCATCCGCGAAACAACCGGAGGACCCAATATGACACATCACAACACTGCATCACGCATTTCACGCCGCCGCCTCGTACAGGGTGCGGCATGGAGCGCCCCCGTTATCATCGCCAGCGCAACCGTCCCTGCATGGGCGGCAAGCGGCGAGCCCACCTGCTCCCCCGCCCTGACCCTCAAGCCGACCGCAACCGGCTTCGACGACAAGGCTGGTGCATACACCGAATGGCTCGTTCCCGAAGGCGTTGGACGAGTCCGCTTCGACCTCGTGGGAGGTGCCGGCGGTGCTGCTTCTTCCTTCACCCCCAGCTACCTGACCGACGTCACGAACGCATCCCTGGCTGGCGGCGGTGCCGGCGCGCAGCTCAGCGGCGTTCTGGCGGTCAAATCCGGCGATATCCTGCGCGTCTGGGCGGGTAACGGCGGTGTCGGCTCTGTAGCCGGCGCGAAGCCCGCACTCGGCGGCGAAGGCTACGCAGCGGGCGGCGACTCCACCGGCTCCAGCACCGCAACCGGCGCAGCGCAGGTAGTGGGTACTGACAGCGGCTACGTGTACGGTGCATCCGGCGGCGGTTCCTCCGCGGTCGAGCTCGTCCGCGACGGCGCAGTCACCGTCGTGGCCGTTGCGGGTGCAGGTGGCGGCGGCGCACAGCTGGGAACCCTCACCACCCACCAGAGCCTCTTCGACACCCAGCCCAAGGATCAGCTGAACCCGGCACTGCGCGTGGCACTGGACAGCCGCGACGCATCCACCACCGCAGGCGGCAGCGCAGGCGGCGACCTGGGCACCGACAACACCGGTCAGGGCGGCATGCTCATGGCAAGCCCCTACCAGGAATTCATGCCCCTCGACGAGGACGACAAGACCCTCGACATGCGCCTCATGGTCACCGGCGGTACCGCTGGTCGCTCCGGCGTCGCGGGTACCCTCGGTGAGGCATTGATCGGCGTCCTCGACGAGAACAACGAGCTGAAGCTCCTGCCTATGTCCGAGCCCTGGTTCGATTCGTACAGCTTCCCGCGCTACTACCGCTACGAGGGCGACTCTGTGAGTGAGAAGGAGAAGGGCACCGGCGGTGCGGATGCTACCGGCTCCTACCGCGGTAAGGGCGGCTCCGGCGCTCTGCTCTCCCACACCTACGGCAAGCTCTCCCTCACCACCGTTGCTTCCGGCGGAGGCGCCGGCTACGGCGGCGGCGGCGCAGGCCTGAACATCTGGACCGTCGGCGCGTACTACGAGAGCGTTTTCGGCCGTCAGGTGCAGTTCGAGAGCGAAGGAAACATCTACTCGCTCAGCTCTCTGAGCAGCGGCGGCGGTGCAGGCGGCAGCTACATTAACCACGAGGTGGTTTCTGACTTCGCTCTTGCCACCGCGCAGAACGCCAACCCGACCGCTGGCGTGCGCTCCCCCGGTTCGGCGGCGCTGTACAGCTGCACCGAGAACGCAACCCTGAACACCCCCATCACTGAGGGCGCCTAAGCTCTAGGTATTGAAAATAAATGTGCCTCCCCGGAAGCTAATGCTCCGGGGAGGCGCATTTATATGTGTGCCAATTTATATGCGTGCCCAGAGGTTTTGGGTGCCGAGGTTCGGATGCAGAAAAGCTCGAAGGCGGCGACTGAATCAGTCGCCGCCTTCGAGCTTTATATCTCTAGGTTTTAGAGCTCCTGGGTGCGGGGCATCCAGGAGGGGCGCTTCGCCTCGTACGCCTCGATAGCCTCGAGGTTCTGCAGGGTCAGACCGATATCATCCAGGCCCTCCATGAGGCGCCAGCGCACATAGTCGTCAATCTCGAAGGGAACGACCAGCGCGCCCACGGTTACGGTCTTGGACTCCAAGTCAACGGTGATTTCGGTGCCGGGCTCGTGCTCCAGCGCCTTCCAAATCAACTCAATATCGTCCTGTGCAACCTGCGCGGTGACCAGGCCCTGCTTACCCGAGTTGCCGCGGAAAATATCGGCAAAACGAGCAGAAATAACGACCTTGAAACCGTAGTCGCGCAGCGCCCACACGGCGTGCTCACGGGAAGAACCGGTACCGAAGTCCGGGCCCGCCACCAGCACGCTACCGTGCTTGTAGGGCTCCTGGTTCAGGACGAACTCGGGGTCCTTACGCCAGTTAGCGAAGAGGGCATCGTCGAAGCCGGTCTTGGTCACTCGCTTGAGGTAGACGGCGGGAATGATCTGGTCGGTGTCAACATTCGAAGAACGCAGCGGCACGCCAATGCCGGTGTGCTTAATAATGGGTTCCATAATGGCTCCTTAGCTATAGCGGCGTGCTAGGCCACGACGTCGGACGGGGCGGACAGGGTACCGCGCACAGCGGTTGCGGCGGCAACCACCGGGGAGACCAGGTGGGTGCGGCCACCCTTACCCTGGCGGCCCTCAAAGTTACGGTTCGAGGTGGAGGCGCAACGCTCACCGGGCGCCAGCTGGTCGGGGTTCATGCCCAGGCACATGGAGCAGCCGGCAAAGCGCCAGTCGGCGCCGAAGTCCTTGAAGACCTTGTCCAGGCCTTCTGCTTCTGCCTGCGCGCGGACCTTCTGGGAGCCGGGCACGACCATCATGCGTACGTTCTCGGCGATGGTGCGGCCGCGCACGATGTCTGCTGCGGCGCGCAGGTCCTCGATGCGGGAGTTGGTGCAGGAGCCCAGGAAGACGACGTCCACGGGGATTTCCTTCATGGGGGTGCCCGCCTTCAGGTCCATGTATTCGAGGGCGCGTTCTGCTGCGACCTTGTCGTTCTCGTCCTCGAAGTCGTCCGGGGAGGGAACGGCGTGGCTCAGCGGCACGCCCTGACCGGGGTTGGTACCCCAGGTGACGAAGGGTTCGAGCTCGTCAGCGTTGATGAAGATTTCCTTGTCGAAGACGGCGCCTTCGTCGGTGGGCAGGCTCTTCCAGTACTCGACCGCCTTGTCCCACTCTTCGCCCTTGGGTGCGTGCTGGCGACCCTTGATGTACTCGAAGGTGGTCTCGTCGGGGGCGACCATGCCGGCGCGTGCGCCCGCCTCAATGGACATGTTGCACATGGTCATACGACCCTCCATGGAGAGGGAGCGGATCGCGGAGCCGCGGTACTCGAGCACGTAGCCCTGACCGCCACCGGTGCCAATCTGCGCGATGACGGCGAGGATGATGTCCTTAGCGGTCACGCCGGGCTTGAGGGTGCCTTCAACATTGATTGCCATGGTCTTGAAGCGCGCCAGGGGCAGGGTCTGGGTCGCCATGACGTGCTCCACCTCGGAGGTGCCGATACCGAACGCGAGAGCGCCGAATGCACCGTGGGTGGAGGTGTGGGAGTCGCCGCAGACGATGGTCATGCCGGGCATGGTCAGGCCGAGCTGCGGGCCGACCACGTGCACGATGCCCTGTTCCTCGTCGCCGAGGGAGTGGATGCGCACGCCGAATTCCTTGGCGTTGCGGCGCAGGGTCTCGATCTGGGTGCGGCTGGTCAGGTCGGCAATGGTGCCGAAGATGTTGTCGGTGGGGGTGTTGTGGTCCTCGGTGGCGATGGTCAGGTCGAGGCGGCGCAGGGGGCGGTTCTCGATGCGCAGACCTTCGAATGCCTGGGGCGAGGTCACTTCGTGCAGTAGCTGCAGGTCGATGTAGAGCAGGTCGGGCTTGCCGTTTTCACCGGGGACGACGACATGTGCGTCCCAGACTTTTTCTGCCAGGGTGCGCGGACGGGTGCCCGCGGTGGTTGCGTTCTGTTCGCTAGTCATGCTTTCTCCTGCTTGATGCGTTCCTACGGTGGATGCGTTCGGGGTGGTGCGTGCCGCAAGTTTGCGGAGTTGAGGGGCGGATTATGTACCCGATGGGACCCTCAAATCGGTATTTCCCTGCGGCGTGTCGCACATTTTTTCACGGATTCTTAGCCTGTGAGACGGCCTAGAAACACCCCGAACCAGCGAGTGTTTTTGTGTGGGTTTATTCTATGACTCCAGGGTAATTTTGCGGGATTACCCGCATTTTTCTGCGACTTTTCGCATATTTTCACCCATAAACCCACATAAACACTTATTATGAAAAGCTCATAATTTATCCCGTAGGGGGTGATTCCATCTTCAGCTCTGCACCCCAAAGAGTCCATGAAGTCCGGGGTATCTTTCATATTCTGAGATAGAATATAAGAATGACTCCTTCCGCCTCACGTTTTAACGCACACGGAATGCGTCACCCCAACGCATCCACACACCACAACGCACCGATTGTCGACCCCGTCAAGCCGCCCGAACACATGGCCGCCGACGAGCAGATGGTAGAGGTACACTCCCACGGCTCCTCCGGCGTTGGCGTGCTCGACAAGGCGACCCTCATTCTTGATTGCCTCGAGGCAGGACCCGTATCTCTGGGCGACCTCGTCAAGGCAACCGGTCTGGCGCGCCCCACCGCACACCGCCTCGCCGTGGCACTGGCACACCACCGCCTCGTAGCCCGCGACGTGCAGGGACGCTTCATGCTCGGCCCCCGCCTGACCGAACTCGCATCCGCAACCATTGCTGACGAACTCATCACCGTGGCTGACCCGATTCTGCAGAAGCTCAGCCTCGAAGCTGACGAGTCCACCCAGCTGTACCGCCGCCAGGGCGACTGGCGCGTGTGCGTTGCGACCGCGGCACGCCCCTCCGGCATGCACGAATCCAT
>ERZ772966.462-NODE-462-length-15934-cov-30.115813_pt1 | contig 15934 bp, 15 predicted proteins | sample MGYA00580680_ERZ772966 | MGnify/ENA primary metagenome ERZ772966 (study PRJEB29015, sample SAMEA2738055) | human oral metagenome | biome: human oral; feature: human-associated habitat; material: saliva | place: China | collected 2225 ...
TCAACATCGACCTGATCTCCACCTCCGAGATCCGCATCTCCGTCGTCACCCGCCTCGAGGACCTCGACCGCGCCGTGAAGGCCGTCCACACCGCCTTCGGCCTGGACGCCTCCGAAACCGAGGCCGTCGTCTACGGCGGCACCGGCCGCTGATCGTTCATCGACGAGGCCCGGGCCAGTTCCGCTCATCCGCGCGGGTCCGGTGGTCCCGAGAGGGCGCCCCGGCCTCGTCCCCATAGATTTCACCCAGCGTTCGCCCCGTCGTATGGGCGCGCGCACCAACACAAGGAGAACACCATGAGTGGTTTCAATGTCGCCGTCGTCGGCGCCACCGGCCAGGTCGGCCGAGTTATGCGCACCCTGCTGGAGGAGCGGGGTTTCCCGGTTGAGACGATTCGTTTCTTCTCGTCCGCGCGCTCGGCGGGCACCACCCTGCCGTGGAAGGGCCAGGACATTGTCGTCGAGGACGTGGCGACGGCCGACTACTCGGGCATTGACATTGCCGTGTTCTCCGCGGGCGCCACCGCCTCGCGCGAGTATGCCCCCAAGTTCGCGGCCGCCGGCGCGGTCGTCGTCGACAACTCCTCCGCGTGGCGCAAGGACCCCGAGGTCCCGCTCGTCGTCTCCGAGGTCAACCCCGACGACGTCGACAACCGCCCCAAGGGCATCATCGCGAACCCCAACTGCACGACCATGGCGGCTATGCCCGTCCTCAAGCCCCTCGTGGACGCTGCGGGTGGTCTGACGCGTCTCTTCGTCTCCTCCTACCAGGCCGTCTCCGGGTCGGGCCGCGCGGGCGTCGCCGAACTGACTGGCCAGATCGAGGCCGGTGTCAAGCAGGACCTTTCGGGCCTCGCCCTGGACGGCCGCGCCGTCACCCTGCCCGAGCCCGGCGTGTACGTCGCGCCCATCGCCTTCGACGTCGTGCCGCTCGCCGGCTCGATCGTCGACGACGGCTCCGAGGAAACCGACGAGGAGCAGAAGCTGCGCAACGAGTCGCGCCGTATCCTGCACATCCCCGACCTGGCCGTGTCCGGCACGTGCGTGCGCGTCCCCGTCTACACCGGCCACACCCTGACCATCCACGCCGAGTTCGCCGGCGACATCACGCCCGACCAGGCGCGTGCCCTGCTGGCCGAGGCTCCCGGCGTGCGCGTCGTCGACGTCCCCACCCCGCTCGAGGCCGCCGGCCGCGACGAGGTCCTCGTCGGCCGCATCCGCCAGGATCAGGCGGTTGACGGCAACCGCGGCCTCGTCCTGGTTGTCTCTGGCGACAACCTGCGCAAGGGCGCTGCCCTGAACGCGGTCCAGGTCGCCGAGGTGGTGGCTGCGCGACTGCGCTGAGTGTTGCACTAGTTGCGTGAACGCGCGGCGGCCCTCTCGGGCTGCCGCGCGTTTGCATTGCGTGTGGCCCCACGGGTGCTCTGGGCGCCGGAGGGCCCGGCCGCTGTGTGTGCCGGTGGGCGGTGGCCCGCCCGCGAGCCGTCCGCGCTGCGAGCTTCGCTCGGCGCGTCGGCTCGAAGCCCGCCCGTGCCCTCCGGTCCCTCCGGCGTCCTCCGCACCAGTGGGGCCTGTGGTGCTGTGTGGTGCCGGCCAGGCCCTGCAGGCCCCGCGTCGGCCTCCAATCGGGCGAGGCTTGTGGCTGTGAGCGGCCCACCCTGGTCCGGCCGCCCGCGAGGCTAGGCGGCCTCACTTCGTTCGGCTCCGCGCCTCGAAGCCCGCCCGTGCCCTACGGTCCCTCCGGCGCCCTCCACAACAGTGGGGCCTGACGCTGTAGTTTCCCTGAAATGTCGCACGTAATTCCCTTGCCTGTATTTCAAGATTTGAAATCGCATCGTTGGGATTCCGCGGTTTTCTCGATACCTATAAAAAGTTAGGGTACCCAAATTACGTGCGACATTTGAGCAGATGGCCTCTGACGTGCGCCGCCGCACGTGTGTGCTGCCGCTGGTGTGGGCGGCCTTCGTTTCCTGCGTGCTTTCGTTTCCTGCGTGCTCTTGTCTCCTGCGTGCTTTCATATGGCCTGATGCTGTAGTTTCCCTGAAATGTCGCACGTAATTCCCTTGCCTGTATTTCAAGATTTGAAATCGCATCGTTGGGATTCTGCGGTTTTCTCGATACCTACAAAAAGGTAGGGTACCCAAATTACGTGCGAGATTTGAGCGCATGGCTCTGACGTGCGCCGCCGCGCGCGTGTGCTGCCGCTGGTGTGGGCGGCCTTCGTTTCCTGCGTGCTCTTGTCTCCTGCGTGCTTTCGTGGGGCCTGACGCTGTAGTTCCTCTGAAATGTCGCACGTAATTCCCTTGCCTGTATTTCAAGATTTGAAATCACATCGTTGGAATTCTGCGGTTTTCTCGATACCTACAAAAAGTTAGGGTACCCAAATTACGTGCGACATTTGAGCAGATGGGCTCTGACATGGCGCCTCCGCGCAGGTGTGCTGGTCCTGGTGATGGTCCGCACCCCCGGATATTCGCAGGTGCAAGCGATACTTCGCGGGAATTGCCGCTCGCGCAGGGAGGTGGCATAACAAAACCGCCCGGCACGCGGCCAGGCGGTGGAGCGGGCGACGGGAATCGAACCCGCCTCTGAAGCTTGGGAAGCTTCCATTCTACCGATGAACTACGCCCGCAATTCATCGTCCCAAAGGAAACGACCTGTCGATCATAGCCTCATGGCCGATGGGCGCGCAACCGGCGCGTCTCGCCCGACAATACGACAAGCGCCCGCCGAATCGTTTTGGCCGCGCGCCCTGCAAGCCGGCCCGCCGCTCACTTTTGAGCGCCAGATCCAGCGTGCCCACCCGCCCGCGCACCTCCCGCCGAGTCCCTGCCCGCGACCGTCCGCTCCCGTCAGGAGGTGCCCGGCGCGGATACACTGAGGGTCGTGTGACCGATTGGAGGGCCCATGCCTCGTCCCGTGGTGGCAGCAGCCATCGTTGACTCCCTGGAGAACCCGACCGTGCTGCTCGCGTGTTCGCGCGCGTACCCGGAGGAGCTGCGCGGCCTCTTCGAGCTGCCCGGCGGCAAGATCGAGGATGACGAGGATGTGGTCGTCGCGCTCGAGCGTGAGATTGCGGAGGAGCTCGGCGCGCGCCTGAGCGTGGGGGAACGGGTGTGCCCCGATGGTGGGCTGTGGTGGCCGATTCTGGGCGGGCGCGTCATGGGCGTGTGGCTCGCGGAGGTTGCGCCGGGCTCGCCGGCCCCGCGCGCGGGCGCCTCGCACTTGGAGGCCCGGTGGGTGCCCATCGCTGGCCTGGCGGACTTGCCGTGGATTGCCGCCGACCTTCCCATCGTCGAGGCCGTAGCTGCGCACTGTGGCCGATGACGCCTCGTGCGGAGGGCGCGTTCGGCGCGGCGGGCTCGGCCGGTGCGGCGGACGGGGCCAGGAGTGCGCGGAGGTCCCCCGGCCTCGTGCGGAAGCGGCGCGTGAGAAACCCGGGCCGACGTGCGTGAGGTGAGGGTCGCCCTCCTATCATTTGACGACACATGGGGGCGTAATGTCAGAATAAGCGCATGCCGAAGATTATTGGCGAGTCCCTCGCCTCTCACCGCGAGATCACCCGCTCGCGCCTGTTCGATGCGCTCGGGTCTCTCATGGCCGAGCAATCCTTCGAATCCATCACGATGAGTCAGATCGCTGAGCGCGCCGGAGTGGGTCGCACCGCGGTCTACAACCATTTCGCGGACAAGGAAGTGCTCCTGCTTGCGTACATGCGCCAGGTGACCGAGGAGTTTACGTCGGTCCTGACGCGGCGCCTCGCGGCCGAGCCTGATCCGCTCATGCGCCTGCGTCTGTATATTCGGTCGCACCTGCAGATGACGAGTCGCTACCACGTCAAGGCGGGCATGGGCCTGCGTCGGCAGATGTCGGGCCGCAGCGCCTCCCACCTGCATGATCATGCGGGGCTGGTGGGCGAAGTCCTCATTGGGATCCTCGACGAGGCCATGGATCGTCACCTGATCGCGCAGCAGAATACGCTGGGCGCGGTTCACCTGATCCATGCGACGCTTGCGGGCCAGCGCCTCCCCAAGGACGCGGCGCATCGTGAGTCGGCGCTGGTCCTCGTGGAGACCTTTATTTTGCGAGGCCTGGGTGCCTCGGAGGAGAACGTGCGTCACGTCACCGCTGCGCCTCTCCCTTCCGGGGAATAGTGGGCGCGCCGCGTCCGTTGATTCAGACAGAACACAGGGGCCGTCCGGCCTCGACCAACTTGCCGATGAGAGCGTCGGCGCTACAAGGAGAGATATGGCTACCGTTACTCTGACGCAGGAGAACTTCGAGCAGACCGTGTCGTCTAACGACATTGTTCTGGTTGATTTCTGGGCGACCTGGTGTGGCCCGTGCCGCCAGTTTGGCCCCGTTTTCGAGGAGGCCTCCGAGAAGCATCCCGACGTCGTGTTCGGCAAGATCGACACGGATGACCAGCAGCAGCTCGCGATGGCCGCTCAGATCACGTCGATCCCGACCCTGATGGCTTTCCGCGATGGCATCGCGGTGTTCCGCCAGTCGGGTGCGCTTCCGCTGTCCGCTCTGGAGGACCTGATCTCCCAGATCCAGAACCTGGACATGGACGACGTGCGTAAGAAGATCGCCGAGGCCGACAAGGCCGAGTGATCGCGTCATAGCTGACGACGGGCCCCGAGGCTTGCGCCTCGGGGCCGTTGTTATGTGCTCAAAGTGCAGTCCACTTCGCCCACATCACCCCTTTTTGGCATTATTCGCCGAGGTGGCCTGCAGTTTGAGGGCGGTGTCCATCGCTCGCGCGTGTAAATGGGGGGAATTGCAACCATAGGCCTCCGACACGCCGGCGACACGCCGACAGAGATCTTCTATGGTTGCAATTCCCCCCAATCGCGCGGGCGTCGGCGGCCGTGCCGGAGGGCTGGGGCGCAGGGGCGTGCCGGAGGGCCGAGCCGGAGGGCCGTGCCGGAGGGCCGAGGCGCAGGGCGGGGGTGCAGGGCCGGGGTGCAGGGCCGTGCCGGAGGGCCGGGGCGCAGGGGCGCTAGCAGGGGGTGCTCGGCCTGTGCGGCTCGGGCAGGTGGCGCTAGGGTCTTGCCGGGCGGCGCGTGATGAACTCGCGGTCCGCGTGGTCGCCGACCATGAACGAGTATTCGCCGACGATCTCGAAGCCGTGGCGCGCGTAGAAACGCTGCGCCCCGTAATTCTCGCTCCACACGCCGATCCACAGGGTGCGCAGCCCCTCGCGCTCGAGCCACTCCAGCGCTGTGCGTAGCAGGAGTGTTCCCCGGCCCCCACCCTGGTGACCGCGCAGGATGTACAGCCGCTGGATCTCCCCGTCGCCGGGCGCGACGTCGGGGTGGGGCAGGTGCGCCGGGCACGCGGTCACGTAGCCGATGGGGGAGCGTTCGGGGGACGAGGCCTGGGCACCTTCCCCGGCCCGTGCGGTATCGGGATCTGCGGTGTCGTGGCGTTCGTCGGCGTTGATGGTGGAGGGAGAATCGGAGGGCACATGAGCGAAGGGCCCGGCCCCGGCCTCGTCCTCCGAGGAGGGGGAACCGGGTGAATCTTCGAAGAGGAGCCAGGTTGCGCGCTCGGGGTCCTCCAGTTCGGCGCGTAGGACGGTGGGGGAGTAGGCCTGGTCGAGGAAAACTGCCAAGTCTTCCGCCGCGTAGAGGTGACCGAAGGTTTGGGTGAAGCACTCGCGGGCGAGCGCGGACAGGGCGGTTGCATCGTCGGGCGTGGCGCGGCTGATCATGTCGTCCTCTCAGTCGGGGCACCCCCATCGTAAGCAGGAGGTAGTGGGCGCGCTCCCATTGCCGAGGCGCTGGCTGAGTGTCTGCTCTGTCGGCCGTGTTTCGGGTGTGCTCTTTCTTTCGCGAGGCGCTGGCTGAGTGTCTGCTCTGTCGGCCGCGTTTTGGGTGTGCTCTTTCTTTCGCGAGGCGCCGGCTGAGTGTCCGCTCTGTCGGCCGCGTTTCGGGTGTGCTCTTTCTTTCGCGAGGCGCCGGCGAGGTGCTTGCCCTGTCGGCCGCGACCGCCGGGCTGGCAGGAGCTCCTCGCCCCGGTGCCGACTAGCCGTCCGCCCTGCCGGCCCCGCCCCAGACGCGCCCGTCAAGCCACCCCGAGGGACCCTGATTGTTCCCTGACTCGAAGTGTCAACCCTTGCTCTGCAAGTGATTCCCACCATACAATTGCCTGAATGGTGCAGATCGAAGGAGACGGACGTGGCACGTAAGACCCGAACCGCGCAGGTGCTCGACATTGTGAAGGTCCTCGCGTGGGTCGTTATCGCGGTGTCCCTGGTGAAGTTCGCCTTCTTCCCCGCGGCGGCCGAAGAACAGACGAGCGACGGCATGGACCCGGGTGGCACCTTCGGGCAGATGACGATCCCGGTGGGCCGCGCGGACATCACGAACACCGTGAGTCTGACGGGCACGATCCAGGCGGACGAGCCCGTCAACGCTCGCGCGACGCTGGACGGCGCGGTCGTGCGCGTCTACGTCAACGACGGTGACACGGTCGCCAAGGGTGACGCCCTCATTCAGATCCGCAAGGAGATCCCCGGCGAACCAAGGCAGGTCACTGACGAGGACGGTAACGTCACCACGGAAGTTGGGCAGCCGACCTACAAATACGAGACGGTTGCCGCCCCCGGCGACGGCAGGGTGTCGACGAGTGTTCTGGTGGGACAGCAGTTCGCGATTGGCGACACGGTTGCGTCGGTCGCCCCCTCCACGTTCTCGGCTGTCGCTTCCCTGAGCGCAGACCAGATGTACCGACTCCAGGAGGCCCCTTCCACCGCGACCGTCACCATCAAGAACGGCCCGGCACCCTTCGAGTGCTCCGACGTCAAGCTCGTGAGTCCGACCGGCAAGACGCAGGACCCCAAGAACCCGGGGGCCTCGGATAACTCGGCCACGGCCTCGACGGACTTGAAGGCTCGCTGCGCGATTCCCTCCGACCAGACGGTATTCGCGGGCCTGCAGGTCAGCATCGAGATGACGACGGGCTCGGCCACGGGTGTGCTCGCCGTCCCGGTCTCTGCGGTTGAAGGCCGTTACCAGACTGGCACCGTCTATGTGCCGACCTCGGACCCGGCCAACCCGGAGAAGCGCTCGGTTACTCTGGGTCTGACGGACGGCAAGATGGTCGAGGTCAAGGACGGCCTGGAGGAGGGCGAGGAGATCCTCGAATTCACCCCGACCGCGACGAAGGACAACCAGGACGATCCCTACGGCCCGGGTCCCGGAGCGGGGATGGACGGCGGGGCCATGGACGGAGCCGCGGACGCGTCCGGCGGGACGGGCGCGCGATGAGCCTGGTGCGCCTGCGGGGCGTAACCCGCACGGTCACCCTGCCTGACGGCGAGGACCTGCATATTCTGCGCGGCGTGAAGCTGGACGTTGCGGCGGGAGAACACGTCTCGATCGTCGGCCGGTCGGGCACGGGTAAGTCGACGATGCTCAACATCATTGGCATGCTGGATACCCCCACGTCGGGCACCTACGAGCTGGACGGCGTGGACACGACGCGCCTGGGCGAGGGACGTCGCGCCCGCATGCGGGGGGCGGATTTCGGCTTTGTCTTCCAGCAATTCAACATTTTCGCCGCGCGCACGGCCGCCGAAAACGTCGAGGTTCCCCTCCTGTACGCCTCGGGTGCGCAGCTGCTGCGCAGGCGCGCGATCGCTTTGGACATGCTGGAGCGCGTGGGCCTTGGGGACCGCGCGGACTCTTACCCGGGTGAGATGAGTGGCGGCGAGCAGCAGCGCATCGCGATCGCCCGCGCCCTCGTGCGCCGCCCGCGCGTGATCCTCGCTGACGAGCCGACCGGTGCCCTCGATCCGGACACGGGCCGCGCGGTCATGGCCCTCCTGGAGGAGGTCGCCCGCGAATCCGACTCGGCGCTCATCGTCATCACGCACGATATGGCGGTCGCCGCCCGCGCCTCGCGCGCCTACGAACTGTATGACGGTGTCCTCCACGAGGTCGCCGATCCCTCCGCCCTGATCCAGCGCGCGGAGGCTGGGCACATCGAGCCCGCCGGGACCGAGATCAGCGGCAACGTGTCTATCGTCGCCGCGCCCACCGACCTCGAGCCCGCCCGCTTTGGGGACGAGGCCGTGGCCGCCTCCGCTCTTGTCTCTCCTCCTCCGTCGCCTCCCGCGCAGGTCCGTGCACCGGAGCCGGGTGCTCCTCGCGCGGCGAGTGGGACGGTCAGCGGGACGGAAAGTCGTGCGGCAAGTGACGCTGCAAGCGGGGCGGAAAGTGGGGTGTCGGCGCGTGCGCAGGCATCTCGGATACCGGTCCCGCCGCAGGCCGAGGCCCCCTTGGCCGAGGTGGTCGGCGCGGGTGAGGAGGGCGCATCGTGAACGCTGTGAGCCAGGTTGTGGGAGCCCTCATCGAGGCGTGGGGCGAGGTGAAGGTCCAGAAGGCCCGCGTGGTCCTCTCCCTGGTGGGAGTGGTTGCCGCGGTGGCCGCCATGACGGTCGTCATCGCGCTGGGCGACCTGATCTTGCAATCCTCGCGGGAATTGGCCGAGCTCTACGAGGGGCGCTCGGTGACGCTGCGTCTCGCTCCGGAACAATCATCGGCCAGCCAGGGAGGCCCCTCGAATGGCGGACCCTCCCAGGAGGCCGGAACCGGGGAGGGCGCCCAGGCCTCGTCGACTGTCGCGCGACCCGACGAGAAGGACCCGGTGAGCGACGCGATGACGACGCTCGCGGACCGACACGACATTCGCTACTGGTCGCGTCTAGCCAGCAGCGGCGGTGAGATCGTCGAGGTGCGCCAGGCCCGCACGTCCGGGCAATTCCGCGGCTACCCGGTGGTGCAGACCCAGGACATGTTCAACGACGTCACCATTCAGGCGGTGGACCCCGCCTTTGAGGTGATCTTCCGGACCCGCATGCTCGCCGGGCGCTGGGTGGCCGCCAGCGACGCGGACCAGCGCTTGACTCCCGTCGTCATCTCCGAGGTCCTGTGGAATCAGCTGGGACGCGCCCCCATCGACCAGGTCCCCATCGTCCTACACACCACCGACGGCACGGCGCTGCGCGTCGTCGGCGTCGTCAAAGCGAAGAGCCGCTTCGACATGCCGACCCTCTACGTGCACTATGACGCGGCGCGTGCCGCCCTGCCGCAGATGGGACAGCCCACGATGATCGCGTGGGTCGGCCCCGAGGATGCCGAGCAGGCGCGCACGGTGCTGCCGCGTGCCCTGGCCTCGATCCTTGGTGACGGATGGCGCGTGAGCGTCACCGGCGGCGAGCACCAGGACACGGGCGAGGAACAGCTGGGGACGATCTCCCGAGTCATCATGATTATCGGCGGCATCATCGTGTTCCTTGGTGCGCTCGGCCTGCTCAACGTCGCCATCGTGACCGTGCGTCAGCGCGTGCGCGAAATCGGTATCCGCCGAGCCGTCGGTGCCTCCGCTGCGCGCGTGTTCTTCGCGGTCTTCATGGAGTCGGTGGTCGCCACCTTCGTCGCGGGCGTCATCGGCGTGGGCATCGCGGTCGTCGTCGTGCGTTTCTTGCCACTCGAAACGATGGGAATCGCGCTCAGTGAGACACCAGCCTTCCCCGCCGGCGCGGCCATCGCGGGCGTCGCCATATCCACGAGCATCGGTGCCCTATGCGGCATCATCCCGGCGCTCGCGGCCGTGCGCATCAAGCCAATCGACGCGATTAGGTACTAAATAGGTCGCCGAGGCCATGGCTGGCGTCCCGATGTCGCGCGGGTTCGCGGTCGGGGAGTGGGCCTCGTCCGTGGTGGGCGAGTGGGAGGTGGGCGTCCCGTGTGGTGTCGCGGTGTGGCGTCCGGGTCAGCGGGGCAGTGTCACTCGCTTGGTGTCCTCGTTGAAGACGATCATGCCTTCCTTGAGGAGGGCGCGGTAGACGCGGGTGGGCTGGTAGCGGTCGCCACCGTCGAGGCGGGCGGCGTCGAGGACTCGGCGCTTGGTCAGGCCCTCCCTACCTTCGAAGTGCGCGGCGCGCAGTGCCTTCATAATGCGACCGCGAGCCTGGCGGTCGGTGCCCGTGTAGGGCTGGGGTGTGGGGCGTTTCTCATCCTTGGGGAAACCGGCGGTCGCCCACGCACAGTGTTTGTGCATGATGCATTCATCACAACTGGGGGAGAGCTGGGTGCAGACGATGGCGCCGAACTCCATGAGAGACAAACTGACGTCCGCGGCGAGGTGTCCATCTGTTGGAAGCAGAGTTGCGGCGCGCGCGGTTTCCGATTTGGAGGGCGTTGAGTGGGGAGGGAACTCCCGGCCATCGAGAAATCTGACCAGCACCCTGCGGACGTTCGTGTCCAGAACTGGGACGCGAATTCCGTGGCGGAAGGCGAGCAGTGCGCTGGCTGTGTACGTGCCCACGCCCGGCAGGAGAGTCAGCTCTTTCATGGTGAGGGGCACCTGACCGCCGTGTTTCTCGACGATGGTGCCCGCACAGTTTTTGAGGCGCAGCGCGCGTGACGGATAGCCCAGATTTGCCCAGGCTACAATGATATCCGCGGAGGATGCCTCGGCCAGGTCTGCGGGTGTGGGCCATCGGTGCATCCATTCAATCCAGATCGGCTGCACGCGCGACACCGGGGTCTGTTGGCTCATGATCTCGAAAACGAGGGTGCCCCAGTCGGATACGTCGTCGTGTCGCATGGGCAGGTTGCGCTTGTTGGATGCGAACCAGCGGGGAAGGTCATGGAGCAGTGTCTGCGAGGCCTCGGCCGTTGGATTTATGAACACCCTGTCAGTGTAGAGAGAGTTGTCTGATGCCTGCGCTCCCAGCGACCCAGTCTGTGAGGTGGAGCATAAAAGTCGTTGACAGTTGTATAAACGGTAAAGGTCCGCTAGTCTGACCGTGCTCTCAGAAACGCCCCGCGCCTTGCGGGGTCCCATCAACAACAGGAGACATAATGTCCGCTCCTCAGCAGCCCGGTTACGGCCAGCCCGGCTTCAACGCCCCCGTCCAGGGCAAGTCTCGCGTGGTCGCCGGCCTTCTCAACCTGTTCCTCGGCGGCTTCGGCGTCGGTGACTTCTACCTCGGCTACACCCAGTACGGCATCTACAAGATCGTCATCTCCCTCGTGCTCGGTGTGCTGGGCTTCCTGGATCTCGGCTTCCTCTCGGCCATCATCAGCCTGCTCACCTTCGTGTGGTGGGCCGTTCTGCTCGCCGTGGCCGTCATGACCTTCATGGGCAAGTGGATCTACGAGAAGGACGCCAACGGCGTTCCCACCGTCTGAGTTGTGCGAATGTGTCTGAACTGACGCGCACTCTGTGAGAGTGTGGGGCCCGGCTGATGCTGGGCCCCACACTTTTGTATCTAGCCCGGGGTGTGTCGGTCGAGCCACTCGCTGCCGGGTGGGCGGCTGTCGCGCCAGCGTGTGAAGGCTGTGGGCGTATTGGCCGAGTGTCTCGCTGTTGCGAGGGCGTCGGCTTGCCGGGTGAAGCATCCCGGGTTGCGCTGGCAGCTGGGTCCGAGGCCTGGCGTTGTTAGCCCCTTAATGCGCAGCTGGGCCCTATAGGTGGAGCGTGGGCGACCCCGCCCACACTGCCACCCATGGGGTTAACCTGCGCATTGAAGGGCGCGCACTGCCACCCATGGGGTTAACCGGCGCATTAAAGGGCGCGCACTGCCACTTCTCGGGTGAGCCTTGCCGCCAGACGTACCCGCGTGCGTCGCCGCAGGCGCAGCAGCGTGGCGCGCTGCGCTCGTGAGGGCAGGGTGCTCCTACCCCCGACCCAGTTGACAAACAGTCTGCGGGTAGATTCGGGGTGACGTCGGGGTGGTTGCGGGTACCGTGATGGGGGCGGTGCGCGCTAGGATGTGGCGGTACGGCCACAGAAAGGCCACCCCACGACAATCGAAAGGCTTAGCCATGACGACGCCCGATCCCCTGGCCAACCCCATCAAGCCCGAGGACGACACCCAGGCCTCGATCCCCGCGCCTGAGGCGCCCAGCTTCCCCCAGACCTCGGCCCCCGCCTTTGACGAGGCGACCGCCACCCCCGGCACCACCACCTACGGCACCGCCTACGACCCCGCTGGTGCGGCGCCGGAGGCGCAGCCCCAGGACCCCCAGCAGGGCTACGCCCAGCCCGCGTTCGGCCAACCCGCGTTCGGCCAGCCCGCCTTCGCTCAGGGTGTCTATGCGAACCCGCCCAAGCAGTTGATCATTGCCCTGCTTCTGGCGTTCTTCGTGGGCCCGCTGGGTATCCACAACTTCTACCTGGGCTACAACAGCCGCGGCCTGATCCAGCTGCTTCTGTCCGTTATCATCATCGGCCTGCCCATCACCGCCATCTGGGCGTTCATTGAGTTCATCATGATCATCATGCGTTCCGGCTCCTACGGCTGCGACGCCACGGGCCAGCCGCTGGTGTGACCTGGGGTGTTGTCGCGGCGCTGAGTATGCGACAATCAAGTCATGCTGCTCAGTGACCGCGACATCAACGCCTCCCTGGATTCCGGCCGCATTCGGCTGGATCCTCTGGATCGTGACCTGGTCCAGCCGGCCAGTATCGACGTGAGGTTGGACCGGCTGTTCTGCCTTTTTGATAATCACCGCTACCCGGTGATCGACCCCGCGGCGGACCAGTCGGACCTGGCGCGCCAGGTGGACCTGGGGCCGGATCAGCCCTTCGTCTTGCACCCCGGTGAGTTCGTCCTGGGTGCCACGTACGAGCTGGTGACCCTCGGCGACGACATTGCCGCGCGCCTGGAAGGCAAGTCGTCGCTGGGGCGCCTCGGCCTCCTCACTCATTCCACCGCGGGCTTCATTGACCCCGGTTTCTCCGGTCACGTGACCCTGGAGCTGTCCAACGCGGCGACGATGCCGATCCTGCTCTACCCGGGCATGAAGATTGGGCAGCTGTGCTTCTTCGACCTGTCCTCTCCGGCCGAGCATCCCTACGGCTCGCAGGGTGCGGGTTCGCACTACCAGGGTCAGCGAGGCCCGACGCCCTCCCGGACTCACGAGCGTTTCACGCGCACCCGTATCGATCGGTGACATGATGACGTCTCATCCTCCTCTTCCGTCCAGGCGTGAGCGCATGCGCGCCGAGCGCGCGGCGCGTGCCGCGGCCGAGTTAGCTGCGCCGCCCCCGCCCGAAGCGGCAGACCTGCCTGCGGCGGTGCCTCCGCCGCCAGAACCGAGCGAGCGTCCCCTGGCTGCTCCGCCTCCGCCCGAAGCGGAGGGTATTCCGCCGACCGCGCCTCCTCCGCCGACGCCTCCGTCGGGCGTGCCCGCTCAGGGTGGGGGCGGCCAGGCCCAGGTGATGCGCACCGGCGTGATCACCGGCGTCGCCCTGCCGGGCATGACTGCGCGCCCCGACCAGGTCACCAACCGGGGCGACGAGCCCCCGCCCTCGCCCGTGAGGCGTTCCCTCAAGGAACGCATGGCGAGCGCGCGCCACAGTTTCGCGGACCCGCTGCTCACGGCCGCGACGGGCAACCCGCTCACGCAGACGCACGCCTCGCTGGTGGGGATGACCACGACGGAGCACGCCTTCCAGATCGCGGCCGACGGCGAGGTCACGGGCGCCGAGGCCGCCGCACCGATCGCCGCTGCCATCGAGGTGAGCGAACCCGCGGGTGTTATCGACCTGGATGAGGCGCTGAACAATCACCTCCTCTTGGTGTCCGAGGCGGTGGATCCGGCCGAGCTGGAGGCCCTCGCGATCTCCATGTGGGACGAGGCCGGCTGGATCGCCCCGGGTCGCCTGCGCCTGTCGTCCGAGGCTGAGCTTGAGGGCCCGTGGTCGCTCGATCAGCCGACGCGCGCCGAGCTGGGCACCCCGTCCCTGCTGACGAACGCGTGGATTCTGCGTTGCCCGGCCTCGCGCGCCGAGGATAAGCCGAGCGCGGTGATGGGGGAGTGGGCGAAGGCGTTTCCCGAGGGGATGCCCATCGGCCTGGAGTATCTCGTCCTCGAGGCGTTGAACCGTATGGCACGCCGCCTGGCGGGCGGCATGCGCCTCGCGGGCAGCGGCTACGTCATGGTTCCCGACGCGGATTCGGCGGTCAACTTGACGGTCTACTCGCCGCGTTGGATTAATCCCGAGGACCTCCTACAGGCGATGCGTGAGCGCGCGGGCTTTACGGAGATGAAGGACGCGCGCGACATCGTCCCCGACGTCCCCGAGGCTCCCGCGCTCAGTCCCGCGCAGGCCGCGCACATCGAGAAACTGAAGGCGGAGCTGGGGCCTGTTCGCGAGGACATCGCCTCTAAGATCGCCAAGGCCCGCGAGGAGCTGGAGGCCCAGCGCAACGAGCCGCAGGTTGTCGACGGTTACGCGCTCATGTGTCCGATTGGCAACCGCTCCGACATGATGATCGAGGTTCATGCCGTGCCCACGCCCCCGCGCGTGCTGCGCTGGGAGCCGTGGACGACGGGCGCGATCATTGAGTATCAGGTTCGCTGGCTGCCCGGCCTGACCCCGACGCCGGGGGCGACCACGATGAGCCGCACGGCCCGCCTGGAGCGCCTGCGCTCCACGCAGGATGTGGAGAAGGCCGCCGGCCTGATCGCGACCCTCGTGGGTGGCAACGTCATCGACGAGGATGGCTTCCTCGTCGGCTTGGCGGAGGTCACCGACGAGGAGGAGGACGAGTAACCATCTGTAGACTGCGCCTATCCCACCCACTAGGCTGTCTGTGTTTTCATATCCATACGAAGGAAAGGACACAGCATGAAGCTCTCCGCACGCAACCAGCTCCCCGGCACCGTCGTTGAGGTCTCCGAGGGCGCCGTGAACGGCATCGTCAAGATCGAGGTCGCCCCCGGCCTGGTCATCTCCTCGTCGATCACGAACGCCGCCATCGAGGAGCTCGGCCTGACCGTCGGCTCCAAGGCCGTCGCCGTCATCAAGGCCTCCAACGTCATCGTTGGCGTCGAGGACTGATTTTCTTCAGACGAAGGGGCGGCCCCGCAGGTGTTCCTGCGGGGCCGCCCTCTTGTCTGTTGTGTGTGCGCACGGTGCACACTGTGGGGTGCGCACCGTGCGCGTGTGTTATTGCCCGCGCTTGACGGACTCCAGCAGCATGACGGCCACGTCGCGCACCTCGGGCAGCTTTCCGCTCGCGGTCGTCGACGAGGCCGGGGTGGCCTCGTTGGTCGCCCCGCCCTGGTCGGCGGCGTCGGCCGAGACGAAACCGGCGGACGTGCCCGAGGCGGAGCCGAGCATCTGGGAACAGAACGGACAGGCCGTTGCGACGACGTCCGCGCCCGTGGACGCGGCCTCGACGATGCGAGCGTCGGCGATACGGGTCCCGCGCGTCTCCTCGAACCAGGCGTGCGCGCCGCCCGCGCCGCAGCACATCGCGCGGTCGCGGTTGCGCGGCATCTCGACGAGCTCCACGTTCGGCAGGGAACCCACGAGCTCGCGCGGCGGCTCGTAGACGCGGTTGTGGCGGCCCAGGAAGCACGCGTCGTGGTAGGTGACCTTCAGGGGCGCCCCGGCCGAGGGAGCGTTGCCCGCAGAGTCAGCCCCGGCCTCGTCCGTGGTGTCCGCGCCCGTGGGGGCAGCGGAAGCAGACGAGGCGGTGGGGGCCACCGGCGTGAGCAGGCCGTCGCGCACGAGGCGGTTGAGGAGCTGCGTATGGTGGACCACATCGAAGTGCCCGCCCAGCTCCGGGTACTCGCCTGCGATTGTGTTGAAGCAGTGCGCGCAGGAGACAACGATCTTCTGGGGCTTGGCTTCTTTCAGCGTGTCGATCGCCTGGGCGGCCAGCATCTGGAAGAGCGCCTCGTTGCCGGCGCGGCGGGCCGGGTCGCCCGTGCAGGACTCGCCCGAGCCGAGCACCGCGAAGGACACGCCCGCCGTGTGTAGCAGCTCGGCGACGGCGGCGCTGGTCTTCTTCGCCGTGTCATCGTAGGCGCCCGCGCAGCCCACCCAGAACAGGTAGTCAACTTCGGAGGCGTCCTCGATGTCCTCGCCGACGACGGGGATGTCGAAGTCCAGCTTCT
>ERZ772966.463-NODE-463-length-15886-cov-5.967469_pt1 | contig 15886 bp, 10 predicted proteins | sample MGYA00580680_ERZ772966 | MGnify/ENA primary metagenome ERZ772966 (study PRJEB29015, sample SAMEA2738055) | human oral metagenome | biome: human oral; feature: human-associated habitat; material: saliva | place: China | collected 2225 ...
TTTGACAGCGTAGATGGTGTTTTTAGCGTTGGTTACGGCTTGGCGTTTTGCCGGTGCGCCGACGAGGACTTCGCCGCCGTCCAGATAAGCGACGACAGACGGCGTAGTGCGTGCGCCTTCTGCGTTTTCAATAACTTTGGTTTGACCGTTTTCAGAGATGGATACACAAGAGTTGGTTGTACCTAAGTCGATACCGATTACTTTTGCCATATTGATGTTGCTCCTAAAAAGATTTTTCTAAATTAATAATTGTGTGGAACATTTTGTTCCGTTGACCTGTAAATAAGGTTGCCCGATATTTTTTCAAGGGTTTTGTTGAAATTTTTTTTATATAAAATTCAAAAAGCTAAACTATTTATCCACAGGATGGTATTTTGTTTTTCAGACGACCTTGTCTTTCTTTTCCGATTGGGCATCATCGGAATGATTTTCCAAAAGCGGGATTGGGGCTTGAGGGACGGGGAAGGGTCGTCTGAAAATTTTATGCTTGATAAACTTTATCAAGCGGTGCCTTCAGGATTCTTGTTTCGCCACGACAACCATTGCGGGACGTAATACGCGGTCGGACAGGGTGTAGCCTTTTTTCATGACGCTGACGATGGTGTTCGGCTCTTGCTCGCTGACGACCGCCTGCATTGCTTGATGTTGGTGCGGGTCGAGTTTGTCGCCGGGCTGCGGGTTGATTTCTTTGATGTGCGTGGTGTCGAACGCTTTTTGCAATTCGTTCAGCGTCATCTGCACGCCCATTTTCAACGCGTCGAAATTACCGCTTTGGTCGAGCAGCGCCATTTCGAGATAGTCTTTGACCGGCAGCATTTCGGCGGCGAATTTTTGTCCGGCAAACTTGTGCGTATCGGCGATTTCCTGTTGATGGCGGCGGCGCAGGTTTTGCTCGTTCGCCAGGCCGCGCAGTTCGCTGTCTTTCAACTGCCCTTCCAACTCGGCGATACGTGCCTGCAATTCTTCGTAAGTCGGCGGTTCGGCAGCTTCGGGTTGTTCGGTATTGGGCTTTTGGGCGGCTTCTGCGTTTGCCGCCTCTTCGGTTTCGTGTTGATATTGTTCGTGATGTTCGCTCATTTCATGCATCCTTTGGAATGGTTTGAATCGAATGCTACTTTATATAAGGTCGTCTGAAAAAACTTCAAGCACACGGAAACCATCATAAGCATATTCCGCAATGCGCTATCGCAAATCGTTGATAAAAGGTAAGATACACCGACACCATCCTATTTTCAGACGACCCCCGACATGAAAAAAGACCACCTGAACACAACCGATTTCAACCTCTGGCATACCATCCGCGAAGAAACCGCAGCCGCAGCCGCTGCCGAACCGATGCTGGCGAGCTTTTTGCACCAAACCGTGTTGCGCCACGACTCGCTCGATTCCGTCCTTGCCTACCACCTTTCCAGCAAACTCGGCAGCCCGATTATGGACGTGCGCGCCCTGTTTGAAATTTACCAGCAGGCATTGGGCAGCGACGCGCGCATCAGCAACTGCGTCGAAGCCGATTTGAAAGCTATTTACGAACGCGACCCCGCCTGCGACGAATATTCGCTGCCGCTCTTGTATTTCAAAGGTTTCCACGCCATTCAGGCGCACCGCATCAACCACTGGCTCTACCAAAACGGCCGCAAAACGCTGGCGTATTTCCTGCAAAACCGTATGTCGGAAGTGTTCGGCGTCGATATTCACCCCGCCGCCCGTTTCGGTCATGGGCTGATGCTCGACCACGCTACCGGTTTCGTCGCCGGCGAAACCGCCGTGTTGGGCAACAATATTTCCATCCTGCACGGCGTAACGCTCGGCGGCTCGGGTAAGGAATGCGGAGACCGCCACCCGAAAATCGGCGACGGCGTGATGATCGGCGCGAACGCTTCGATATTGGGCAACATCCGCATCGGCGACAATTCCAAAATCGGCGCAGGCAGCGTGGTCGTTGCGGACGTACCGTCGTCAATCACCGTCGTCGGCGTGCCTGCCAAACCGGTGGGGCGTTCGGTCAAAACCCCATCGGCGGACATGGACCAGAGTTTGCAGGGGACGGCGATGGATTTTGTGATTTGAACTGAATCGCCTGATAAGGCCGCAGATACGAAAAGGTCGTCTGAAAACCTGATGGATAAGGTTTTCAGACGACCTTTTTCTATACGGCCGCCACACTTATCTGGAATACGTCACCCGCCATTAACCACCCTTTTTCATGGAACTGAATCTGATTTTGAATTTCGGCAACCGTTTTTTTCAAATACCTGCTTCTGAAGATTTCCGATGGATCTCTGCCTGAGCGGGAATAATGCACCAATCAGTATGTTGTCTCTAAAAATCAGCTTGGCAGCCAAAGTCAGGATTGGATTTATAAGTCAGCGTTATTACCCCGATACTGCATTCCGCTCGTTGCTGCGCAGGCGTTCCAAATGGTTTTTGACTTCCTGTACTTTTGCTTCGGTAAATAGGTTGGCGATATTTTTCCAAATGCTGTGGTAACCGTAGGGGCCGTGCTGCATTTCGGCTTTTGCCTCTTCAATCTGCCAGCCTTGGTAAAGGATGCGGTACATTCCGGCAATCAGCCCCGTCCTGTCGGCACCGTGGTAGCAATGGATGAGGACTGCGCCGTTTTGTTGTTGTTTTTCAATCAGGTACAGGATTTCGGCGATGTCTTTAGGTTTGACATTCCACGACAACAGTGGGCGGTTGATGATGTTGATGCCGTATTGCTCGAGATAGTCGTCGTCATTGCGGTCGAAAAAGCGCAGATTGACGACGCTTTTGATACCCTGCTGTGAAATGGTTTCGCCGTCCTCGGGAACAGGCTGTTCGCTGCGGTAGAGTTTGTCGTCGATACGGTAAAGGTTGGCATCTTGCTTGACGGATACTGCCCAAAGTCGGGTATTCATGGTTCGTGTTTCTTGAGTGGACGAGGCTTGGCAGGCGGCAAGCAGGAAGGCTGAGAAGATAATCGGTATGGTTCGTTTCATCATAGGGATGGATTCAAAAGGTAAAAAGGTCGTCTGAAAAAGGAATCTGTTTTCAGACGACGTGTTTGATGTTTGAGAAAATCGCTTTATTCCCATACGTTCGCCCGCTCGACCTCTTTCCACGCGTTGAGAATCAGGCTGCCGTCGTTGTCTTTCAACAGCGTCGCGTCGGAAAGCATACGCCGCCAGGTGCGGGCGTTTTTCAGGCCGTGCATCAGCCCGAGGCTGTGGCGGACGATGTGGCGCAAGATTGTGCCGCGTCCGGCTTGGATTTGGGCTTGACTGTATGTGTAGAGGCTCTGCACCAAATCGGCGTATTCAATCGGGCTGCGGGTATCGCCGTAAAACAGCCTGTCCCATTCGTGCATGACCATCGGGTTGTGATACGCCTCGCGTCCGACCATTACGCCGCCAACGTGTTGCAGGTGTCCGGCGATTGCTTCGTTGGTGGTGATGCCGCCGTTGATGATGATTTCCAGATCGGGAAACTCTTTTTTCAAGCGGTAAACGTAATCGTATTTCAACGGCGGAACGTCGCGGTTTTCTTTGGGGGAGAGTCCATCCAGCCATGCGTTGCGGGCGTGGACGATGAAGGTTTTGCAGGCGGTTTTGTCGCGCAGCGTGCCGACGAAATCGGCGACGGTTTGGTATTCGGTCTGCCTGTCGACGCCGATGCGGTGTTTGACGGTAACGGGGATGCTGACCGCGTCCTGCATGGCGTTGAGACAGTCGGCAACCAGCATGACTTCGTTCATCAGACACGCGCCGAACGAGCCTTTTTGCACACGCGGGCTGGGGCAGCCGCAGTTGAGGTTGACCTCGTTGTAGCCGTATTCTTCGGCGGCTTTGGCTGCTTTCGCCAAATCGGACGGGTCGCTGCCGCCCAGTTGCAGGGCGACGGGCTGCTCGCCTTCGTTGAACATCAAAAAGCGGTCTTTGTCGCCATAAACGATGGCGCCGGAATTGACCATTTCGCTGTAAAGCCATGTGTTGCGGGTAATCTGGCGGGCGAGGTAGCGGTAGTGGCGGTCTGTCCAGTCGAGCATGGGGGCGACGGAAAGGCGGCGGGACGGGAGGTTGGTTTGAGACATTATGTAGTGTGTAAACAGTGTTTCAGACGACCTTTGTTCTTGAAGGTCGTCTGAAAAGGAAACGGATTAAACGGATACCAAGACGGCGGAAAACCGATGCTCCAGTTGGCTTTATAGCAAAGCTTAAGGTTGCTTTTACTTTTCTCCGACGATTTGTTCAAATGTGCGGATTAAGCTTGAAGCGATAACCTCCTCGCTAAACTCCGCCAAACAATCTCGACGCAGTTTTTCATGATCGAAGCGTTCGCGATTTTCATACATTTCAATCAATGCACCGGTAAGCGCGGGGATATTTTCGGTCGGCACCAAAATACCGTTCTCGGGTGTAACGATGGATTGCGGACCGCCGCACATGGTGGCGATGACGGGCAAGCCCTGAGACAACGCTTCAATAAACACGACCCCGAAGGTTTCCGTGCGGCTGGCAAGGACGAAAGCGTCGCTTTGGCGCATCAAATCCAATACTTCGTCCGTAGTGAGCGCGCCGAGGAAGCTGACGGCATGCGTAATGCCCAACTCTTGTGCCAAACGGCGCAAATTGGCGGCTTCCACGCCGTCCCCGCCGATTTTCAATTTGAGGAAAGGATATTTTTCCAATGCTTTCGCAAAGGCCGGCAGCAGGAGGTCATGCCCTTTCAGATGGCGCAGATGCGAAACGGTACAGAAGGTGTAGTCTTGGTTTCCTTTATCGGGAAACGTGAAATCCCGTGCGAAATTGTCGCCCAGTACGTTGGGCAAGTATTCCCATTCCAAACCGTATTTTTCCTTCAGCAGGCGGCTGAAATCGCGGCTGACGGCAAAACGCGCGGCACTATGTTCGGCAGCGAGGCGCATGATCGGCCATTGGTGAGGCCGTATGAGGTTGCGGGTAATGGTGCTACTGTGTTCGGTAATGACGTAGGGAATACCGTAAGTCTTATAAATTTCGTAAGCGAGGATACCCGCGTAGTTCATGGAGTGTGCATGAACAATATCGGGGCGGCCGTTTTCACGCACATACCGCGCAAATGCCTTCATCCCCGCGCGCACCCAGCGGATGCGGTCCAAATCAATAACAGGAAAACGGGGGAAAAAATACATACTGTCGTAAGCATAGGTATTCAACCCGCCCTGATTGTGTTTCCGGATGCCGTACGGACCGGTAAAAATAGATTTGGTATGGACGCGCAAATAGCGGAACATCGGCGCAATCACCCCGACTTTCAAACCTTTTCGCTGCAAGGCTTGTGCTTGAAGACGGAAAAAGATTCCGTCCACATCGGTTTCAGTTTTGGGATACCAAGAAGGAATAACGGCAACGTGCATGAAAAAACTTTCGTAATAATCAATCTGAGGTCGTCTGAAAAAACATTCGCCGTTTTCAGACGACCTTTTTAATAACCGGGTAAAACCTACTCCCCCGCCACGGTCATGCTCTCGATCAGCACCGAACCGATTTTGTTGGAAGAGCGGCGCAGCGCGTCGTTGGCAGTGCCGACGATGCCGAGGTACATATCCTGCAAGCGGCCGGCGATGGTGATTTCTTGGACGGGGTGGCTGATGACGCCGTTTTCCACCCAAAAACCCGCCGCGCCGCGCGAGTAGTCGCCCGTGATGGTGTTCACACCCTGACCCATCAGTTCGGTAACCAACAATCCCGTGCCCATTTCTTTCAGCAGGTCGGACTGCGTTTCGTGCGTATGGTTCAAATAAAGGTTGTGTGCGCCGCCGGCGTTGCCCGTGGTCTGCATACCGAGCTTTCTCGCGCTGTAACTGCTGAGGAAATAGCCTTCGACAATGCCGTCGCGGATGACGAAACGCGGCCGCGTGGCGACGCCTTCGGAGTCGAAATAGGTGCTGCCGAAGGCGCGGGGGATGTGCGGTTCTTCGCGCAGGCTGAGGAAATCGGGCAGGACTTTTCTGCCTATGCTGTCGATCAGGAAGCTGCTTTGGCGGTAGAGCGCGCCGCCGCTGAGTGCGCCGACGAGGTGTCCGATAAGGCCGCCTGCGACGGTGGTATCGAAGAGGACGGGATAGCCGCCTGTCGGGATGCTGCGGCTGTTCAGACGACGTAAGGTACGCTCGGCGGCGGTTTTGCCGATTTGCTCGGGACTGTCCATGTCTTGATGGCGGCAGGCGGCATCGTACCAGTAGTCGCGCTGCATGCCGTTTTCGTCGGCGGCGACGATGCTGCACGAAATGCTGTGGCGCGTGCCTTGTTGGTGGGCGGTGAAGCCGTGGGTGTTGCCGTAAACGTATTGGTAATGTCCGGTCTGAACGCCTGCGCCTTCGGAATTTTCGATGCGTTCATCCGCGCTCAGGGCGGCTTGTTCGCATTGTTTTGCCAGCTCGATAGCGGCTTCCGTGCTTAAATCCCATTCGTGGTAACGGTCGAGGTCGCCGACGTGTTGCGCCATAAGCGAAGCATCTGCCAGACCTGCGCAATCGTCTTCGGCGGTGTAGCGGGCGATGTCGATAGCGGCTTTGACAGTGTCTTGCAGGGCTTTTTCGGAGAAGTCGGCGGTGCTGGCGCGGCCTTTGCGTTTGCCGACGTACACGGTAATATCCAGCGATTTGTCTTGCTGGAACTCGATTTGTTCGATTTCGCCCAGCCGTACGCTGACGCTTTGTCCGATGGATTCGCTAAAGTCGGCTTCGGCAGCCGCCGCGCCCATGTTTTTTGCCAAATCCAAGGCGTGTCCGCATAAGCCGGTCAGCTCGGAGGCGGTGTGGTTAAACAGCATAAAAGGTTTCCTGACAGAGGTTTGCGGCATTTTAACCGTTTTCAGACGACCTCGGCAAAAATACCGCCGCCGGAGGCAAAAGGTCGTCTGAAAACGCCGTTTCGACAGGGCGTTGACGTGAAACCTGCCCGAACGTGCTAAAATACCCGAAACAAAATTAAAGGTTTATCAAAATGTTTGAAAACGAAGACGAATGGGTCAGCAAAACCCAAATGAAAAAGCAGATGAACGATTTGCAGGCTTTGGGCATGGAGTTGACCAAACTCTCGACCGATACGCTGAAAAAAATCGGCTTGGACGAAGACTTGTACGAAGCCGTTGTTACCTACAAAAAAATCACGTCCAACGGCGCGCTCAAACGCCAAAGCCAATTCATCGGCAGGCTCATGCGAGACACCGACCCCGCGCCCATCGAAGCCTTCCTCGCCAAACTGCGCGGCGAAAATACCGCCCACAACGCCTTCTTGCAACGCGTCGAACAAGCTCGCACGCGCCTCTTGGCGGACGACAACGCAATCACCCAATTCATGGCGGACTTCCCCCATGCCGACGCAGGCAAATTGCGCACCTTAATCCGCAACACGAAAAAAGAGCAGGAACAAAACAAACCGCCGAAAAACTTCCGCGCCCTCTTCCAAGAAATCAAATCCGTCATGGAAGGCAGTCAGAGCGATTTGGAAGAAACGCAGGATTGGGCAGAATAAATATCGAGGTCGTCTGAAAATGGGTTGGGGGTTCAGACGACCTTTTTTCATACTTCCGGATAAACTTTATCATCAGCCCATAAAAGTCGTCTGAAACCGCCGTTGCCGTCATTCCCGCGCAGGCGGGAATCCGAGTCTTTGCATTGCGGAAATATCTCAAAGCTGCTGCAACTTCAAATTTCCGAATTCCCAGCCGTACGGAAATAACGACGATAGGTTAACCATCCATACCTGACGGAAAAACAGTATCTGCCCTGCTTATTTAATTTACAGAAAAGGTCGTCTGAAAACGGACTTAGCGGGTTTTGCTAACGTTTTCAGACGACCTTTGTTCAAACGCTCTGGCGTTTATTCAGTCCTTTTAGTCAGAAACGGCCATCAGGCTGGCGTTGCCGCCGGCGGCTGTGGTGTTGACGCTGCAAGAAATTTCTTCAAACACTTGCAGGATGTCCAAGCCTTGTTCGGACGGGAGGATGCGGATGAGTGCGCCGTCGCGTTTTGCCAGCTCTTCCTTGCGGCTGCTGTCCAGCGGGCTTAGGGCGGCGACGTGATGCACGCCTGTGTTTTCAGGTTTGCTGTTGACTTGCAGCAGGCCTTCGAGGTCGGCGGTGTAGGAGGCAAGCGGGCTGTCGGGTTCGACGACGGTTACGATGCCTGCGGCAGCAAGTTCGGTCAGGGCGCAGAAGGCTTGCAGGAGGCTGCCGCCGTGTACCCAGACGCGTTTGGGCGCGCGCCAGCTCATGGCGTTGCGTTCGCCGGTCGGTCCGACCAAGACGGATTCTGCTTGGCGCAGGGTGCGGATGCGGGCGTGTCCCAATGCTGATGCCGCTGCTTTTTTCTCTTCCGCATTAAACGGCAGCTTGTGAATCAGGGCTTCAAGGCGTTTGAGCGCGGCTTCGTCCGCTTGTCCGATGCGGCTCAACGGCGGGGCAACCCATTCGGGGATGCGGGTCAGTTTTTGCAGGTAGAACGAACCGCCTGCTTTCGGACCTGTACCTGACATACCGTGTCCACCGAACGGTTGTACGCCGACGACGGCGCCGACGATGTTGCGGTTGACGTAAACGTTACCCGCTTCGATGCGTTCGCGGATGCGTTTGACCGTACCTTCGATACGGCTGTGTACGCCGCTGGTGAGCGCGTAGCCTTTGCTGTTGATTTGGTCGATGATTTGGTCAAGTTCGTCGGCACGGTAGCGGACAACGTGCAGGACGGGACCGAAGACTTCGCGGGTGAGTTCGTTCAAATTGTTGAGTTCGAACAAAATCGGCAGCACGAAAGTGGATTTCGCAGGATCAACATCGGAGGCAGCTTTGACTTCGTGGTAAGACTTGGCAACGCCTTTCATTTTATTGATGTGCGATTGCAGGTTTTGCTGCGCTTCGGCATCGATAACGGGGCCTACGTCGGTGGTAAGTTGAACGGGTTTGCCGACGACCAATTCGTCCATTGCGCCTTTGATGATGGCGAGCATCTTGTCGGCGACATCTTCTTGAACGCAAAGGATACGCAAGGCGGAGCAGCGTTGTCCCGCGCTGTCAAAGGCGGAGTTGAGCACGTCCAAACAAACTTGCTCGGGCAGCGCGGTGGAATCGACAATCATGGCGTTTTGACCGCCGGTTTCGGCAATCAAGACGGGGCTGTCGTTGCGTTTGGCGAGGGCTTTGTTAATCAGTTGCGCCACTTCAGTCGAGCCGGTGAAAATCACGCCGCCAATGCGCGGGTCGCCTGTCAGCGCCGCGCCGACATCGCCTGCGCCGAGGACAAGTTGCAAGGCGGAAGTCGGGATGCCCGCTTCGTGCATCAGGGAAACGGCGTAGCTGGCAATCAGGCTGGTTTGTTCGGCAGGTTTGGCGATAACGGTGTTGCCGGCTGCCAATGCGGAAACGACTTCGCCGGTAAAGATGGCGAGCGGGAAGTTCCACGGGCTGATGGCGACGATGGCGCCGACGGCTTTGGCATCTTTGGGCAGGGTGTTTTCAGCTTCGTTTGCGTAGTAGCGGCAGAAATCGACGGCTTCGCGCACTTCGGCGACGGCGTTGTTCAGCGTTTTACCTGCTTCGCGCACGGCAAGCATCATCAGCGCGGGGGTGTGCTGTTCCAGCAAATCGGCAAAGCGGCGCAGGCATTCGGCGCGCTCGGCGGCTGGCGTCGCGCTCCATTCAGGAAATGCGGCAACGGCTGCACCGACGGCTTCTTGGGCAAGCGCGGCATCGGCAAAGCTGACTGTGCCGACGATGTCGTCGTGGTCGGCGGGGTTTTTAATCGGTTGCGCTTCGCCGACATCGCGGGCTTTGCCGTTGATAATGGATGCGGCATGGAAGTCTTGCGCGGCGGCGCGGTTGAGTTTTTCTTGAAGCTGTTGCAACACGGTTTCGTTGCTAAAATCGACGCCTTGAGAATTCAGACGACCCCTGCCGTACAAATCGCGCGGCAGCGGCAAGGCGTTGTGCAGGTGTATGCCTTGTTCGGCGATGGTGTCGAACGGGCTGCGGATCAGCGTGTCGATGCTGATGTTTTCATCGACGATTTGGTTGACGAACGACGAGTTCGCGCCGTTTTCCAACAGGCGGCGCACTAAGTAGGCGAGCAGGGTTTCGTGCGTACCGACCGGGGCGTACACGCGCACGCGGCGGCCTAAGTTTTGCGGGCCGACCACTTGGTCGTACAAGGTTTCGCCCATGCCGTGCAGGCATTGGTGTTCAAAGTCTTTGCCTTTGCCCATTTGGTAAATCGCGCCCAAGGTGTAGGCGTTGTGGGTGGCGAATTGCGGGAACACGGCATCTTGTGCGTCCAGCAGTTTGCGTGCGCAGGCGAGGTAGGAGATGTCGGTATGGACTTTGCGGGTGTAGGTCGGATAGCCGTCCAGGCCGTCCACTTGCGCCCATTTGATTTCGCTGTCCCAGTACGCGCCTTTAACGAGGCGGATCATCAGTTTTTGATTGTTGCGGCGGGCAAGGTCAATCAGATAGTCGATGACGAAGGGACAGCGTTTTTGATATGCCTGAACGACAAAGCCGATGCCTTTGTAACCCGCCAAATCGGGGTCGGAAACGAGTGCTTCCATCAAATCCAAAGACAGCTCCAAACGGTTGGCTTCTTCAGCATCGATATTGATACCGATATCGTATTTTTTACCCAAAAGGAACAGCTCTTTCAGACGAGGTAAGAGTTCGCTCATCACGCGTTCGTGTTGGGTGCGCGAGTAGCGCGGATGGATGGCGGAAAGTTTGACGGAAATGCCGTTGCCTTCATAAACGCCTTGTCCGGCGGCATCTTTGCCGATGGCGTGAATGGCTTGAACGTAGTCGTTGTAATAGCGGTCGGCATCTTCTTGGGTGTAGGCGGCTTCGCCCAACATATCGAAGGAGAAGCGGTAGCCCATTTTTTCGCGCTCTTTGCCGTTTTGCAGCGCTTCTTCAATGGTTTGTCCGGTAACAAACTGCTTGCCCAACAAGCGCATGGCGTAGTTCACGCCTTGGCGGATCAGGGGCGCGCCGCCTTTGCTGACGAGGCGGTTCAGAGCCGAACCCATCTGCTTGTCGCTCGGCGCGGTCAGTTTGCCGGTAATCAGCAAGCCCCATGCGGCGGCGTTGACGAACAGGGACGGGCTGTTGTTCAAATGGCTTTTCCAGTTGCCTTCGGAAATTTTGTCGGCAATCAGGCGGTCTCGCGTCGCATTGTCGGGAATGCGCAGCAAAGCTTCCGCCAGACACATCAGCGCAATGCCTTCTTCGCTGGAGAGCGAAAACTCGTGCATCAGCGCATCTACCCCGCTGGCTTTGGTGCGGCTGGCACGAACCTGCGTAACCAAACGGCGCGCGAGTTCGGACGCCGCCCGACGCTCCTCATCGCTCATCTGGGCGCGTTGCAGCATATCCTGAACGGCTTCGATTTCGTCGCGGCGGTAAGCATCGGTAATCGCTTGGCGCAGTGGCGTTTGTGTCGGAAAAGCAAAGTCAAACATTTTAAGGTTCTCCAAAGTTTTTATGATGATTTTCAGACGACCCCATCCCTTTTCGAGGTCGTCTGAAAAGATTTAAAGCATATAGATAATATCTTAATAAATTTATAAGGGTCGGACAAGCAATTTATCTTAAAAACAGGATTTTTTGCTTTGATAAAAAGCAGATAAAGCCCAAAGAGTGCATTATCCGCATGAGCATCAATATAAAAATAAAACCTGATTTCCTGTATAAAAATTCAGACGACCTACGGTCAACGGCAGGTCGTCTGAAAACACTTATTTCGCCTCGCGGTATTCTGCATCCGCTTTTTCAAAACGTTCTTGGATTTCACGAGACGGCTCTTTGTCGACAAGTGAAACGATAATAGCGACCACCAAGCAGGCAATGAAGCCGGGGACGATTTCGTACATGGTCAAAAGACCGGTTTCATGTGCTGCCAAAGCAGGTTTTTTGACCCACTCCGCCCACGCCACCACAGTCAGCGCGCCGGCAATCATGCCCGACAAAGCGCCGTATGCCGTGATGCGTTTCCACAATACCGACAGAATCACAATCGGACCGAACGCCGCGCCGAAGCCTGCCCACGCATAAGACACCAAGCCCAAAACTTTGCTTTCGGGGTCGGACGCAATCAGGATGGAGATCACAGCAATCGCCAACACCATCAGACGACCCACCCACACCAGCTCTTTTTGCGGCGCATTTTTACGCAAAAAGCCTTTGTAGAAGTCTTCGGTAATCGCGCTGGAGCAAACCAAAAGCTGGCAAGACAAAGTGGACATGACCGCCGCCAAAATCGCGCTCAAAATAATGCCTGCAATCCAAGGGTTGAACAATAAAGTAGAAAGCGCGATGAAGATACGTTCGTGGTTGCCATGCATGGAAGCGGTTTGGTCGGGATTGGCACCAAAATACGCAATGCCGAAATAGCCGACCGCCACTGCGCCTGCCAGACACAACACCATCCAAGTCATACCGATGCGGCGTGCGGACACCAGTGATTTCGCGCTTTCAGCCGCCATAAAGCGCGCCAAAATGTGCGGCTGACCGAAATAGCCCAAGCCCCATGCGGCGGTGGAAATTATGCCGATGACGGTCGTGCCGGCAAGCAGGCTGTTATATTCTTTGCCCGTACCTGCGGCAACGCTTTGAATCGCGGCAGACATTTGATCTGCACCACCCAGACCCAGATACACCATTACCGGCGTCAAAATCAGCGCAAAAATCATCAAAGAAGCTTGCAGCGTATCCGTCCAGCTTACCGCCAAAAAGCCGCCCAAGAAGGTATAGGCAATGGTCGCACCCGCACCCAGCCACATCGCCTGATTGTAAGTCATGCCTTCAAACAGGCTTTGGAACAAAGTTGCACCCGCCACAATGCCCGAAGCACAATAAATCGTGAAGAAAAACAAGATAATCAGCGCGGAAACCACTTTCATCAAATGTCCGCCCGCGCCGAAGCGGTGGAAGAAATAATCAGGCAGCGTCAGCGCATTGTTGGCATATTCGGTATGTACGCGCAGACGGCCCGCCACCAAAAGCCAGTTGAAATACGCGCCGATCACCAAACCGATGGCAATCCAAGCCTCATTCAAACCGCTCAAATAAATCGCGCCGGGCAAACCCATCAAAAGCCAGCCCGACATATCGGACGCACCCGCCGACATCGCCGTAACAAACGGACCCAAGCTGCGCCCGCCCAAAATATAATCATCGAAATTGCGCGTGGAGAAATACGCGGCCAGACCAATCAAGAGAACGGCAATCAGATAGATTGCAAAAGTGATATACATGGGATTCATGTACTATTCCTCATCTAAAACTTCAAAATCACGGGCTGATGAAATTGCAGGCAATCCACGCCCAAACATTTTTCTAATTAAAATACAGCGGAAATTCTCGCGTTTTTACGGATACGCGGAACAAATCATTTTCAATTACAACAAGATAAGTAAAAAAATCCTATTGATTTGTAAATAATCCAATCCAGCATACCGTAAAAATTCCCACTTGCAAAGGCAGCGCAAACAGGTTCACCGCACAATGCGGACACGCCAATCAAAATACCATGTAAAACAAAATATTATGAAAATCTATTAAAAAATCTTGTTTTCAAACCTTGAAACTATCTTTCCTAATACCAAAACAATCCGCACAATTTTTCAGTAGTTAAACAACACCCAAAACGGATCAACCCAAATTCCGCCTTAAAACCACCTTGCTTCATTTTCAGACGACCTTTTCAAAAACCAGCCCGCCAACGGCCTGCCGTTTCCTATATAATCCCCGCATTACCGACTGTCGCGCACTATATCGTCATGAAACGGCTCAAACGCATCAAAACCATCCTCCGCACGCTTTACCTCTACCGCCTCGCCGAGCTGTTTGCCGCGCTTGTCCGTCCGGGCTGGACGCGGACGCTGTTGAAAATGCTGCCGCAGTCGTCTGAATTGGAAAACGAACCGCCTGCCGTCCGCCTGCGCCTTGCCCTAGAAAACCTGGGGCCGATTTTCATCAAATTCGGACAGGTTCTCTCCACACGCCCCGATTTGATTCCGCATGATTACGCGGTCGAACTGGCAAAGCTGCAAGACAAAGTCCCGCCGTTTGATGCGCAGCTTTCACGCTCGCAAATCGAAAAATCACTGGGGCAATCCATCGAAACGCTGTACGCGGAATTTGAAACCGAACCCGTCGCCAGCGCATCCATCGCCCAAGTACACAAAGCCCGCCTGCATTCGGGAGAACAAGTGGCGGTCAAAGTCTTGCGTCCCAACCTTCTGCCCGTGATCGAACAGGATTTGTCGCTGATGCGCTTCGGCGCTGCTTGGGTCGAGCGTCTGTTTGCCGACGGCAAGCGTTTGAAACCGCGCGAAGTAGTGGCAGAATTCGACAAATACCTGCATGACGAGTTGGACTTGATGCGCGAAGCCGCCAATGCCAGCCAGCTCGGCCGCAACTTCCAAAACAGCAATATACTGATTGTGCCCAAGGTGTTTTACGACTACTGCACCAGCGACGTACTGACCATCGAATGGATGGACGGCACGCCCGTATCGGACATCGCCAAACTCAAAGCCGACGGCATCGATTTGCACAAACTTGCCGATTACGGCGTGGAAATCTTCTTCACGCAAGTCTTCCGAGACGGCTTTTTCCATGCAGACATGCACCCCGGCAACATTCTGGTCGCCGCCGACAACTGCTACATCGCCCTCGACTTCGGTATTGTCGGCACGCTGACCGACTACGACAAGCGCTATCTCGCCATCAACTTCCTCGCCTTTTTCAACCGCGATTACCACCGCGTCGCCACCGCCCACATCGAATCAGGCTGGGTGCCCGCCGACACGCGCGCGGAAGAATTGGAAGCTGCCGTCCGCGCCGTGTGCGAACCGGTGTTCAACAAACCGATTTCGCAAATTTCCTTCGGTTTGGTGCTGATGCGCCTGTTTGAAGTCAGCCGCCGCTTCAACGTCGAAATCCAGCCGCAACTTGTTTTGCTGCAAAAAACGCTGCTCAACATCGAAGGCTTGGGACGGCAGCTTGATCCCGATTTGGACCTGTGGAAAACCGCCAAACCGTTTTTGGTGAAATGGATGAACGAACAGGTCGGCCCCAAAGCCCTTTGGCGCAACCTCAAAAACGAAGCCCCCGACTGGGCGCAAATCATCCCTTCCCTGCCGCGCAAAATCAGCGCACTGGTTGACGAAAACCGCCAGCAGGAAATGCGCGATGCCTATATCCATTTGGTCAAAGTACAGCAGCGGCAAAGCATGTGGCTGGGCGTGATTGCGATTGTGTTGCTGCTGATTTTGCTGTTTGATTAAAAATCCATATACACAAAAGGTCGTCTGAAAACGAAATAGTGGTTTTAGAAAAACTCGCTATCCTTGTTTTCAGACGACCTTTATTATGGGTTTGAATAAAACACCTGCCGCAGCCGTAACATGGGCTTCGCCCGCAAAAATCAAGATATTTTGCCCATCGCCCCAAGCAAAATAGACCGATATATTTCTCGCGGGCAAAGCCCACGCTACTTTTCCACTCGTTACCAAGGTCGTCTGAAAACACGGATTGCAGCCAGGCAAACCCGTTATGACCGTTTTCAGACGACCTTCTATTGCGAGTTTGAATAAACCCCCTGCCACTACCGTAGCGTGGGCTCCGCCCACGAAAATCAAGATATTTTACCCCTCGTCCCAAACAGAATAGACCAACATAATTTCTCGCGGGCAAAGCCCACGCCACCTCTTCCCATCGTCATCGAGGTCGTCTGAAAACGCCAACCGTTCCCATCGCATAAAACTGCGCTTTTCAGACGACCTTTACAGTTTTTGAGTCATTCCCCGATATGCTATAATCCTCCGTTAAACTTTTATCTTTTCAGGAAAAACCATGAGCTTGAAATGCGGCATCGTC
>ERZ772966.473-NODE-473-length-15670-cov-7.792635_pt1 | contig 15670 bp, 11 predicted proteins | sample MGYA00580680_ERZ772966 | MGnify/ENA primary metagenome ERZ772966 (study PRJEB29015, sample SAMEA2738055) | human oral metagenome | biome: human oral; feature: human-associated habitat; material: saliva | place: China | collected 2225 ...
TTCCTTCCTGCGCGGCTCCTTCTCGCTGCTCGTGTTTGCGCTGCGACGCTCCGGCAAACTCGCGATCACGATGGAGGCGAGGGGCTTTGGTGCTTCCGGCGCGCGCATCTGGGCGCGCCCCTCGCGCCTGCGCGCCGCCGACGCGGCCCTCATGGCAGTCGCCATCGCCGTTCCCACCATCGCGCTGGCGCTCAGCGTCTGGGCCGGTACCTTCGCGCTGGTGGGACGATGAACGGCCACTTGAGCGTGTCGTCCGCGGCTCCGAGCGGGGGAGTGCGGGTCACCGTCCCCGTGTCCCTCGCTCCCGACGAGGCCGCGCGAGACCTCGTTCCGCGCCTGCGCGCGCTGATCGACGAGGCTGCCCCGGCCTCGTCCGGCGAGGCATACCCCGACGGGAGCGGCACCTACGCCGATCCTGCGATCACGCCGCGCCGCGTCCCCGTCGTCGCCATCGACGGGTACTCGGGCTCGGGCAAGTCCACGCTGGCCGCCGCGCTCGTGTCTCTCTTGCCGGGCTGGCAGGTCCTGCACCTGGACGACTGGTACCCGGGATGGGACGGCCTCGCGGTCGGCGCGCAGGTTGCGCGGCGCATCTGCGAGGATCTGCGCGCCGGGTGCCCGTCCTCGTACGAGGCTTGGGATTGGGAGGCCGACGCGCCCGGGGTGGTTGTAGACGTACCTGTGGTCCCCACGATCATCGAAGGCTGCGGCGTGTGGGACGCCGACGCCGACCTGTCCATCTGGATTGAGGACCCCGGCGAGGACGAACGCCGCAGGCGGGCCCTCGCGCGCGACGGAGCGACCTACGCGCCACACTGGCAACGCTGGGCTGACCAGGACAAAGGGCGCTTTGTAAAATAGGTGTATGTTTGCCCAGCACCCCGAACCACCGCTGTGGGCGTGGCTCCTCCTTGGAGCCGTTGAATTCGCCATCCGTATCGTGGCGCTGGGTGTCGTGCCCAAACACCGGCGCGCCTCCACGTCGACCGCGTGGCTGCTCCTCATCTTCCTGTGGCCTTTCCTTGGAGTGCCCCTCTACTTCATCTTCGGTTCCTGGTGGGCCATGGGACGACGCCTCGATGACGACCCCGAGGCCAGCGCCCTCGTCGAGGCCATCCTGAAAGACTCCGCCAAGCCCGAGCCGACCGCCTACGAGACCCCCGACGGCTCCGACGACGACACCGCCTCGCTCATGCGCCTGACCGGCTCGCTCAGCGGCTTCCCCGACTCCTGCGGCCACGTCGTCGCCCTGCACAACGAGACGGCCGACACCTTCCGTGCGATGGCCGCCAGCATTGATCGGGCTACCCACCACGTCAACGCCCTCTACTTTCAGACCTCCTGGGACGAATACTCCGCTCCCTTCTACGAGGCCCTCGAGCGCGCGAAGGCCCGCGGCGTCACCGTGCGTCTCCTCGTCGATCACCACGGCATGCGCACCATACCTGGGCACAGGCGCTTCCGGCGTCGCTTGGATGACATGGGCATCCTCTGGCGCCAGATGCTCTCCTTCGCGCCCCTGCGCGGACATATTCGCCGCCCCGACCTGCGCAACCACCGCAAGCTCCTGGTCGTCGACGGGCGAGAGGCCTACATCGGCTCCCACAACCTGGTCGCCCCTGACTACGACACGCCCTCCTTCCAGAAAGCCGGCATCACCTACGACGACACCAGCGTCAGCCTCACCGGCCGGATCGTCACCCAGATCGAGGCCGTCTTCGCCCTCGACTGGTACTACGCCTGCAAGGAAGTCCTGACCCCCGCCGACCTCACCCCGCCCACCGCGCGGGAGGAGGACGAACGCGAGGATACCCCGGCCTCGTCGATGCAGATCATCCCGTCGGGACCCGCGTTCCGCGGCGAACCCAACCTGCGTGCCTTCGTGCACATGGTGTCATCGGCACGCACGCACGTGTCCATCGCGAGTCCGTACTTCATCCCCGACGAGGCTCTTATGACCGCGCTGACGAACGCCGCCCTATCCGGCGTCGAGGTCGAGCTCTTTCTTTCCGAGCAATTCGACCAGTTCCTGGTCGGCCACGCACAGCGCTCCTACTACGGGGCACTCCTCAGGGCGGGCGTGCGCATCCACCTGTACCGCAAGCCGACTATGCTGCACTCCAAGTATGTGATCGTCGACGGTAGCCTGTGCGCGATCGGCTCGTCCAACATGGACGTGCGCTCCTTCGGCCTGAATTACGAGATCACGCTCATCGCCGACGACGCGCACCTGGTTGAGCTGCTGCGCGGCAACGACGAACGCAACCGTGAACGCTCGCGCGAACTCACCTACCGCGAGTGGCGCGATCAGCCCTGGCACGTGCACTACGTCGACAACGTGTGCCGACTGTGGAGCTCGCTCCTGTGAGTGCTTCCGGGGACGAGGCCACGGTCAGATTCGCTGGATCAGATGCGTGTGGGGACAAGGATTCTATGACAATATCGAACGCAGCGTCCGCTTCTCTGGAGGTGAATCCCTTCGTGGGGGAGGGCGGCGCGTACGCCTCCGTGCGCCCCGCCTACCCCGACGAGGCCGTGGCCGCGCTGCTGGCGTCCGCTCGGTCGTGTGGTGGGGTGACGGGGGGTATCGAGCCTGCCGCTGGCGATCCTGCCGATTCGCCCTCCGTCGAGGAAGCTCCCGTCGTCCCTGCTCCCGCGGCCCTCGCCACCGTCCCCACCTCGTCCGCGCCGCTGCGCGTCGCCGACATCGGTGCCGGCACCGGCAAGATGAGTGAGCTCCTGGCGCGCGCGGGTACCGTCGTGGACGCGGTGGAACCCTCGGAGGCGATGCGCGCCCAGGCCTCGTCGATTCCCGGCGTGACGTGGCACGGCGGTGTCGCCGAGGACACGGGACTGTCGGACGGAGCGTTCGATATCGTCGTGTTTGCCCAGTCCTGGCATTGGGTCGATTCTGAGCTAGCGGGCCGGGAGGCCGCGCGCATTCTCACGCCCGGGGGCACGCTCGGCATCGTGTGGAACCAAATGGACGTGTCGATCCCGTGGGTGCATCGGCTCACGCGCATCATGCGCTCCGGCGACGTGCACCGGCCCGACCGTCCGCCTACGCCCGGCGGCGGATTCACGCCCATGCGCCTCACCCAGGTCACGTGGGAGGACATCATGACCCCCGAACAGATCCTCACCCTGGGGACCACTCGTTCCTCGTTCATCCGAGCCTCGCAGGCCGGTCGCGACCGCATGCAGGCGAACCTGCGCTGGTACCTCTACGAGCACCTCGGTTACGCGCCGGGGGAGAACGTTGCTATCCCGTACACGACCCTCGTGTGGATGGGGGAATCTGCTTCCGAGTGAGCACTCGTGCGACCGCGTGCTCCTGAAACTACTGGAAGGTAATCTCGCGCTGCGTGGCGCTGTCGACCCGGCGACCGCTGGCGGTCGTTACTGGACGGGGACCAGGAAACGGTCCGAGGCCCCCTGAGGCAGGGCGAGGCAGCGCGCGCGGGCGTCGCGCAGCGCGGGTTCCAGGACCGCGAGGATCGGATCCCACGAGTCGAGAGGCCGAGCGGTGTTCAGGGACGTGCCATCCTCGCTCACGCACATCTCCTCGTAGACCTGGATCGTGACCCCCGCGAACTCCTGTGCGGGGTGCTGGCAGAAGTAGGTACCCGGCAGGTAGGTGACCTCCTGAAGGTTGACAGTCGGTGCCCCCGCCATGAGGGCCGTCAAGTCGCGTCCATTCGCGCCCACAACCACGCCGACATGGGGCGTGCGCAGGTTGTTCGTGGCGATCGCGATGCTATGCGAGGTCGCCGTCAGTGCCGGGGAGACGACGATGCGCGCCTGGGTGACGGACGTGTCGACGAAGCCTCGAAACGTGATCGACGGTGTGGAGGGCAGCTTGTTCAGGAGCGACAGGAAATTGCGTGCGCTCTCTTCAAAGTCCTGGGTCATGTCACACTTTCTGTGGAAGGCCGCCACGCGTCGGCGCGAGCATGTACTGCGAGGCTATCAAGCCATGGCGAACGGACCGCCCATCGGCTCGCCGCCGTGGGAGAGGTTGTGCAGCCATTCTTTCAGAGACTTCAGCAGTTGGTCGGCACCGGAGAGCTTCACGCCCAAGTTCGACAGCGATTCCTTCAACGCGATGATGCGCGCAGCCACCCCCTCGATCAGTGCCCCGACCGACGAAGCGATCTGCGCCATGACCAGGGGGAACGCCGTCACGAAGGACGAGGTTAGCTCGACCGCGTAGGGAGTGATGGCCTCGACGACCTGATTGATCGCGTCGCGCACGAAGTCGTACACGAACTGGATGATGACGGCACACACGTCGTAGGCGGTACCCACCGCGCGCGACAATTCCCCCGTCATGCCGATGCCTCGGGTCGTCGCTCCCGACGCCGCCAGATACGAGGTGACGGCAGAACCCGCGAACGCGCCATCCGGGAAGGAGAGCCGGACGTCGTCATCAATGTTGTGCGCCGTGGCCTCCAGCAGTGCGCCGACGTTCCTCCACGTACGCCCGTGGGTGCGCAGCTGGTCGGCGTCCCCAGCCAGCTCAATCAGCCACCCCTTCAAAGGCGCGATGAGGTCGAAGACCCACCCCATCCCCCAGGAGATGAGGGTGGCACGAGGATCGGGCGTGGGGGGAAGCATGTCAGCTCCCATAACGACGCCAGCAAGGTCACCGCTCACCCACGACTTGTCGACGATCGCCGAACTCAGTGCCGCGATTCCATCCAAAACACCCGCCTGAGGGAACGCCGAACCATCACCCGGCACCCGTGCGGCCACAGGGCGCATGTCAGCTGTCACGACCGTCTCCCCACAGGGCTGCCCCGGCCTCGGGAATCGTCACCTGCGACGACTCGCCCACCTGGACGGCGCGCGCGCTGGCCACGAGCGTCTGACCGAGCTTGTCGAGGGCGCACTCAGCGCCGCTGATCGCGAGATGCTCTCCCACTTCCACGAGCTGAAACAGCGGTGCAATAAGAGGACCGGCCATGAGGCCAAACGCGCCGTCAGAGGCGGACGCCTGACGCAGCGTCGCCGAGGCATGCTCAAGGTCGCTCTGGTAGGAAAAAATCCGAAGAGCGTGCGCCGTAATGGCCGCCGGATCGGCGGGAAATTGCTCAGACACGCTCAGAGCCTCCGCTGATGCACCCGGGGATCCGAGGCCTCGGCCAGTGGGACGTCGGGGGAGGGAACACCGTACAGCGAACGCAAGCGCTCGATGCCCGGGAAGGACTCGCCGAAAGCGTCCTGGGAGGCGGTGATAACCTGTTCGCCGACGTCGCGGCGCGCGGCCGCATAGGCAGCAACAATGGCGTCGCACAGCTCAGTCGGGGCATCGTCGATAGCGAGGGCGAGGAGGGTACCTGCGGAGTCAACGGTGACCGTCACGCCCCGGCTAGGTGAGACACCCACCCCGTGGATAGATTCAATGCGTCGACGCATTGCGTGGGCGCGCTCTGCCTGCTCTCGAACCTGACCTTCCTGACGGCGAATCAGGCCGGGATCATCCTCGAATAGCGACATTGTCACCTCCCGCCAATAGCATTTTCATTGTAGATGAAACGTTAACCTGGTGGCAAGAATACGCCGTTATTCCGCCCTTTTCTCGTCCATTTCGCGCGCGTAAATCCCGGCCGTTAGCATCGCGCTCTGACCCATTTGTCAGGTGCATCCGGGCAAGTGTACACGCGGGAGTCAGCCCAGGCCTCGTCCCAGTCCTGAGCAGGTACCAACCACCTGGCACAATGGGTGTCATGGGTTTGTCGTTCCTGGGAGTGATTGCGGCGCTCGCCATGTATGCGGTGAGTGTGTCCCCCTCGCTCATGGCGCGCTCGTGGACGTGGCACGCGGTCGCCTCCGGCATCCTGGTGGCCTGCGGCTACGTCGCCGGCCTCGTCGTGCAGAACGTGGGACTGCTCGTCATCCGCCTCACGGGGCTGACGATCAGGGCCTCCGATCCCGCCGAAATTGGCTTCCGCGTTGCCGCCGCCGCCCTCTTCGCCATCTGGTGGTTCTACGCTGTCATCCAGTCGTATCGCCGCGACCGCGTCGCCTCCACACTCGTCAACATGCCGGGGGAGACCATCGGCGAATACATCCTTGGGACAGCAGGAGCAGTCGCCGTCGCCTGGACACTGCTCATGATCGTGCGCGCCTTCAACCATCTTGGTCGTATTCTCATCACGACCCTCGCGGGCTTCATGCCCCGACCCGCCGCCTTCATTACGGGAGTCGCCATCCTCTTCGTCATCATCTTTTTCCTGACCTCAAAAGTCATCCTGCGCGGCGGCATCGGTTTCTTCCGCCGCAAAGCAGAGCAGCTGAACATGCGCACCGCGCGCGGCATCTACAAGCCGAATGTCCCGGAGCGCTCCGCATCCCCGGCATCGCCCGTCACCTGGGAATCGGTCGGCGGGCAGGGGCGTGTCTTTCTCGGGCGAGGTCCCTCGCGCCGCGACATCGCGCAAGTGTGCGGCGTCGACGCCATGGAACCCATCCGCGTCTACTCCGGCATGCCCACGGGTGGAACCGGCATTGAGGCGGCTGCGGCGACCGTCGTCGCCGAGCTGCACCGCACGGGCGCCTTCGATCGTGCCGTCATCCTCATCGCCGCGTCGACCGGCTCTGGGTGGGTCGACGAATGGCAGGTCCAGCCCCTCGAGTTCCTTACGCGCGGAAACTGCGCCACGGCCTCGTTGCAATACTCCTACGTGCCGTCCGTGCTCAACTGGCTCACCGGACTCGAACCCGCGCAGGACGCCTCCGCCGCGCTCTTCACCGCCGTGCGCGCCGAGCTCGACCTCATGGACGAGGCCTCACGCCCCGCGCTGTTTGTCTGCGGCGAGTCCCTCGGTGCCTTCGCGTCGCAGTCCGTGTTCTCCTCCGTTGAAGACGCGCTCACCCAGGTCGACGGCGCGCTGTGGGTAGGCACCCCCGCCTTCACCCCCATGCACGAGGCACTCACCGCCGCGCGGCACACGGGCAGTCCCGAGGTCGCACCCGTCGTTAACAATGGGCGCCGCGTGCGCTTCGTCAACGAACCCTCCGACCTGCGCACAGACCTGTACGGGCGCGAACTCGGCCCGTGGGGCTTCCCGCGCATCGTCTACGCCCAACACCCCTCCGACCCGGTCGTCTGGTGGAACAACAAGCTCATCTGGACGCAGCCCGACTGGCTGCGCGAGCGAGCCGGGCGCGACGTCTCGCGGGACGTGGAGTTCACGCGCTTCGCCACCTACATCCAGATCCTCGCCGACCTGCCCGTCGCCGGGACCGCGCCCGGCGGGCACGGGCATACCTACCATGAGGAACTCATCCCCCTGTGGTGCGCGATCCTCGGCTTTGATCGCCTCTTCGACGAGGCCCCAGTGCACCCGCGCCTGGCTGCGCTGGATGGTAGCTGGGTGGACGATGCGATGGTTGAACGTATCGGCATTGTCGTGCGCGCGAACCTGAAGCTGTCCGACCGGCAGTAAGCGCGCCGCGAGCCTGCGGCTCGGAGTGGTCGATCTCGAAGCCCGGCAGGGTCCTGTAGACCTCGTGGACCCCGCAGGCCTAGTGGTGCCTTCCAATCAGGGAGGTCCACATGTGGGGTTATAGGACGTGTCGTGTTGCTGGGGTTTGTGCTTTGCGTGCCTTGGTGTGGCCTTCTCATCCGCACGTGGGCCTGCTGTTCCGAGTCTGGGCAACCCCGCCCACGTGCGGAACAGGCGGCCCGCGTGCGGGACGCGTTGGAGTCCAAGTCGTTGTTGCGCGCGGCCAATCCGCATTTGTACTTGTTGTCGATGGGTGCACGACCCCATCGGTTGGCATTGTACCCCTTCTGATTGGGTGCGTTGCCCCCTAACGGGTGCAGTGCTTCTCGCGTTACTGCTGCGCTACCTATTGTCCAGGTGCCCGGGGGCGGCGGCCCGCCCGCGAGATCGCCACACGCGAGCCTGCGGCTCGGAGTAGTCGATCTCGAAGCCCGGCCAGGCCCTGCCGCCGCCCCCGGGCACCAATTTCGTCCCCGGGCCCCAAGCAGTCGAAGTGTTTGACAGGTGTGGGATCGCAAAATAATCGTAAATGCGCAGGTGACGGGTCATTTCATGCTCGTTAGTTTCAGATTACCCGCAGACTTACCGAGCAAATAGATGATACTTTCATTGAGATGTTAAGGGATTGAGGGAAAGCGTGTGTGAGAAAACGTGCGGCGGGTGTAGAACATTTGTTTACTGGTCAGGTTCCCAATGAAAACCTGCCAAAAATCGCGCAAAAATATTATTAGTAATACCGCAAATTAACTTGTGGCTACGTGATGGTAAGTCAGTAACGCGTTGCTAGGTATCTATTTACGCAGTAGTGTTCGTTATGCGGATCCCAAGCCTAACCATCCGGTATGGTCCGTTGATTCAACATTGGAGTGAGTATGTCCCAGTTAGTTCACAGGGCGTTCTTGGCGACCCTGGCGACCGGCGCGATGGTGGCGTCCGGTGCAGCCTTCGGTGCCCCCGCGTTCGCGGCGCCCGCCCCCGACATGTACGGCCCCACCATTTCCGACGTCGAAACCACCAGTGAAGGTCTCGGCGGTTCGGTCTCCTTCGTCGTCGAAGATATCCCCGGTCTGTCCAGCATCGACCTGCGCGACCCCTCGACCGATGCGATCTTCTATCGCCGCGTCGTCGACTTCCCTGGCAATGTTTCGGCTGACGGTGTCCACCGCTACACGTTCGACATCAAGTTCTCCGACATCCAGGCCGCTTGGACCAAAGCAGGCCACACGGATGCTCTGCCCGCTACGGTTAAGCTCGTTGCGTGGGGCAGTGATGGCCTGCCCTCCAAGCGAGCCGATGTGGCCCTCGAACCCGTGGCCATGACCTCGCTTGACTTCGGCATCGAGTCCGGCAAGCTTGACCTGCGAGTCAGCCAGCAGACGAACATCGGTGTCACGCACCAGCCTGAGAACGCAAATAAGACCAAGATCAATTGGTCCGGCGACGACATCGACGTCCTGAATGTCGATGAAAAGTCGGGCCTCGTGACTGCTCAGAAGGAAGGCTGCTCGGACGTCCGGGCTGTCGCCGACTACGCGGATCCGATGGTCTTCGATCCGGTGATGGCTACTGTCAACGTCTGCGTCACCGAGCTGGGCGAGGACGAGATCGCCGTCAATCACCTCCGCGTGGACCTGGCGGAGGGTGAGACCGTCACCCTCAAGCCGCTGCTGCCCGAAAAGTTCAAGGATGCCACCCTGTCCTGGGGCTTGGAGTACGACGGTGTGGCCATCCTGAAGGCGGCCGATGACGGCAAGAGCGCCACGATTACCGGCGGTAACTCTCTTGACTGGGATCAGGTCAACCTGACCGCCACCCTGGCCGACGGAACCGAGGCGACGGCGACGACGATTGTCGTCGTGAAGTCCGTCAAGCAGGATGCGACCGCTCCCGCGCCGTGGGTTGATCCGCAGCCTCAGCCGGACCCGCAGCCTCAGCCCGATCCGCAGCCTCAGCCGGACCCGCAGCCTCAGCTCGCACCCACGGGCACGTGGGAAAAGGACACAATCGGCTGGTGGTACCGCAACGCTGACGGTTCCTACCCGAAGGACACCGTGGCCACGATTGACGGGCGTGTCTTCCGCTTCGATGCTCGCGGCTACGTCCGGACCGGTTGGGTCGAGGAGTCCGGCACCTGGTACTACCACGACGCGAATGGCTACATGGTGACCGGGTGGCTCAACCTGGGTGGTACCTACTACTACCTGCGTGAGAACGGCGCGATGGCGACCGGTTGGCTGAACCTGGGTGGCACCTGGTACTACCTGGACGCCTCGGGTGCGATGGCGACTGGCTGGCTGAACCTCGGTGGCACCTGGTACTACCTGGACGCCAACGGCGTGTGGGTCAAGTGACCTGATCGTCTCTACAACACGGGCCGGACCCGGGGACGTCACACCCAAGCGTCTCCGGGTCCGGCCCTTTTGACATTTCAGATCGTCTCAATTGTTTCGTTAGCAATCTGAAGATTGTCAGTCGCGTCTTTTTCGGTAGCGTTGTGCTAGGCGGCTGCGACGTGGGAGCGCCCACGCTGGCAGTGGTCGTCTGTGACACTAATTGGAGAAGGCTTATGTCAATGAAGAAACCAGCTGTCCTCCTGGCATTTGTCGGTGCGTGCGCGCTTGCGTTCATGGGTCCGGCATCCGTGGCCTCACCGCTGCGCGCGGGTCCGGTTCCCGCGGAGGATACCCCGGCCTCGTCCCTGCCGGTCGGTGACCTTGACACGGCGCTGACCTCGAAGGACGGGCAGGCACCGGAGGTTGCCGAAGTCGTCGACCGGGACTCGGCGCGACTTGTCGGCGTCATCGTGCAACTCGAGGAAGGGATTGATCGTAGCGCTGCTCTTGCGTCCGTGAACGAGGCTGTGGCCGCGTCGTTTCCAGGAGTGCAGGTTCGGGTGGAGCGGGAGTACGCCAACGCCCTGGATGGCTTCGCGCTGAGCGCCCCCGCCGGCAGCCTGGAGGAGATCCGCGGTGTGGCGGGGGTCAAGGCGGCCTTCCTGGAGCGCGAGGGGCACGTCAGTGATGCGGCCGCCGTTGACGCGGAGGGCGGCACCAGGGCCTCGCAGATCGAGGGGCAGGATCCCGCAAACCTGAGTGCCCAGCTCATGATGCGCACCGACCAGGTGACTCAGAAGGGCGAGGGGAAGGTCGTCGCCATCATCGACACGGGTGTCGACATGACGCACCAGGCGTTCACGCCCGCGCTCACGGCCACACCTGCCCTGTCGGAGGACAGAGTGGATGAACTCAAGGCCCAGTTGGGGGAGGGGAAGACCGGCGTCTATGTGAATGAGAAGTTCCCCTTCGCCTACGACTACGCGGACGGTGACAACGATGCCTCGCCGCGCGAGGGAGGGTCGGGCTTCCATGGGACGCACGTCGCGGGTATCGCGGCGGGTAACGCCGACAAGATTGTCGGCACCGCCCCGGACGCTCAGATTATCGTCGGAAAGGTAACGCGCACCGAGGATGATGCGCTGCTGGATTCCGCTCTGCTGGCCGCACTCGACGACATGCTGATCCTGCATCCGGACGTCATTAACCTGTCGCTGGGCTGGACGGCCGGAATGGATAACGAGGCGGACACGGTCTATGCGACCGTCTACAAGAAGCTGCAGGAGGCGGGGATCACCGTCAACGCGGCTGCGGGCAACGCTTTTTCGACCGGGTACGGCAACATGTCTGGTAAGGGCCTGCCCTATGCTTCAAACCCCGACTCCTCGGTCATTGACGAACCCGCGACTTACCCCTCGGTGGTCGCCGTCGCCTCCGTCGAGAACGCGCTCATCCGCAATGCTTTCACGGCAGCCGGGAAGGATATCGGCTACCAGCGTTCGCGCGGCATGAACGGCGAGAAGGTCGCCTACTTCTCCGACCTGCCCGCCGGCACCTACGAGTATGTAGATGCGGGATTCGCCTCCGAGGAGGACGTGGCCGCCCTCACGGAAAAGTATCCGGATGGCCTCACCGGCAAGATTGCGCTTGTCTCGCGCGGCAACATGACCTACCAGAAGAAGGTCGAGAACCTGTACGACCTGCACCCCGCGGGTGTCCTCGTCTACAACAACGTTTCGGTCGGTTCCCTCATCATCATGAACCTGACGACCCAGGACGTGCCCGCCGCGTTTATCTCGCAGGCGGATGGCCAGGCCATGCTGGAGGCCGCTGATCATCACCTGACGATGGCTGAGGGCCAGGTTCTGCCGCAGTCCTCCGTCTACGAGGCCTCGGAGTTCTCCTCGTGGGGCGTTTCCCCAGATCTGCGCCTCAAGCCTGAAATCGCTGCGCCCGGTGGCAACGTTTTCTCCGCGATACCGAACGGTGCGTACGAGCAGACGTCGGGCACCTCGATGGCGACCCCGCAGATGGCGGGCATCAGCGCGATCGTCCTGCAGCGCGTCCAGTCCGACCCGCTCTTCGCCTCGATGAGCGCTCGCGACAAGGCTGACGTCGTCCAGAACCTCATCATGGGAACCGCGCGGCCCCTGACAGACGCGGCCCAGACTTTGGGGGCCCTGTACTCCCCGCGCAAGCAGGGTGCGGGCCTCGTCGACGCCCTGGCTGCCACGACCTCGTCCGTGTACCCGACCGTGGCGGGCGCCGCCGAGCCCTCCCGCCCCAAGGCAGACCTGGGGGATGGCACGACGGGCTGGCACTTCGATGTCACGCTCCACAACCTCGGCGCGGCGCCCGCGACCTACGAGCTGAGCTCCCAGGCCCTGTCTGAGATCGTTGACGGCGGGTTCTTCACGGAGCACTCCTCGGATTGGCGAGGCCGTGGCGTGGAGGTCACGTACTCCGGCGCGGCATCGGCCTCGGCTGAGGGCGCGACTGTCACGGTGCCGGCCTTAGGCGAGGCCACCGTCGGCGTCGACGTCATGCCCGGCTCCGAGTTCGCCTCCTACGTCGCGGACAACACGCCCAACGGCACGTTCCTGGACGGCTTCGTGCGCTTCGCCTCGAAGACCGATGGTCAGCCCGACCTGGCCGTGCCCTACCTGGGCTTCTACGGCGACTGGGGCAAGGCCCCCATCTTCGACGCACTCGCCTCGGATGGCGGAGCGCACACCCGGGCCTCGGCCATCGTGAACGGCAAGACCGGCGACTCCCTCGGCTACAACCCCCTCGTCAAGGCGGCCGATCGCACCGGAAACCCCAACCCGCAGCGCTACGTGATCTCGCGATCCGCGGCCTCGGGCGCCCCGACGATTCTCGAACCCCGCACGGGCACGCTGCGCAGCGTCCACTCGCTGACCAGCACCTACACGAACGAGGCCGGGGAGACGGTCTTCTCCGTGACCAACCATCGGAACTGGAAGTCTCTCTACCAGGCGAGCACCGAGGAGAACACCTGGGTCGAGGCCTACCACGAGTCCTCGTCCTTCGATGCGAACGCTGAGCCCTTCGCGCACATGACCGACGGCACGTACACGCTGCGGATCGCTGCCTCCAACGACGGCCCGTCGCGCGCCGAGCAGTCGATCTCCTACAAGTTCCGACTCGACACGACGGCACCGGTCATTTCCGAGCTGTCGTATCGCCAGAAGGACGAGGGCTTCGTCGTCACCTTCGATGTCACCGACGACTCTCCGCTGGCAGCCGTCGACCTGCACGACCCGGCCGACGGGCTGTGGTTCTACCGTCACGTCTTCACCGAGAGTGAGGGCAGCGTCGGTCCCGACGGCCGGTATGCCTACCACGTCGAGATCCCGCTCAGCGTCATCGAGCAGGCGTGGACCGACCAGGGGGGCACTGGTGATGTCATCGCCAACCCCTACGTCCTCGCGTGGGACTACGGACTCAACCCCTCGGAGATCTTCCCGATCGACCTGCCCACCGGTAACCCGGGCACGCCCAGCTCGTGCGTGAGCCCTGATGGCGGCCACTGGGTGAAGGACGGTGCCGGCTGGTGGTACGCCTGCGCCGACGGTACGAGCTACCTCAAGGGCGGCTGGTTCGCGATCAACGGCTCGGACTACCTGTTCGGTCCCTCCGGCTACATGGCGACCGGATTCCTCAAGCGCGCCAACGGTGACTGGGTGTACGCCGACCAGGATGGAGCCTTTGTGGGCGGCTGGGTCCGCGACGGCGGCTCCTGGTACTACCTGGATCCGGCCACGAAGGTCATGAAGACCGGGTGGGTCGCCGACGGCGGCTCGTGGTACTACCTCACCAACACTGGTGCGATGGCTATTGGCTGGGTCAATGACGGTGGTACCTGGTACTTCCTGAACGCCTCGGGCAAGATGGCGACCGGGTGGCTGAAGGACAGGGGCTCCTGGTACTACCTGTCACCCTCCGGCGCCATGCTGACGGGCACCCATGTGATCAATGGGCGCACCTACGTCTTTGACACAAGTGGGGCGTGGGTTGGCTGAGCTGGCCTGATTCGCGCCTGACGGTGCTCTTCTCCGGGTCCGGGAACGTTGCTATGTAAGCGTTCTCGGACCCGGAATGATTCTGACAGTAAAATGATGTCTAAGCGTTTCTCAATGTGAAATAAAGTTTGTCACTGGTGTCCTTTGCGCTATTTTGACAGTGGTGGCCGGCACGACGGAGTCCCCTCCGCCCGCCAACACGGTCGCCCGTCGACACATTGGAGTACGCACATGACAACGAAGAAACCAGCGGCGTTCCTCGCGTTCGCCGGCGCCTGCGCGCTCGCCCTGACAGGGCCCGCGGCTCTCGCAGCGCCGCTCTCGGACACCCACCCCGCTTCCGGTGCCACGGCCTCGTCCCTGCCAGTGGGCGATATCGACACCGCGCTGACCTCGAAGAGCGGGCAGACCTCTTTGCCCGACCAGGTCGCGCCGACCGCCGAGCAGGACCCATCCGCGATCGTCGGCATCATCGTGCAGCTGCACGACGGCGCCGACCGTGCGGCAGCCCTCTCCTCGATAAACGAGGCCGTGGCCGCGCTATTCCCGGGCGCATCCGCCCAGGTGGAGCGCGAGTACGACAAGGCCCTCGAAGGCTTCGCGCTCAGCGCCCCCGCCGGCTCCCTCGACGCGATCCGCGCGGTGAGCGGCGTCAAGGTTGCCTTCCTCGATCGCGACACCCACGTCGATGGCGTCGACGACCAGGTCGCCGGAGAGGGCGCGACGAACTCCTCGCGCACCTCCACCCAGGACCCCGCCAACCTCAGCGCGCAGCTGATGATGCACGCCGACCAGATCACCCAGAAGGGCGATGGCAAGGTCGTCGCGGTTATCGACACGGGCGTGGACATGACGCACCCCGCGTTCGCGGGTGCCCTGCACGGGACCCCGGGGCTTTCCGAGGACAAGGTTGAGGGCCTGACCCCACATCTTGGCGACGGCAAGACCGGCAGCTACGTGTCGGAAAAGTTCCCCTTCGCCTACGACTACGCGGATAACGACCCGGACGCCTCGCCGACCGGCGAAGCCGGATCACACGGTACGCACGTCGCCGGCATCACCGCGGGCAACGCGGGCGAAATCGTGGGCATCGCCCCCGACGCGCAGATCATCGTCGCCAAGGTCGCCAGCAGTACCAGCGGCGGCATCCCGGAGTCGGCGCTGCTCGCTGCCCTTGACGACATGGTCGTCCTGCGCCCCGACGTCGTGAACCTGTCCCTCGGAAAGGCCGGCGGCATGGATAACGAGGCTGACTCCATGTACGCGACCGTGTTTAAGAGCCTCCAGGACGCCGGCATCACTGTGAACGCATCCGCCGGCAACGGGTACACGGCCGGATACGGCAACCTGTCTGGCAAGAACCTGCCCTTCGCCTCCGACCCCGACTCCTCCATCCTGGGCGAACCCGCGTCCTTCTCCTCCGTCGTGTCCGTGGCCTCGGTCGACAACTCGCTGTCGCACAGCGCCTTCACCGTCGGCGACCGCGACATCGCCTACCAGCGCGCCGGCGGCGCTGACGGCCAGAAGATGCCCGACCTGTCCGACCTGACCGGCGGCCCCTTCGAGTACGTCGACGGCGGCATCGGTTCGCCCGAGGATGGCCAGGCCCTGAAGGCCAAGTACCCCGAGGGCCTCGCGGGTAAGATCGTGCTGGTCAAGCGCGGTTCCCTCACCTTCCAGGACAAGTTCAACAACATCGCCGGCTCCAAGCCCGCCGGCTTCATTGTGTACAACAACGTGCCCGGTGACTCGCTCGTGGTCATGAGCCTGGCGACGGACGGCG
>ERZ772966.478-NODE-478-length-15566-cov-8.038940_pt1 | contig 15566 bp, 10 predicted proteins | sample MGYA00580680_ERZ772966 | MGnify/ENA primary metagenome ERZ772966 (study PRJEB29015, sample SAMEA2738055) | human oral metagenome | biome: human oral; feature: human-associated habitat; material: saliva | place: China | collected 2225 ...
TTTAAGGCTACTGAACTTGGTGTAAATATAGGATTTGCACCAGTACCTGATGATGAATATGAGGATTGGGTTGATAGACAAGGAAAGAATAGATATATTCTTACTATTATAGGAAGGTCATTGTCAGCACGCAATATTGAGGAAACAACTCGGGTAATTACTGAGCAAGGCATAAATATTGATTCAATTCTTCGTTTGACAGGTCGTCAGAGTATACGTAAACGAAATCAGAATGTGAGAGCGTGTATTGAATTCTCACTGCGCGGTAATCCAAAAGATTATAGTCAGATGCAGGCTGACCTTATGCAGATGAGTCATGAGCAGGGTATTGACTTCTCTTTGCAGAAAGACAATATGTACAGACGTATGCGTCGTCTTATATGCTTTGATATGGATTCTACGCTCATTCAAACAGAATGTATTGATGAATTGGCAAAGCGTGCAGGTGTTGGTAAACAGGTTGCTGAAATAACTGAGCGAGCTATGCGCGGTGAGATTGACTTTAAGGAAAGCTTTAGAGAACGTGTTGCTCTGTTGAAAGGCCTTGATGCTAACGTTATGAAGGATATTGCTGAAACAATGCCTATTACAGAAGGTGTCGATCGCTTGATGACAGTATTGAAGCAGTGTGGATATAAGATTGCGATTTTAAGTGGTGGATTCACTTACTTTGGAGAGTATCTGCAGCGTAAATATGGTATTGATTACGTTTATGCTAATGAACTCGAAATAGATGAGAATAAGCTTACAGGTCGTTATTTGGGTGAGATAGTTGATGGTAAACGTAAGGCTGAGTTATTGAAGTTATTAGCACAAGTTGAGAAGGTCAATCTCGCTCAGACTATTGCTGTTGGTGATGGTGCTAACGATCTTCCTATGCTTTCTGAAGCTGGCTTGGGTATTGCCTTTCATGCTAAACCACGTGTACAAGCTAATGCTGAACAAAATATTACTACTATCGGTTTAGATGGTGTACTTTACTTTCTTGGTTTTAAGGACAGTTATTTGGGTGAAGCTGGTAAACTTTAATCAAAATAGGTTTATTAAAACCTGAACATATTCCGATAAGGGATGTATCAAATATATTGTAATTCTATGAATATATTTGATACATCTTTTTTATTGAAACTTATTATTGTTTGGCAAGTTCTTACTGTATAGGCTTGGTTTAACCCAAATCGGTTATTAGACCACAATATGTATAGTTCTTCTTACGATGGTATTGTTTCCTAACATCTTTTATTTTCTTATCGGCATCTTGTCTGTCTTTGTAACTTGACGTAGCCCGCTACGCCTGCGTTACAAAGCCAAACAATCTGCTCGATAATAAAACAAAATATGTTTAGGCTCTAATGAGCAATCTTGGTTTAATAATTCAACGTTAAATAAATAGTATTTTTTAGAAAAAACCGACCCTGATAGATTTTAATTATTATCTTTGTGAACAAACTTAGGATTGCTGGGAATCATTGTCAGCAATAAAGGAGTAGAATAGGTTAAGATCGTTAAATAATAAGATTATGAAAAAGTTATTGATAGTTTTGGCATTGGCTGGTGTGTCTATGACCAGTTTTGCCCAAGATGAGGTGCTTACTGAGAAGTATAGCGTTGCTACCAACTCGTTCTGGAGCAACTGGTTCGTACAACTTGGTGCAGACTGGAACGCATGGTATTCTAACCAAGAGCATGGGCGTGATGCTGCTATTAGTCCGTTGAAGGACTTCCGTTCAAAACCGGGTGCAGCTTTCGCTATTGGTAAGTGGTTCACACCGGGTATCGGTCTTCGTACAAAGATACAAGGTATCTGGGGTAAGCGTGTAGGCGCTGACAGCAATCCTGCTTCTCAGCTTGATAACAGCAACAAGTATTGGATTGCGCAGGAACAGGTAATGTTCAATCTGAGCAACCTCCTTTGCGGTTACAATGAGAACCGTGTTTGGAATCTTATTCCTTTTGCTGGTGCTGGTGTTGGCCGTTCGATGTCGGCTAATCGTTATGCAATGGGACTGAGCGCAGGTCTTCAATCTTCTTGGAAGGTGAGCAAAGGAATGCGTGTCTATCTTGAAGCTGGTTGGAACCGTTATGAAGGCGACCTCGATGGTGCTGCATACACAAACAATGAGCGTCGTGGATGGGAGTCACATGACAATAACCTTTATGCAGAAATTGGTTTGAACTTCAATATCGGTAAGGGTACTTGGAAGAAGAGCCCAGATATGGAAGCTATCAACACACAGCATCAGGCGGCTCTCGATGCACTGAATGCACGCCTTCAGGATGCAGAGGAAGAGAATGCACGTCTTCGCAATGAATTGGCCAACCAGAAGCCTGTTGAGACCGTGTCGGAGTCTGTGAAGCAGTTGGTAACAACCCCAGTTTCAGTCTTCTTCGAGATCAACCAGTCTACGATTGCTTCTCAGAAAGACCTCGTAAACGTACAGGCTTTGGCGAAGTATGCTAAGGACAATAATAACAACCTCCTTGTGACAGGTTATGCAGACAGCGCAACAGGTTCTGCTGCTTACAACCAAAAGTTGTCTGAGCGTCGTGCAACAGTTGTTGCTAACGAACTTGTTAAGATGGGTATTGAGAACAATAAGATTACGACTGTTGGTAAGGGTGGAGTAGAGACCTTGTCTCCAATCTCTTTCAACCGCCGTGCAACGGTTCAGATTACGGAATAAGATAAGTTCAATCAAGATATTTCTTAAATGCAAGTAGGGATTCACGAGCGTGTATCCCTACTTTTTGTTATGATGATAGGAGTAATTGGGCTTATTAGGCTTATGGGGCTAATAAGCCCAATACCAGTTCTTTTATCGATGTCCCTTTGTGTCCCTCATCGTGTAAGCAAGGGCTTAAACCCCTTCTGCAGCGTGATAAGACGAACGAACAAGCGGACCACTAACCACGTGCTTAAAGCCCTTGTCTAATGCTATCCGCTTATACTCTGCAAACTTTTCGGGTGTGATATAGGCTTTAACGGGCAGGTGTTCGGCAGTAGGTTGGAGATATTGACCGAGTGTGAGGCGTTGGCAACCTGTCGCAAGGATATCATCCATGGTCTCTAAGATTTCTTCATGGGTCTCACCTAAGCCAAGCATGAAACCAGTCTTGGCTGTGATACCACAGTTGGCAATCTCTCGCAGTACGTCTAAACTACGTTCGTAGCGGGCCACGGAACGTACGGATGGTGTGAGGCGACGCACAGTCTCCATGTTATGTCCTGCCACGTGGGGGCGAGTTGCCATGACTTGACGTATGAGTTCAGCCTTCCCCATGAAGTCTGGAATGAGCAGTTCTATCTTTGTATCAGGGTTTAATTGGCGTATCTCTTCGATAGTCTTTATCCAGTGAGCTGCACCATAGTCGGGTAGGTCATCACGGTCAACAGAGGTGATAACGGCATAACGTAGCTTGAGAGCTTTCACTGACTCAGCCACGTGGCGTGGCTCGTCAGGGTTGAGCAGTCTGGGTCTGCCACTTAACGTGTTACAGAAACGGCACTTTCGTGTACAGATATCACCGCCAATCATCAAGGTTGCCGTACGTGTCATCCAACATTCCGAGCGATTGGGACAGAGTCCGCTGGTACAGATAGTGTTTAGATGGTGCTTAGCAAGGATGCCTGCTGTTTCACCAGTCGACTTCTTCGATGTGAGGTCAATCTTTAACCAGTCTGGTTTCATCACGTGTGGCTCACGACCGAAGAGTAGGCGGAGAAACTGTCGTAGCTTTAGACCACGAATAATTGTGGATAGGTCTATATCTTGCAATCTTTCTTCAACAGCCTCTCTTGTGAACGCACAGCCCTTTAGTAGGCTGAGGAAATCGTGGTCGATATCGCCAAGAAGGAAGTAATCACCCACCATATTGATGCTTCCAATGATGTTATTCTTTAGTTCAATATGGGCTTCAAGTGTTCCGACACCTTCAAAACGATGTTTACGAACGAGGGAATATTTGGGGTTTTTACCATAGACAAAGTCGTCAGAAGCAAGTTCCTTTTCTATCTCAGCCACTCCTTTCATATCGTCTTCTGTTAGTTCGAGCACCTCAGTGCCACACATCTCCAGTCGTACATAGTCCATGAACGATAAGATATCTAACTGTGTATAGGTCGCAACGTTCGTTACTCGCTGTCTAACAGACTCCACTCCCTTGCTTTGTAGTTTCTCTTTTGCAGGTGTGAGCGCATTAGAAAGGTGGTCAAGTTGGGTGTCAAAGAGTAGGGAGTTGTGCAGAATGCTACGGTTAGACAGTTGATAAAAAGCACAACCCGATACCTTTGTTCCATCAATGAGAATGTCATTTCGTCCCGACAACTGTACATCAATCTTCAGACCTTTTAGTAAGTCTGCCATCCGTTGCATATATTGTGCAAAGGCCTCATTGGCATTGGTGGCACGAGAGATATAAGAGAACTGTATGCAGCCTTTGTCGGCATAGATACATCCTCCACCACTTTTTCGTCTGAAAATATCAATCTTGTGTTCTTTGCAGTAGTCGGTATTGACCTCATTGTCAATCAACTGGTTGCGTCCCAACATCACTGTGGGGTTCACACGCCAGCCCATAAAGTAGTCGTCATCGGTAAAATGACGTGCTACGTATTCTTCTACTGCAAAGTAGAAGGGTAGTTGATGAATAGTATCTGGTTTAGGTAGTAGTATATATTTCATCGTTGGTATTGATTGTTTATGGGAACAAATGTACAAATAAAATAATTAAAGAGAGAAGAAACTAAGGAAAATAGTGAGGAAGGCACTATTAGTCTTATTAGCCTTATTGGCCCAATAAGGCTAATAAGCAACTCTTAAAAAATACAAAAAGCAATCATTACTCTTTTACTTTTTCGTACATTTGCAGTCGAATTTATCAGTAAAAAATAAAGGTAATAGGTTGTGTTAAAAAAACAATTAGTATCAGTAGCAGCCATAGCAGTACTAACAACAGGGATTGCTTTCGCTGCAGTGCAGCAGGATAAGGTAATGTATAAGCAGGCAGACGGCACATACGTTGTCAATACGACCAGCCTCTGTCAAAATGTAAAGGGATTTAAGGGTGCAACACCAGTAGAGGTTTATATCAAGAATAATAAGGTTATCAAGGTTGAGGCATTGCCAAATCGTGAGGGTCCTAAGTTCTATGATAAGGTGAAGCAGGGGTTATTTCCAAAGTTTGTATTTTCATTGTTCCATAAATCAGCGACAAAAGATAGCGCAAATCCTCCTTTAACAAATGTTTTGACTGATAGCATTTCTCAAATTGTCTCAGCTTGTCCTGGCGAAATTGGTGTGGCGGTTATTGTTAATAACAGAGATACGGTTAAGGTCAATAATAAGAGTGTTTATCCTATGATGAGTGTGTTTAAGGTTCATCAGGCATTAGCTCTTTGTAATGACTTTGACAATAAAGGAATTTCACTTGATACCTTAGTAAATATAAATAGGGATAAACTTGACCCAAAGACTTGGAGTCCTATGCTGAAAGATTATTCAGGGCCAGTCATATCATTGACAGTGAGAGATTTGCTGCGTTATACTCTTACTCAGAGTGACAACAATGCAAGCAACCTTATGTTTAAGGATATGGTTAATGTCGCTCAAACAGATAGTTTTATAGCCACACTCATTCCTCGTTCAAGTTTTCAGATAGCTTATACGGAAGAGGAAATGTCGGCTGACCATAACAAGGCTTACTCTAACTATACATCTCCTCTTGGTGCTGCAATGTTGATGAATCGTTTGTTTACTGAAGGTCTTATCGATGATGAGAAACAAAGTTTCATTAAGAATACGTTAAAAGAATGCAAAACAGGTGTAGATAGGATAGCAGCTCCACTTCTTGATAAAGAAGGGGTTGTTATAGCGCATAAGACAGGTTCAGGTGATGTTAATGAAAATGGTGTTCTTGCAGCTCACAATGATGTTGCCTATATATGTCTGCCTAATAATATCAGTTATACCTTAGCGGTATTTGTTAAGGATTTCAAGGGAAATGAATCACAAGCGTCACAATATGTTGCGCATATATCAGCTGTAGTATATTCTTTATTAATGCAAACTTCAGTAAAATCTTAAACTGCACTTGCTTTGATAATTAATGATAAACAATCTAAAAGCACTCTAATCGTTATCGGAGTGCTTTTAGATTACTAATCAAATTGCTTCTATTATAATTTGAATCCTCTACTTTTTCTTTCTTCCTGTTGCGGCACTCTTGCTCCATATCTAAGCCTGTGCCATTGCTCCCTGAACCAGTCGGCAATCGGCTTCCTGTTTATTGTCAGGTTCAGCCTGCTTTCATCGTCAGGGTCATTTTCCACCCTTAAAATATCATCCTTTATATCAAAGTTCCGCCTGTGTTGCTCGGAATAGATTTTACCGCTACATTTCAGGGCTTCTTTTTTGACTATAAGACTTTCAGTCATTTCTTTAGAGAATCCCAGCATGGCACAAAACTTTTCCATGCGCAGCATTTCCCTGAACATCGGAAACCACCTGAAAGCCTTGTCTATGATTCTGGCGAGCCGTGACAGTTCTTTTTCTTTCATGTCAAGTTCCTGCCTGTGCATTTCTCTGAGATTGTGGATTTGCGTATCATGCTGTTTCTGCATCTGCTGTACTTGGCTCTGCAATTTTTCAATATTGGTGTTCCGTTTTGAAACCTCGTCTTGCAGTTTTTCGTTGGCACGTTCCAGTTCTTTCAGTTTTCCACTCCCGAAAAGAGAAGCAACTCCACTAGTTATGGCTGTCGCTGCCGTGGTGGCTGTCTTCTTTAACTTGTCAGTGCGTATTTCTGATTTCACCTGTTTCAGTTCCTGCTCGGCAAGATTTATCTGTTCTTCTTTGTGCCGTTTGGCTGCATCCATGCGTTGCAGTTCAGCTTTCTGCTTCTCAATGATAAAGTCGTTCCGTTCCAGATGCTCCTTACCAGTGACAGCCTTTGACTGCCCGCGTTCCATCAGCAGGATGTCGGATGCAAGGGTCTGCATCTGCATCATGTCATCGTCATTGAGCTTTCGGCTCTTTCCTGTTTCGTGGTTCATCCAGTCGAAAACGATATGGGCATGATAGTTCGGCTTGAACCATCTGTCCCCGACTTTGAAGCTTTCCCTGTCTTCCGCTTCCGGCTGACCGTTCAGCCAATGCCCTTCATCCTTGTGCAGGAAGATTTGCAGCGGTGTGATTCCCCAGCGTCTTTGACACTCCTCACCGAATTTACGCACGTCTGCCAGTGTGGTGTCCGACCTGACAAGCAGCACTCCTTCACGTATGGGGGAGCATCCCGCAATCTTGACTATTTTACCGTTCTTGCCTTTGCGTTCACGCTCCTTTTCCTGCATGGCACGTCCGGTCTTTTCCTTTACCATCTGTCTGATATTGTCATAATGCATCCGCAAATCCGGACTGCCGAAGTCGGGATTTATCCACTGCTCATTATCGGTGGAGAGTTCTGGAACCACATAGGTTCTGGACTCTCCGATGTGGCGCATGTATTCGGCAGTCCTCCTGTTGTGAGCCTCACTCGATGCGATATTGCAGGGCTTGATATGTATGCTTGATTTTGTTGCCATAGATACTTGTTTTTTGGGTTTGTACTTTATTGTTTGCTTTTCCGCTGTCCGTAAACGCATGGGGTTCTTAGGGGTGCAACCCATAAGCGGAGATTGCAAAGAGAGGGTCACTCTTTGCTCTGGGTTCTCAGGGGAGAAACGCCCTGAGTGGGTCATTAGGGTAAAACCCTAATCCCCTCGGGAGAGCCCACAACTACGTAAGCGGAGCGTGTAGTTATAGTGGGCTATATCAATGGCAAGCCATTGTCTGCAAACTCCAGCCTACGGCTTCCGCTCTCCTCCGTCAGGGAGGTTTTTCATCATCGTTGCCGATTGGAGATGCACCGACCAGCACAAGGTCTAAATCGTCTATCAGTTTTTGCAGGACGGGATTCTTCTCTATCATCCGCTGGAGGATTCTCTCAGCCTCGACCAAGTGGTTGGCTGTACTCATCACCTTGCCCTCCCGTATCTGAAAGATAATCCAATCGGCTATGTCGATATGGGCTTCTTTTTGTTTCGGGGTGGCATTCCTTTCGATGATGTCCGAAACCACCACCTTACAAAAGTACATGCTCTCGGCTCGCTGTTTCCACTCGGCATAAGCATCGGCATCGGGAAAGAGAAGCACGGTTCGCCCTGACAGTACACGGAGTTTCTCTTCTCTCATCTGACTCTTACCACCCGTAGCCAGCCATACATAATCGGGGAAGATAGCAGAACCGATAACGGCACTCTTCTCGGATTCCACCAAGACCACCACCTTGTCGGGATGCGTTTTCAACAAGTGTTCCCCGAAAAGGCATTGGGATAGTTGCCAATCCTCTGCCAACACACGCTGCTTTTTCAATATGCTGTGTATCCAGTTCACTGCCGATGTCTGTCCTCCCTTGATACGGTGTCCGTCTTCGGGATTGTACTGCATCACCTTTCCCGTGCGTACCTTGCCCGTCCTGTCTATCTGCCAAAAGATAACAGAGCCGTCACGGGTAGCCCCCAAACGGTATTCCTCCAACAACCGCTTCAACACCTCTTTCGCCTTGTCGCCATAGTAGGAAGTAAGGAGTGTGAAGAGGAAACGGAAGAAATTGCTACGCTCGCTTTGCGACTTCTCCACATAGTGAGGGGGAATATAGCCGATGGCTGTCGGCTTACTTTGCTGCTTCACTTTCTTCTGCTCTGCTCTTTGCCTGTCAAAAGAGAAATCATTGGTAGTTCTGTGTTCAGGATGCTCTTGAAAATACTCTTTCGGAGTGTAGTGATACCCACAACCGCTTTCGTGGTTACATCTGCCGACCGATGGATGCAACGGCACATTATTTTCGTCCACGTAATAGACGAAAGAATGCCTGTCTCCGCATTTGGGGCAGGTATGCCGTGTTGCCGTTCCTTTATACTTCTGTAATGAATAATTGCCCATAGCTTAGTCCGTTTTTGATGGTTGATTGTCGGCTGTCCCATCCTGTCCCATTGTCCCACACTCTAAGGGTTGGGACAGTGGGACACTTGGGACACCTGCGTTTTTACTCTCTTTGCTGCGCTGGATGATACGGTTTACGGTGGACTTGCCACAATTCACCTGTGAGGCTATCTCCCTGACGGACTTGCCCGATTGGGAGAGTTGCAGAATTTGGCAATCCCTTTGGCTTGATTCATTGTCGCCCAATTTTTTCAAGTGTTCCTTTTCCGTGGAATAGCCCCTGAACACGAACTGCAAGAAAGCATCCACCTTGTCAATCTCGTAAACGATTACATTATCCGCATCATGAGAGAACGTGCCATAGCGCACTTTAAGCTGCTTCACATAGCGAAGCCCTCCGTCTTGGGCACTTTTTCCAATGGTGAACACGCTGTCAAAGAAATTGTAGAGCCGTTTGCTTCCGGCAAGGTCGTTGGATGTGATGGGACAATCCAAAGAGCGTTTGGGCGTATGTGCCAGGACAAGGATAGAGAGCGCATATCTCTTTTTGAGATTGTTCAGCTGAATCATCAGCCGTCCTGCGGCATCGCCTTTCTCCATGGCGCAACACAGGTAGGTAAGATTGTCAATGATGAAAATCTTGCAGTCGGTCTGCACAGCCATCTGTTCAATGCCGCCTATGATAGCTTCCTCAAAGTTGGCATCCAAAAGCTGGTTGCAGTCAATAGACACCCGATAGATTTTGTCGGGAAAGGTGTAGAGCTCTCCATGCTCGTTGGTATAGCGGAGCTGGAACTGCTTTTCGGACAGTTCAAAGTCCAGATACAGCACATTGTCGGTTCGGGCGATGCGGTCGGCTATCTGCACGGCAAGGATGGACTTGCCCACGTTGGAATCGGCAAACAAGCAGGAGAGTTCCCCCTCGTACCAAAAGCTGTCCCACAGCGCACGGGGCGTAGGCAATAACGATGCTTCAAGAATGGTTTGGTTTGCCGTCTTGATATTCATCATGCCTACACTGTCGGGCATACCGTTATGCGCTTGGGATGCTTTTGTGAGGTCGCCACGTATCAGGTTGATATAGTTCTTATCCTCTTCCATATCATTCACCAGTTACGTGGGTTGGGCTTGCGACGGTGGGAAGAGGATAAGGACTTGTTCAGTTCCTCGTCTGACAACGGTATGGGATTCTTTCGGGCGGTTTCCAGCCACTTGTCCAGTTCGTCACGGTAAAGGCAATAGCGTTTGCCGGGCTTGGTGGCAGGGATTGTCCCTTCTGACAGTTTCATGTAGAGCGTACCCTTAGGGATACCTAAATACTCTGCTGCCTCGTCCACAGACATGGGCACGTGGGTGTCCACCGTTTTGGCATTGTTCACACTGCGCTGCTCGGCGAGCAGGCTTTTCAGGCTCATCACTTCGTCTCGAAGCTGAGCGACAACCTCGGGGAGGTCGTTGAAGGTAAGAATTGATTTTTCCATTCGCGTACTCGTCTCTTTTGTAAGACTTGGCGCAAAGGACTGAAATGATATATCCGTGAATATCTCCACGACACGTCATTGCAAAATAATTCCCGAATAATTAAGCCCAGCCATAAATGACGGGTAAAATTACTCGGGAAACGATGTAAAACAGGCGGTTATGAGTTACCGGATGGTTGTCGTTGGTGTCGTGATTATCCTAATTCCGCACATAATCCTCGGGATAGTGGAAATCAAGTTTGCCGTTTTCGGGTTCATCAATGGGAATTTCCGTCTTTAACGGCTCTACCTTGAAATTCTTGATGGTTGATAAGTCTGTATCAGCAAACGATTTCGGGAAAAGGGCTTTGATGAACTTGGCACGGTTATCCCCATTGTAGTATCTCTTGTACAGGAAACGCTCAGAGATATTCCATACGAAGTGACGGAGTGGAATGTTGTTGATGTCTTTGGTAAACGGTCTTTGTATGGGCTTCGGGGTATAAGTGTTAAGATTCATCCATTTGTCCACCTCAGTACAGATGTGGTTCACGGTTTCTTGGTCGGCAATGCGAGGCAGGTAATAATGGCAATACTCCATGACCATGCGGATGCGCTCTTCCTTTTCCCGTTGCTCTCTGCTTGCGTAATTGGCACGGTTCTTTTCGTGAAGATCCGGGGCGATAGTAAGCTCTATCGGTTGTGTTTGGATAAGTGTCTCTTCTTTTGTCGGGGATGATTCGGGTACAGGCTCAGGGACTGATGTAGGTCCAGGCACAGATGTGGCTTCTTCAAGTGTATTTTGTGACAGTTCTTCCTGCACCTCTATGGCTTCGGCAATCGTTTCTTTCTTGCCGAACTTGATTTTGTAGATTTCGTATGTATCAAAGATAAGTGTCTGAAAGGAGAGATAGAGCAACCATCCCAACAGGTTACAGCATACGAATACTATCCACCTGACAAAGTTGTCTTGGTTGAAGCTGTCCGCTATTACCAGCGTGGCAATGGAAGATATTAGGACGATGGCGAAGCCGACAAAGCCCAAGATGATGTATTTGTCCTTGATTGATGATTCCATATTTCGTTGAGAGATTGAATGTTCCTGTATTATTTTGTGCAAAGTTAATGCTATTTTTCCCAATTACTGCCCGTTATTTGCGGTTAGAACGGTCTTTTTCAATGTATTTCACGAAATGTCATCATATCATACTCTGTTTCATACTCTGAGGGGCTTATAAATGGTGGCATCAAGCCAAAAACATAGAGGGGCGATTATAGCCTTGTAGCCATAACCGCCCCTCTGAATACCTGTCAATGTGAGACATTTATGCCTCCTTGCGCTTCAAGGTTATCTTGTCCACCACCTGACACATCTGCTGCGCTGCTATCTTGGAATAGATTTGTGTGGTGGTAATGTTCTTATGTCCGAGATAGGCTTGGATGACAGCCATGTCCGTTCCCATTTCCACGTGCAGGCTTCCGAAGCTGTGGCGGGTACAGTGAAAGGTGATTTTCTTGGTTATCCCTGCTGCCGTGAGCCACCGTTGGAGTGGTCCTTGCAGCATCTTGTCCTTGAAATCCTCAAAGATAAGTCCCTCGCCCCGTTCTCCCAGCAGTCCATAGGCTTCATCACTGATGGGGTTATGCACTATTTCTTTGGTTTTCTGCATACGGGTGGTAACGAACATCCTGCCGTTGGTGTATGGTTGTATCTGCTGCCACGTGAGCTGTCTGATGTCGCTCTTTCTCAGTCCCGTAAGACAGGCGAAAAGAAAAGCTTTTTTCAAGACCTCCTCCTCACAGGGTGTTTCGGCAAGCCGTATCAGTTCCTCTTGGCTCAAATGCTCCCTGATGGTGGGAATGCACTCGATGCGGTCTAAGAAGCCGTTTGGGTTCTCCTTTATCTTCCTGTCACGGTAGGCGGTGTGCAGCACGGCACGGAAAGTTGACCAATAGCCTGCTGCGGAGTTGATGTGCAGCTTTTGGTTGGTGTGGATGGATTGGGGTGCATCAAGCAGGTATTCCATGAACTTGCGGCACAAATCCACATCCACCTCCTCAAAGGTGCATTTGCCGTTCACGAACCGCTGGAAATGCTTGTATACGTGCTGCCACTTGATATTCTTGCGGTCAGCCAGTCCTTTGAAATAGGCAAGGAAATCGCCCTTCATCTTGGTCTTGTCAAAAAAGCCGTTGTTTTCATTGAAAATGGCTTCGTAGCGCTGGTTGCGCAGGATGACCGCTTTCTTCATCATGCGTGCGTTGAAGTCCCGTTCCTGCTGGTTTGCAGGTTTGGCGAAGATGTAAATTCCTAAGGCTTCACGTGTAATCACTCTCATGGTGACATTGTCACGGTAGCCGGGATAGTAGTCAAGGCATAGTGAATACTGTGTCCCGTTCTTAATCTTGCGCTTACGCAAGGTAACTGTTTTGCATTTACTCATAATAATTATGTTTTAATTGGTTGTATACATTTTGGAGTTGTATCCATGTTTCCGATGGCAAAGGAACAACGTGAAATATCCGTGAATACCTCCACGATACATCATTTTGAAATAATTTTCGATAATCCCGATTTTTCACGGTTATTTGTTCCTTTCAGCCATGACACGCTCCACATCTGAGCGCAAAAGCAGGTTTTTCACACCCACCTTTATCTTTTCGATGTGCTTCACCTTGACGATATGGCAGATGTTGGCTGACGAAAGACCATAGATTTGCTGCACCTGCTCAACGGTATAGTAGCGTTCATCGTTCACAAGGTCAGTTCTGCGGAGTTCGTTCAAATGTGATTTGGAGTAATAGGTACGCCCGTACTCTCTTTTAGTGGGTATCTTATGGCGATAGGTGTAGGCACGGAGTGCGGTCGGCTTCATGCCGAACAGTTCCTCCACCTCCTCGGTCAGTAGCCAGTCGGTAATTTCGCTAATATCAACTGCCACACCGAAAAACTCGTCAATATGCTTCTTGCTGTAATAGTTCTTTCCTGCGATACGGCAGATGGGGATATGGTTACGCTTGGCGGAAGTGTAAAGCCATGACTGCTTTACCTTAAAAAGGGACATCACCTCCTCGCCCGAATAGAAGTCCAACACTTCTTCGCTTTCCTTTTCCCTTTTTTCTCTTTTGGCAGGTAAGGAAGATGAAGATGATTTCCTTGGTGTGGAGGTGTTGCCGGGCAGGATGCGGTGATAGGGATTGCCCTCCAACATCTGCTCGATGTCGGCTCTGCGGATGAATGCCATGCGGTTGCTGATGCGTGAGGCTTTCAGCTTGCCGATGGCTACAAGTTTGTAAATGTACTGTCGGGAACAGCCCATGAGGATGGCTGCTTTGGAAAAGGTGAGATACTCCTGATGCTGTATCTCCATCAAGGGTTGGGCGACTTTGAAGAGGTTGTTCTTCTGCATCACTCTGGCTCGTTTGGCTTCTGCCTGACAAGCCTCACTGCAATATCTTTGCATACCGCTTCGGGTTACAAAGGACTTGCCGCAAAAACTGCATTTTCTGGTTGCTTTCATACCGTTTTATCGTTTAATGGTTCATTTCTTCAATCCTATATCTCTGAAATGGTAAACGGATGTGAACGGAAGTCAACCATTGTCGCTTTTCTACACAGTGTGACTGTTTCCGCATATCGGGGCGGTTATTGTCGCTTGTCGTAAACGGTTGTAAACCCTTGTCAACTGTCTGCACGGTGTGACAAAAAACAAGCCCCGCAAATTCTCCACGTCAGAAATACGTCTCAAAAATATGTGGAAATTTGGGAAGCGACAAATGGCAACCGAAAAGTGTTAAATTTTAGAATATGCTGGTAATTAAAGATTTACACTCGGATATTTCTGATTAGTTTTGGTTGTTCTATGGTTATAAATACAAATAAATGAAAGCAGACTCTCCAATTGTCGTAACACTATTGGGAATGGTTACAGAAGTTAGAGAACTGCAACCATCGTATTTACAACCGATTATTACTCAATATTTTATAGATAATAAGTCAGAAATATGGTTGTTATTTTTAATTGCACATTCTAAAAGGTGAAGATTTAACGCTTTTATTGATTATTAACTCAAAAAGGACATCAACTTGGGTCGTTTCTTCTCTTTTCCTTGCTATTCGTTTCCGATATTCCACTTTTGTTTTGGTCTATCTCATATGTACTGCAAAGGTATTGATTTTTGTTTGATATTGCTCCTTGCTTGCTCCTTGTCGTAGATTAATTTTCACACAGGAATTTTTGTTCTCTTTCTATAGGGGCTTGAAACAATCCATTTATTGGAAACAATTAAAGACGGAGCTGGTTTGCCCCAGTGCTTTTTAAGAAACAGGGCAATTATTTTATCTCCACAAAGGCTCTTGTTCCCAATTATGAGGAAAGCCTAATAAACGAGTTCTTACTGATGGGTATTTCGATAAAAGCTGCTTGAAATCTGCAACAAAAGTGTTGCCCATAGAAATGGAGTTAAGCCAATACACCACATAGCAGAGTTGCGGATAAAGTGTTTGTTCACGGAACGAGAAATCCGTAATCCATGTGTTTGGCATACGCATAGGCATCATTGGCTTGACAGGAAAGACCCGATTTGACAGTCTTGAATGATGGGCGCAGCAATTACGAAGTACGGGTCTGGGTACGGATTAAAAGGCTAAGTGATTATTTTCAGTCATTTAGCCTTTTTAATTATCTAATTTTTCCCCACATTTTCCCCACAGCTGTCTATTTATATACAGGGCAACCGCATCAAAATAACGTTAGCTTAGGAAACAAACGTAGTTTTCAACCTCCTCCTCTCCCTTATTGTCCATTTTCCTAAAAAAACCATTGGTCCAAATCGAAACTACCACCCCATAAAAATTGATTTTTTGCCCCATATAATTCAAATTTCCCTTGCGGGTAATATTTTTTAAGAAACATGATTTTTGACAACAGGCTATTATTCAGACAAATACAAAATTATGCATTTTTAAGGGGGGATATTGTAAATTGTTGAAACTTCTCATCCTTGTATCCACCCCACTTATCCCTATTAATACAAAATCGACAAGTATTGATTATCAGGTTATTGACATTTTGATGCGGTTGCCCTGATTTATACGCCAGTTCGGGATAAGGATTTGCTTAGAAAA
>ERZ772966.479-NODE-479-length-15555-cov-9.228065_pt1 | contig 15555 bp, 9 predicted proteins | sample MGYA00580680_ERZ772966 | MGnify/ENA primary metagenome ERZ772966 (study PRJEB29015, sample SAMEA2738055) | human oral metagenome | biome: human oral; feature: human-associated habitat; material: saliva | place: China | collected 2225 ...
GGCCTCGATGTGAACGAACTCACCCACGTGATCAACTACGGACTGCCCGACGACGTGGAGAACTACACCCACCGTTCCGGACGCACCGGTCGTGCGGGCAAGCGCGGTACCTCGATTTCGATCATTCACCTGCGCGAAAAGGGCAAGGTGCGCGTCATCGAACGCGTGATCGGCAAGAAGTTTGAAGTCGGCGTGCTCCCCGAACCGAAGGAGATCTGCACGAAGCAGCTCTACAAGGTGATCGACAACCTCGAACACACCGAGCCGGACGAGGAGCAGATCGCCCCCTTCCTCCCCGAAGTGATGCACAAACTCGAATGGCTCTCGAAAGAAGAGCTGGTCAAGCGCTTGGTGCAACAGGAATTCGGCCGCTTCCTCACTTACTATGCCGACGCACCCGAAATCGTGCAGCCCACCGGCCGCGAAGAACGCGAGGACAAAGGCGACCGCCGCAACAAGCGCGACGACAAACGCAACCGCAACGCGAAGGGCAACCCCGTGGCCGAAGAGGGCTACACGCGCCTTTTCCTCAACTTCGGTAAGCGCGACAACTTCTTCGCCCGCGAAATCATCAATCTCGTCAACCGTTACGTCAAAGGGAAGGTCGAGATCGGCCGCATCGACCTCTTGGTCAACTGCTCGTTCTTCGAAGTGCCGCAAGAAAATGCCGCCCTCGTGATGGCCAAGATGGCGAAAGCCAAGGTGGGCGAGCGCCGCGTGGTGGTGGACTATGCCGACCGCGCAGACGGACAGCCCGCCGATCGCGAACCGGCTCCCAAGCGCGGACGTCGCACGGACGATCGCAAACCCGCCGACCGCAAGAAGGGCAAGGCCAAGGGCGCGAAATCGCACGAAGGCCACGACGACAACGGCGGAGATCGCCGCTTCAGCAAGAGCGATTGGAAGCAGTTTTTCGATTGATCGGAACCCTGCCGCCACGCATCACCACTTCCCACACACTACCCACAAGTGAGGAGCCGATACCTACTTTTTTGTGAAAGAATGCGATGCATACTCACTAAAAATTGGCCATATCGGAACAAAACTTCACGTTACCCCACTGACAAACAAGCACTTGCAACAGAAACGCAGCATTTATATACGCCAACCGCACGAAATGGCACACTCACTCGCCTACCGTGCAAAATCACTGCAAGTGGGTATTGCCAAAGGTAGAAAAAGTGTCTACCTTTGCAGTGCATTCTGATAGAAGAGATCGGTGCTCCGGCAACGGTTGTCCGTCAGAGTAAGAATTTAAATTGTTATGTCTATGTTCGAAAGATGGCTGTCCTCAGCGGAGGATGGCCACTTTTGTTTTTTCGCCAGCTCTCGCCCGCTGCAAGCGGGCTTGCAGGGACTCATTCGTGGGGCAAGATCAGACGCTGCGAGCGGGCTTACAAAGCGCCAAAGCGCAACACAGCCCAAAAGTGGCCGACAAGGCGAGAAAAGTCGCCAAGTTTTCGACAAAAGGCGCGCACACTTTTTATGGATAGGCGGCCGTTTTTTCATCAATCCGAAGTGAATGTCAAAACAAAATGGCTACATTTGCGCAAAACGCACGCCAACCTGCGCCGGCCTGCCGCATTTTGCTGCCGAGGGTGCACACCGACATCGCACTGATGGCCGTTAGGTTGCGCCCAAGCGAAGAAAATGCGTTGGTTCTCCATTTAACTCTCTTCAAATTTAGCACTGATGAAATTCTCCTTCCCCCAAATCCTCATGCCGGCTCTGGCCGCCCTGCTCGTGGCGTGCTTGTTGCCGCTGCCCTACGGCTTCTACGTTCTCGTTCGCTTCGTCGCTGCGGGTGCTTTTGCCCTGCTTGCAGTCGATGCCTTCGACCGGGCGAGCAACAACAGGGCGTGGGCTTTCGTGGCGCTGGCGCTGCTCTTTCAGCCTTTCTTCAAGCTCGCGCTCGGGCGCCCCTTGTGGAACATCGTCGATGTGGCGGTGGCCGGTTGGCTCCTCTATTTGTGGCTGAAAGGACGGTGAAGCTGCCCCACGCGCCTCAACTTGCACCCAAAAGCGGACGACCGCGACCGAACAGAGCGTTCGGTCGCGGTCGTTATTTAATGTCTGTTCCTTCACCTTCGGTGGGGAAAGCACCGGACTGTGAGGGAGAAAGGGATTTTATTTGGAAGGCGCAAGTTCGTCGATGTGCACTCCTTCGGGCAAGTGGAAACGATATTTGCTATCGTAGATGGTGCTCACTTTATTGATCTCCAAAAAGCTCGTTCCGCCGCCGTCGCCGAAGCTACCGCTGAGGTAGGCGATCTTGTCATTGAGTTCGAGGAAACCCTTTTGGCGCATCATGCGAACGGCAGCCGTGAAGGTGTATTGCGCCGAAACGTGCTTCTTCTGGTAGATGGGGATCACACCGTAAGAAAGGTTGAGCAGGCGCATGGTCTTCTCCTTGTAGCAGATGGCGATGACGGGCGTGGGGCCACGGAAAGAGGCGAGGGCGCGCGCCGTCTGTCCCGTTTCGCTGTCAGTGAGAATACCCTTCACCCCGAGTTGGCGCGTAGATTCCACAGCAGCGTGAGCCAAGAACTCGCGTTGGTCGGTGGTATCGATCATCGGGTCGAGGTCGTGCTCGCGCATCTTGTCCTGTTCCGCCTGTTCGGCGATGGCGGCCATCGTTTGCACCGCTTCGAGGGGATATTTTCCCGAAGCCGTTTCGCCACTCAGCATGAGAGCGTCGGTGCGGTAGTAGATGGCGTTGGCAATGTCGGTCACTTCGGCGCGAGTGGGGCGCGGATTGTTGATCATGGTGTGGAGCATCTGCGTGGCCACGATGACGGGCTTCTTCTTCACCACACATTTGTGGATAATCTGGCGCTGGATGCCGGGAATGCGCTCGATGGGCACCTCGATGCCGAGGTCGCCGCGCGCAATCATCACACCGTAGGACGCATCGATGATCTCATCGATGTTGTCCACGCCTTCTTGGTTCTCAATCTTCGAGATGATCTTGATGTCGCTGCCGTGGGCGTCGAGAATGTCCTGAACAGCCTTCACGTCGGCGGCGCTGCGCACGAAGGAGTGGGCGATAAAGTCGATATCTTCCTCGATGGCGAGGAGAATGTTCTCTTTGTCGCGCTCCGTAAGGGCGGGCAAGTCGATGTGCCCGCCGGGCACGTTCACACTCTTGTGCGAACCGAGCGTACCGTCGTTTTGTACCGTGACGTGCAGCGCTTGTTCGTCCTTTGCCGTGACGAGCATGTCGATGGCACCGTCGTCAAAAAGCACATGGTCGCCCACTTTCACATCGCGAACGAAGTCGGGATACGACACGTTGATGACATCGTGGGTGGTATCGGCCTCCGGGCAGCCACAAATGCGAACGCACTCACCGGCCTTGTAGTCGATGGGTGCGCTCAGTCCGGTGGTGCGCACCTCGGGGCCCTTGGTATCGATGAGCAGTCCCAAGTGAGGCGAGACAGCGCGCACGTTGCGAATGATTTTCTTGATGCCGTCGGCCGAAGCGTGTGCGGTGTTCATACGCACCACGTTCATACCGGCGAAAAACAACTTACGCAGGAAATTTTCGTCGCAGCGCAAGTCACTGATCGAGCAGACGATCTTGGTTTGTTTCATTATCGGGGAGATTTCGTGTACTGTTAGTATAGTCTTGATACTGCAAACTTACGAAAAAAAACACGGACTTTCCGTTCCCTTCTCCCCTTTTTCCCTGCAAAAGCTTCGCGCTCGACAAGTTGTCATTCTCTCTTTGCAATTCGTCGACTCACAATCACTAGATGTAGGTATTGCACCACGCTGAAGAAAGCCGTAACTTTGCACACCACTCCTTATATATATAAGGGCGATCCGCTCCTTTTCTTTTAGGATCTCCCCACGACATAACAGCTTATGAACCTCTCTCATCTCACCGACGGGGCTACCGCCTACGTCACCGCCACCAAGGGTAGCCCTTCCCTGCGCATCCGCCTCGAAGAACTCGGCTTCGTGCCGGGACAGGAGGTGACGCGCGTCTACTGCACGCCGGGCGGTTCGCCGGTGATCTACGCCATGCTCGGACAGCGCGTGGCCTTGCGGCACAGCGAAGCTCAACTCATCGAGGTGAGCACCGAACGCCCCGACGAAAACTATGCCGATGAGCGACGCGTGGCGCGTACACCGGGCGAAAAAGCCCAGACCCTCCCCCTACCGACGGCACCTATTCTCCCCGCCACGGGCTGCGACACCGGAAGTTGCGGCGGCTGTACGGGCTGCGCGCCGCGAAAACCCCTCGCCCCCAAGACCGAAGGCACCATTACCGTGGCCCTCGTGGGCAATCCCAACTGCGGCAAGACGACGGTCTTCAACGCTTTGGCCGGCGGCCACGAGCGCACGGGCAACTATGCGGGCGTGACGGTGGCCAGCGTCGTGGGCGAAACACACATCGGCGGACGCACCGTGCGATTCGTCGACTTGCCCGGCACTTATTCGCTCCGCGCCTACTCACCCGAGGAGGCTTATGTGATGAGCGAGCTCTTGAAAGGCGAAATCGACGCGGTGATCAACGTGCTCGACGTCAACAACCTGGAACGCAACCTCTTGCTCACTCTGCAAGTGCGCCGCTTGGGCTTACCCACCGTGGGGGCGCTCAACCTTTGGGACGAGTTTGCCGAAAGCGGTTCGTCGCTCGACGTCGAACGCCTCTCGGCGCACATGGGCATGCGCTTTGTGCCTTGCGTGGCCAGCCGCGGCGAGGGATTGCAAGCACTGGCGGAGGCCGTGATCGAGGCCTACGACCACAAAGAGGAGCACCCCCCGCTCCCACCTGACGATCCCCACTCGCCGGCCGACCCCCACGCGCTGGTACACCACTACTTGGCCGACATCTACCGCCTCCACGAGGGGAAAGCCGTCCGCTTCACCGCGTGGGTCGACCGCCTTTTGGTGAAAAGCCCCTTGGCCTATCTGTTTTTCTTCGCCGTCATTCTGTTGGTCTTCTGGACGACGTTCACCATCGGGCAGTATCCGATGGACTGGATGACGAATGGCGTGGCATGGCTCACCGAAGCCCTCACCGAAGCCCTCCCCAAAAATTGGTGGCTCTCCGATTTGCTGGCTTCCGGCGTCGTGGGTGGTGTAGGCGCCGTGATCGTCTTCCTGCCCCAGATCTTGATTCTCTATTTCTTCATCTCGATTCTCGAAGATTCGGGCTATTTGGCGCGCGCCGCCCTGCTTTTCGACCCGATTTTGCGTCGCGTGGGACTGCACGGCAAGTCGTTCTTCCCGATGCTCACCGGTTTCGGTTGCAACGTGCCGGCCATCATGGCCACCCGCACCATCGAGAACCGCAAGAGCCGCCTGCTCACGATGATCACCCTCCCATTCATGTCGTGCTCCGCCCGATTGACAGTCTACACCGTCTTCACCCTCGCTTTCTTCCCCGACCATGCCACCTTGGTGCTCTTCTTGCTCTACTGCGGCGGCATCTTCATGGCGCTGCTCTCGGCCTATTTGCTGAGTTTCTTCATTCGCCGCCGCGAAGAAAGCCATTTTGTGATGGAAATTCCGCCCTATCGCCGACCGGTGGCCGCGAGTGTGGTGAGCCACACGTGGGAAAAGGGACGACAATACCTGCGAAAGATGGGAGGCATCATCTTGGTGGCCTCGGTGGTGGTATGGGTGCTGGGCTACTTCCCGCAGTCCGATCGCGAACTCTCGCCCCTCGAACGGCAGGAGCAATCTTATCTCGGACAGGCGGGACATCTCATCCAACCGGCCATTGCGCCGCTCGGTTTCGACTGGCGCATGGGCGTCGGCCTGCTCACCGGTGCGGCGGCCAAGGAGCTGATGGTTTCGACACTCGGCGTGCTCTATCACATGGACGAGAAGAGTGCGGCGGCCGCCGGTTCGGGCGATGACGCGGCGGCCGATCAAGCCATCTCAACCGCCCTGCGCAATGCCACTTCGCCTGCGGCCGCGCTGAGCTATATGGTGTTTGCCTTGCTCTATTTTCCTTGTTTGGCCACCATCGCGGCCATTCGCGGCGAGAGCGGGCAGTGGAAATACGCCTTGCTCTCGATGGTCTACACCACCGCCGTGGCCTATCTGGCGGCGTGGCTCACCTTCCGTCTCGGAACCCACTGGTTTTGACAGAAACTTGGGTGCTTTTCGCTAAAACTTGGGCGCTTTTCTCCAAAAGTGGACTGATTATTTTCAACACTCCTCGAGCGAGTGGGCACATCGGTGCTCACTCGCTCATTTTTATCGCGAGATCTCATCATCCGTTCCCGCTTCCGGCGCAATTTTTGCCCTCCGAAAGGGCGAACTTGCGCATTCCGCAATTTCACAAATCGCAAAAAACGCTCGTTTCAGACCCTTACGATGACAAAAAACACATTAACACTCTATTTCCCTCATTTTTAAGCCAAAAGTTTTTCGACACTCTACAAATAATTCATACCTTTGCCACGAAAATAGAGCAGAACCTTGGAGCACACGGCCTCTTTCGGCCAACCACCGCGGATTTGCTTTCCATTTCTCGCAAATCATTCATTCTATTACATAATTCATAAAGCATACCATGCAGATGAAAAAAAATTACTTATTACTGTTCCTCATCGCCCTGCTATTCGGCACAGCAACGATGCGAGGACAGCGCTCTTACCCTTTGGATGATCAAGTTGAGTATTACTTCAAACTTGGAAAGGGATACATGATTATGCACAAGAAAGGGCTATTCAAATGTGTACCCCAAAAATCCGATGCCGGTATCATGAAAATCGGTACCAATGGCACTAATACTACGTTCCCCATTGGCGGATTGTTAAATGGATCTTTTACGTCTCTCAAATATCTCAATGGGAGACTTACGCCTATAGGAAGCAAGAAACAACAATTTGCATACTTAACGATTGGCAACAAGCACTATCTCAAATCTACTGAAGATGGCGCGAACAATGGGTACCTTACGAACAAAAACGGAACTATCACCCTTGAATCAGCCCCTTCTGAAGATGCCGTTTTTGAATTCGAAAACAAAGACGGAGGTAATGCTACTGAGATCGCAGAAAAAGCGAAAAAGATGCTCAATAGATTGTCTTTTTTCCAAGCCTACCGCTATAAATTGGGAGACAATTATGAATCAAGCCCTTTCATGGGATCAGGACTCGGACAATATCCCCTCCCTATTCTCCCGGATGCGAATCAGATTATCGAAGATAAATGGAAGTACTTCTCATATAAGATGTACAGGAACTCTTTCGCAGGACTTCAAGGTGACCAACAAACAACAACAGCAATTAGTGTCATAGAGACTTGCGAAAAAGCACTTCACATCAATACTCCTCAAGCTGGAACCTATGTTGTGATTTCCACTAAGTCACAATATGAAGACAAAATCCGCTTAAACGATAACCGAAGCAGCGAACTGAATTTCACTCCAGGATCTGCCGCCGGCCCTTCGCAACCCGCGAAATACCTCAAGGCAACGGCTACGGGATATCAATTGACCACCGACAAGGCTGAAGCTGCTGTATTCTTCTTCGACGGCAACCACCTCACCGGTTTGGACTATGGTTTCGGTTTGAACACGACTCAAAACAAGTATGACTTGACAGAAGATGCTCAAAAGGCTGTTGTGGCGCAAGGTAAGCTCGAGAAGACGCTCGATGCCGGTAGCTACAGTCTCAAAGTGGGTAACAAGTTCGTGAAACTTGACAACACTTCTGGCCTCAGCGTTACAGACAACGAATCGGACAGCCACATCTTCCTTGAAGAGGCTACAGAGTTCAAACTCAACACCGACGCACTTGGCTATGTTTCTTTCTTCGCTCCCACGGCTGTTGAACTTCCCACAGGAGTTGAAGTATACACCGGTAAGCTCAACGCACAGAATAGCGTTGTCAACCTCAAGAAGGTGAACACAACAAAGATTCCCGCAAACACGGCTGTATTGCTTCGCAAAGGAACTTTCAAGACTTCATTTACTGTGAAGAAAATTGCCTCTGCTCCCGCAATTACAGACAACTCACTCAAAGGATACACGGTTTCTTCTAACCAACGCGTGGCAAACGCCTACGGATTCGCCGTTCAGGGTGGCAAACTCGTCTTTATTCCCCTTACTGACGGTGTTCGCGCCTTCAAGGCAGTGATCTTCAACGGCAATGCTGCCGGTATGCAAGAATTCATTCCCGCTGCTTTCGTTCCCACAGGCATCGAAGGCGTGACCGCAGAGGAAAACAAAGAAGAAATCTTCGATCTCACCGGTCGTCGTGTAGAATCTCCCGTCAAAGGACAGGTCTATGTCAAGGGCGGTAAGAAGTTCATTCAAAAATAAGCCATAACATCAAGATATGAAACAGTATTCAGCACCTCAAATCAAAGATGTTGTCCTGCACACAGAGCAAATGATGCAAACGGTATCCAAAGGAAACCCGGGTTCTGCATCAACTTTGAGCACCAACGAGAAAGGTCTCGGCACCGACATCTGGAACGACAAGGAAAACGAAGAGTAATCTCTACTTTCGTGCAGCAGGCCTATGCACATTCACTGTGCAGACCGACGCACTGCCGTAAGTTCAAATAAGAAACGCCCACTTACCGAAAGGTGAGTGGGCGCTTTTTTTTGTTGCAAAGCACTGATCTCATCCTTTATGTTCCGATTTCCCACTAAAACTCCCCTTACAAGAACGAGTTTCCCAAGGGAAGAACAACACGATTCACTCCCTCCTACAGCAAAGAGGCGCGTTACACCAAAAAGTCCTCTACTTTTAAGAAGGCTCTTCGATTTTGAACACAAAATGCCAAGCGAGATTACGCAAACGCCCTCCATTTTCAAAAGAAATGCAATATCACCCACTCAAAACTTGCCCAAGTTACCTAGACCCCCTATATTTGCCACAAGCATTACTATGCATCGTTCAAAAGAATCATCGCGCGCGCGAAATTCTCGCCATAGGATCTAAAATTATTCCGGTGGCTTTTGAAATCCGCTTCTCAGCACGACAATAACTCACAGCACGGTGTGTCCGCGCGCAAGAGGTGATACTCTTCGCAATAAGGCGTATGCCACTTTCTTCGCACACCGCGCGATGAAGCTCAGCGACACGAGCGTGAAGATCTATGTGGCTAAGCGCAACGGCACCACACAAGTGGAATTGGTAGAACTTGAAGACCACATTATCCCCGCTGCCACGGCCGTTATCCTCAAAGCCGACGATGCGAAAGCACTCACCCTCACGGTGACTAACGAAGAAGGCGACAAGGCAAAGGCTGCAGACAATCTGCTCAAGGGCAATGGCTACTCCACGAAGGCAGCAGCCGGCAAATCCACCTACGCCCTTGCATTCAATCCCGCAGAAAACAAAGTTCAGTTCGGTCTCGTCGAAAACGGAGTGGCCATCCCCGCCTTCAAGGCCTACATCGAGTTGGACAACACAGCAGGTGCCACCGCTCCTTTCTTCATTGCCCTTCCCACCGCTGTAGATGCCGCTAAGGTACAAACCACGAAGGCTGGTGCTACCTATGACCTCACCGGTCGTCGCGTACAACAGACCGCCAAGCGACAAGTTTACGTCCGCGACGGTAAGAAATTCGTTCAGCAACAAAACTCATCCTACGTATGAAAGTCTATATCTCTCCTAGTCTTCAAAAAGTTCAGCTCAACGCTGAGCCTGTAATGGGCACCATCTCGCTTGACCCTAAATTCAAACTTAAAAGTTACAGTCAGTTCCTCACCCAAGAAGAAGACTTCACCAACCCCATTTGGGGCGACGACTCGGCAGACGAAAGCAACAACACCTTCGACGAGTTTGTAGGCTTCTAATCCCTGCCCTCTTTCCACGCGAGTCCACTTTTCTCGGTTTCTCGCCGTTGATTGTGCGCAAATCTCCTTTACGCACCTCCTCACTTCGGGACTACACGAAAGCACACTCGCGATCCACCGAGACGGCTCAGACAATTCACCTTGTCTGAGCCGTCTTTCTTTTTCTCCCTGCGTGCTTTTCTGCAAAAACACCCGTCCACTCTCCCACTTCGCCTCTCTTCCCGGTTTCTCCCGCACTACTCCGAAACGCCCCTTACTGTAACATCACCCTCCCCACACGACGATTGCCCATTCTCGCCGATAAAACGGGGCTTTATACGCCCTTTGTCTCCGATGCATGTCCTTTGCTCGAAAAAAGCAGGCACGTAAAAGGAAAAAGTGCACCACTTTCGACGAAAAGTCCACCACTTTGAACTGAAACTCCACTGCTTTTCCGCCCTTGTTTGCTCAACTCCACATTTACTCACACAAAAAAACGGTTCACACCCACACATTTTTCGGCCTTCGGTTTGCTCTTTCGCCCATTCCTCCCTAACTTTGCGCACAAGCATGTCAGCAAAGCTCCGCACCCTCCGTCGTCAAGTGGCTCTGGCTTGGATACTCCTCCTCGCCCTACTGCCACAAATCGTGGTGAAGTCTCTTCACTACCACGACAGTGTGCCGACCTGCTCCACGATCCGCACCGATGCGCAAGCCGCAGCCGCGGTCTGTGCCGACTGCCTGCGTGAAGCCGCGGCACAAGCGGTACAACAAGGACGCTTTGCCACGGCCCCCACAGCCAAGTGGCCGGAAGGCATCGGCAAAAAAGCCTCTCGGTGTCACCACCACAACGACTCCAAGGGGCAAGATCCGGCGAGTTCCCATCGAAATTGCAGCATTTGCCATTTCGTCCCCTCGCCCTGCACCGCCCCCACGGTTACCCAGTTTTGTTTTTTCGTTTCCACACCGGAAACTCCCTTTGTTTTTGATAGTCCCACAGACTATCACACGGTGACGGAACGCGCAGCGATGCGTGGCCCGCCCCTCGTTTAGTTTTTTTCCTCCCTTTTATTTTCAGCGTTCGCCCGTACGTAGGGCAGCGGTTGGTCGTCGCGGTGTTTCCACCCCTCGTTGTTCTCTTGTAGGCTCACCGCCACATGAGCGTTCCACACCGCTTTTTTTAGCGCATCCGTGCCTTCTCGCCGTCGCTTTTCGGCGATGGATTGGCAGTTTTTCTCCGTTTCGCTCCCCTTCTCGCCCTCTCGGGGCGCACAGCGGGCATTCGCCGAACGGCAGATACGCCTTTTCTGTCGATCGCCGTGGCGCAGCTTCGCCAACGGCCTATCTGTTCGGCGATTTCACACGCGTCAAAGGGCGATATCGGCACAAAAAGGCCGATTTCATCGTCCTTTCAGCGAAAACAGCACGGAGAACGCCCTTTGCACCCTGTGTTGCGCCTGCCTTTCCCTCGTCCTTGCGCCGGTAATGGGCCTTTGCCGTCGGAAGAGCGACGCTCTCCGCGTATTGGCTCCCCTTCGGCCGCTACAGGTCGAGGTGTAAACCGCCTTTCTCCGCGCACAGTGCCGCCCTCTCCTCTTCTTGCGAACGCCCTTTCCCCTTTGCCCCGCTGCGCCCCGGCGCTTGCGGAGCCTTTCGCCTATCGTATTTCCCCTACTTTCATGTCCAAACTTCTTTTCCCCGGCCTGTTGCTCAGTGCGGCTGTGGTGGTTCCCGCCACTTTGCGCGCCGTCGAACCTCAACCCGTCGGCACACCGCGCCTGCTCATCACCGATCGCGACACCGGTCTCCCCATTTCGGGCGCCGTGGTACGCCACAGCGGACACCTCTGGCGCTCTGACGAGACCGGATTGCTCCTCCTCAACGAAAATGCTCTCCACGGCGACAGTCTCACCGTGAGTGCCGTGGGCTATGTCGACCGCCATATTGCCACCGACGAGGTGCGCAGTCATCGCCCCTTGCGCGTGGCGCTCAGCGCGCTCACCAATCGCCTCAACGAGGCCGTGGTGCAGACCGGACGCGTCATCCACTCGAGCAACACCGCCACGCAAACCCTCTCGGCAGCCGAGGTGCAGAAAAATCTCGGCAGCTCCTTTGCCTCTACCCTCGAACAAATCAAAGGAATGAGCATGGTGCAAACCGGCGCCACCATCGCCAAGCCCGTGCTCCACGGCATGTATGGCACGCGCCTGCTCATCATGAACAACGGTGTGCGCCAACAGGGACAACAATGGGGCGTGGATCACGCGCCCGAACTGGATGCCAACAACGCCGGCCGCATCAATGTGGTGAAAGGGGCGGAGGCCGTGCGCTACGGTGCCGAAGCCCTCGGCGGCGTTATCCTGCTCGACAGCAAGGCCTTGCCGTATACGCGCTCGCAGCCCGAAGGCAATGTCTCGGCACTCTACGGCAGCAACGGCCGACGCCTCGCTCTGACGGGATCGGCCGACGCCGGTTTGCCCTTAGCGGGCGGCCGTGCGGCGTGGCGTGTGCAAGGCACTTATGTGAACGGCGGTGATCGTTCCACAGCACGCTACTTGCTCAACAACACCGGCCTGCGCGAAGCCAACGGTTCTGCGGCCTTCGGCTGGAAACGCGACCGCTTTGAGGTCGATGCCTTCTACAGTCTGTTCTCCACCCGCATCGGCGTGCTCTTCAGTGCACAGATGGGCGACGAACAACTGCTGCGCGAGCGCATTCGCCTCGGTCGTCCGACGGAATTCTACCCTTGGACGCGCAAAATCGACTACCCCTACCAGAAAGTGGTGCACCAAGTCGCCAAACTCCACACGCGCTACGCTCTTCCCTCGGGCGGCACGCTCGAATGGCAGGCCGCTTATCAACACGACGACCGCCGCGAGTTCAACCAGCGCCGCAATTTCCGCTCACACGTGCCCACCCTCGATCTGCAGTTGGAGAGTTTCCAAACCGACGGCCGCTGGCAACAGTCGTATGCCGACCACTGGACAACGGAAGCCGGCCTGTTCTATGCCAATGTCAAGAACACCAACACGCCGGGCACGGGCGTTGTGCCGATCATCCCCAACTATGTGCAGCAAAATGCCGGCGTCTTCGCCATTCAGAAGTATTCCGGTCACGAATGGGGCGCAGAAGCGGGCGCACGCCTCGACCATCAGCGTCTCAACGCGCGCGGTATAGATCTTTACGGCCGTCCTTACGGGAAACTCGACCATTATAATAATGTCACCTACACCCTCGGTGCGCATGCCCACGTCTTGCCGGGACTCGACGTGCTGACCAATGTGGGATCGGCCTGGCGCGCACCGCACGTCCACGAGTTGTACAGCAACGGCGTGGAGCATTCGAGCGGACTCTTCGCACGCGGCGACGCCGGCTTGCGTCCGGAAGTGAGCACGAAGTGGATTTCGTCACTCCGCTTCTCGCGTCCGCGCTTCTCGGCCTCCATTGATGGCTATGTGCAGTGGATCGACAACTACATCTTCGACGCGCCCACTTCAGAAGTCATCACAATGGTGTCGGGCGCTTATCCCGTTTTCCAATATCGTGCCACCGATGCGTTCTTCCGCGGCGTCGATGCCGAAGCCAAATGGCAGGTTTTGCCGCATTTGACGGTGGAAGGCGGTGCGGCTTGGGTGCGTGCCGACGATCGCACGAAGCAAAAGCCGCTACCCTTCATCCCTTCGTTCCGACTCTCCGACGCGGTGACGCTAAGACTCGGCAGCGTGGCGCACTTGCACGACCTCTATGTGAAGGCCTCGCACAAATATGTGGCGAAACAAACGCATTTTGATCCCGCCACCGACTTGATCGACTTCACTCCCGCGGCCTATCATCTCTTCGGCGCGGAGGCCGGTATGAATTGGGTGCTGCCCGACGGACGAAAAATCAAGTTCCTGCTCACAGCCGACAATCTTTTCAACCGCGAATACCGTGAATATACCAACCGCTTCCGCTATTACGCGCACGACCTCGGCCGTGATGTGCGTTTTATGCTCACTTGGGAGTTTTAAGTCTGGCACTTGCCCTTTACCAACGTGGGTTTGTGCCTAAAAACCACCATTTCATCGATTTTATTGCGCTATGCGAATCGCTTATTCCCTCCTCTTTTCCCTCGTCCTCGGCTGCGCCGGCCTGCTTCTCGCGGCCTGCTCGCTCGAACCCGAAGCGCCGGTGGACGAACGCCGCAGCAAAGACCACGGCGACCCCACTCGCGTAGAACTCACCCTGCGCCACGGCGCGTGGGACGGCACGATTTTCACCCCCGATGCGGGCGAAACGGCCGACACACGCGAACAAACCATCACCTATGCCCTGCAACCCGAATTGGGTTGGGCACCCTTGGCCGGCACGCCCGCGGGTTTCAACGTGCGCCGCGCCGAAGGGGCACAACATGCCTACGAGTTGCGCATCCGCTACTTCGATTTGGCCGGCGAAGACATCACCCGCCAATTCATCGACAACGGGCAAGACAAAATTCACCAGCACTTTTTCATCCCCGATGCCGTCTTCACGCCCGACAGCGTGACACGGCCGGACGAACAGCGCAGCGATCGCGTCTACCACTACACCTATGCCGACACCACGCCCTGGTATGACGAACTTTCCACCCCCGGCACGAAACTAACGGGCGATGTCAACCCGATAGGCTTCAAGGGCATTTTCCAATTCAAGGAGGCGCGCGACCTGCACATCTACATTCGCCTGATGCACGCCCGCATTTCGAAATTCAACAAGCGCGATCACCGCCTTTCGCCCTTCTATGCGCCCACCCCCGGGCAGTTGCAAGAAGACGCGTGGGACATCGCGATGCGCTTTCCCGTGAAAAGCCGATAAAACCGACGCTCACGCGCTGAAATCCCGATTTCATCGCGCTCTGCCATTTGCTATCTCTATCCATTCATCTCAATTTTCAGCCCTATGATTCGTAAAATCTTTGGCGTGCTCCTGCTCGCTGCCACCGCTTTCGCCTTCGGCGCCTGCGACAAGGAAAACAACGAAAAACCAACTCCCCAACCCGCTCCCAAAGTCCACAGCGGCGAAGAAGCCGAGCCCGTGCGCGCCGAACTCATCCTCGCCGGCGGACACTTTCACGGCGTGGCGTTCCACCAAGACGCCGACGCGAAAGGCATCACTTACAAGAAAGCCGTGCAGCACCTCACCTTTGTGCGCAAAGGCGACGCGTGGGAAATCGAAAAAGGCAGTGCCGAAGCCTTCCGCGTGCTGAGTTCCAAGCAATATCTCTATCCCTACGGCCTTTGGATCAAGTATTACGATGCGAAAGGCCAAGACATCACCGCCACCATCGCAGCCAACGGCGAAAGCCGCACGCACCAGCACTTTTTTGTGCCGGCCGACGTGAAGCCCACCTTCGACGGCAAGGCCGAAAAAGACGATCAAATCGCCGATTCGCTCCTCAACTATGTCTATATGGACACCAATCCCACCGACGGTATTCTGAAATCGACCACCGACAAGGCAACGGGCAAAACGATTCCCGCGGCGAAACTCACCGGCTCGAAGGTGATCGGACAAAATGCCCTCGGCGACATATTCGAACCGCTCAATCCCATCGGCATGAAGGGCTTCTTCCAATTTAAGAAGCCGCGCAAATCGTTCGTTCTCACCGTGACGCTCTTCCACTTCGACGGCGATGCGAAATTCCCCGGCGGCAAACCTTCGCCTTTCTTCGCCCCCACGGCCGGACAGTTGGCCACGGCTCACCGCGAAGTGGTACTCCGCGTGCCGTTTGTGGTCTATGCCTCGCGCGAAGAAACGGGCGAATGGGAAACCCTCGACGC
>ERZ772966.481-NODE-481-length-15495-cov-34.162241_pt1 | contig 15495 bp, 10 predicted proteins | sample MGYA00580680_ERZ772966 | MGnify/ENA primary metagenome ERZ772966 (study PRJEB29015, sample SAMEA2738055) | human oral metagenome | biome: human oral; feature: human-associated habitat; material: saliva | place: China | collected 2225 ...
CTGCTTTGCGCGGTTGTCTGAATGGTGGTTCAGACGGCCTTCTCCCCTTCGGTGGACGTTATTCTAACGCCGCTCTCCAGATTGTTTGTTTCAATGTGCAGTCCCTGATACCTGAGCGATTTAAGGGTGTCTGCGCCTTCGGTGGTTACATTGTAGTTGGGTGTAACACTCTCCTGCACATTTCCCGATTATGTCTTGAATCGGCGGTTTGGGCAAGTAGCCGACGAATATTTATGATGTGAATATTCGTTTTTTTATTGGCTGTGTTTTGATAATAGGTTGATAAATTTATTCTAATCGGTTAGAATTTCTTTCATAACAAGTTTCTACAAGGAATTTTAACATGTCAGGGGTAACTAAAGAACTGGATATTTTAAAACAGTTATTCAGCAATCTTTCGGAAGAGGACAAACAACAATTTCTAGTTTCTGTTTCACAGCAAAGTGAAATTAAAAAAGTTGTTCTACCCAAAGAGATTATCTGTTGTCCGCATTGCCAATCTAAACATTTTGTCAAAAACGGTAAAAAATGCGGCAATCAAATGTATCTTTGCCGTAATCCAGAGTGTAAGAAGTCATTTGTTGAACAAACTGGCACGATTCTGTATGGTTCGCAAAAAGGCATTGATGTATGGAAAAAATACATTCATTGCATGATCGAGAAATATCCATTGCGAACATGTGCCAAAATCTGTGGTATTTCTCTACAAACTGCTTTCTACTGGCGGCATAAAATTCTTGGTGCATTACAAAATATGATGGATGAAGTAGAATTGGATGGCGTAGTGTAAGCCGATGAAACTTATTCCACTATTTCTTATAAAGGAAATCATAAGACTTTTAAATTGCCGCGTCCTGCTTACAAAAGAGGAACTAAAGCTAGTAAACGCGGCATTTCAAGAGAACAGGTATGTGTTCCTTGCGGTGTGAATTTAGATGGTTTATCTATTGCAAAAGTTAGCAATTTAGGCAGACCGCGTTTGAAAGATTTGCAAAAGGTATTAAATGGGAAAATTGCCAAAGATTCCGTATTTGTTACCGATTCGCTCCGCTCATACCTAAAATTGTCATTGGATATGAATTTAAGCCATATTCGTATTCCACACAGAAAATTTGCAGTTGGAACGTTTAATATTCAGACAATTAATAGCTATCATAGTAGACTGAAAAATATGATTATTCATCGATTTAAAGGCGTTGCAACCAAATATTTGAATAATTATTTGGTTTATCACAATTTTGTAAATTTCGCTAAAGATAGTTTGGAAAACAAGAAAACCATATTACTAAACTTTATTCGCAATACGCTATGCTATATTAAATCAGCAGATATTTCAAAACTTCCCGCCATACCTATTTAAACTAAGTGAGCAATGTATGAACAGACATGAAATTATTAATACGATCGGTGTTGAATTCTTAAGTTATAATATTGAGAATCAAGAATTTAGTTATGAGAAAGCTTTAAAAAAGCAAGGAAAAAACTATAAAGACTATTTAATACCTGGTTCTAAAAAACATAATAAAAATATTGATTTAAGATTTGTAGATGGACGATTAAGTATATTGGTTGAAACTAAAACTATACTTTCAACACAATCGACAACATTTATTGATCACATTGAGCAACTTCAGAATTATATCCAACTAGAAAAGGAATTAACTGGAAATAAGATTATTGCTATTTTATCTGCAACCACAACAAGTGATGTTTTTGTGTGGCTGGATGGTTCTGATTGTATTTCACTTGAGAATGTATCGGATAGTGAGCGGCAAATAAAGGACTTTATTTACTATAAAGATATTTATTTTGGTACAAAAAATGACCGACTTAAGATTATTCAAAATACTTATCTGTTAAATGAACTACTACACCAGCATGGTATCAATGAAAAAATACGGAGTCAGTTTGTTGGCACTTGTCTTTTAGCCCTAAAAAATCATTTAAACTATCAAAAAAGTAGTGTTAATCAAATTAGGGCTGGCATTGAAGAAATATTGACGAATCTTTTAAATCAAGATTTAAATAAAGCTGAGAAATTAGTCATATTAAAGAATAAAGTAATTGATTCTCAAGATGTTCGTGATCTATCCATAGATGCTTTTATTCATATTTTGAACACAATAAATGAACAAATTTTACCTTATATCAATGATAAAAATACAGCAGGACAGGATTTACTTAACTTATTTTTTACTACTTTTAATAAGTATGTTGGAAAATCTGATAAAAATCAAGCATTTACTCCTGACCATATTGTGCATTTTATGTGTAGATGTTTAGAGGTAAATAAAAATTCAGTTGTTCTTGATCCTTGTTGTGGCAGTGGAGCATTTTTGGTTAGAGCACTCACAGATGCTATGGATGATGCCGATACAGAATACGAGAAAAATCAAATTAAATCTTCTCAAATATATGGGATTGAATATGAAGAGGGTGCTTTTGGTCTAGCTACTACTAATATGTTAATACATGGAGATGGAAATTCTAATATTTTACAAGGTAGCTGTTTTGATAAAATTGAGTATATTTTAACTAAAATATCAGAGACTAAAGGTGGAAAAGCCATTAATACTATTTTGATGAATCCTCCTTACAATGCTCAGAAAAAACATTGTCCAGTGGAATATACACAGACATGGAATAGTGATACAAAAGAAGACCCATCTAAAGGATTTTATTTTGTTTATGAAACTGCAAAAAGAGTAAAAACAGGAAAGTTGGCTGTTTTATTACCTGTTCAATGTGCTATTGGAGGAAAATCCAAAGAAATTCAGAGGTATAAAAAGAAAATGTTAGAAGAGCATAGTTTACTTGCTGTATTCTCATTGCCTGATGACATGTTTCATCCAGGTGCAAATGCATCTGCTTGTTGCATGATTTTTGAATTGGGGGTAAAGCATAGTAATAATAAATCTACATTTTTCGGGTATTTTAAAGATGATGCCTTTCAGAAAAAGAAAAATTTTGGCAGGGTAGAAAAAAAAGATAGTTCATGGAATGAAGTTGAAAAAAAATGGCTAAATCTTTTCCGCAATAAAAAAGAGCAAGACGGATTATCTGTGATGCGTCAAGTGAGTTCAGAAGACGAGTGGTTAGCAGAAGCGTACATGAAAACAGATTATTCCGTTTTAACAATGTCTCATTTTGAAAAAACTGTTCGTGAATATGCATCTTTTCTATTGAAAATTAATAAAATATCAGTTATTCAATCTGATTTAACAAGAAATAACGCTCAATTATCTTTTGATACATCTTCGTGGCGACCTTTTACCATAGAAACCCTATTTGGTACACCTACATCTACAAGAGGAACAACAACAGATGAGCTTGTTGAGGGTGATGATATTCCTTATATTGCAGCAAAAAAAGAAAGCAATGGCTTAGATTTATTATGTAGTCAAAGTGAGAATCAAGATTTTATTTCAAATGGTAACTGTATTGTATTTATTCAGCTAGGACAGGGTAGTGCTGGTTATTCCCTATATCAGGGATATGATTTTATCGGAATGAATGGTAAGACCTCATGCGGATACAACAAGAATCTTAACAAATGGAATGGGTTATTTTTAGTTACTGTGTTGGATTTAGAAAGATATAGATATTCATATGGTAGAAGCTGGACTGGTAACAGACTGAAAGACACCGAGATTATGCTACCTGCGTTGATTAAAGAGGACGGTACATATGAACCTGATTGGGATTTTATGACATCGTATATTCAATCTCTAAAATACGCTAATCTATTGTAAGTATGATTACTATTAGTGTTCCATTATTTTCGACCAAATATTCATTATACCATTCATCAACCCAATATCAAAACACAGCCTTTTTATTAGGGCGACAAAACCTGAGCCTTTATCAAATTGTTAGCTATGCGGCAAATGTTTTTGCAAAAGTCTCAGGCCGTCTGAAGCCCTTACCTGTTTTTCCTATATAATTCTGTTTTTTCGATTTATCTGCGTCCATCATGAACCGCCTCAAACGCATTAAAACCATCCTCTGCACGCTCTACCGCTACCGCCTTGCCGAGCTGATTGCCTCGCTGGTCCGTCCGGGTTGGGCGCGGACTTTCCTCAATATGCTGCCGCAGTCGTCCAAGTTCAAACACGAGACGCCTGCCGTGCGCCTGCGTTTGGCGTTGGAAAGCTTGGGGCCGATTTTCATCAAATTCGGACAGGTATTGTCCACGCGACCCGATTTGATTCCGCATGATTACGCGGTCGAACTGGCAAGGCTGCAAGACAAAGTGCCGCCGTTTGACGCGCAGCTTTCGCGCTCGCAAATCGAAAAATCTTTGGGCCAATCCATCGGCACTTTATACGCGGAATTTGAAACAGAGCCTGTCGCCAGCGCGTCTATCGCCCAGGTACACAAAGCCCGCCTGCATTCGGGCGAACAGGTCGCAGTGAAAGTCTTGCGCCCCAACCTTTTGCCCGTTATCGAACAGGATTTGTCGCTGATGCGCTTTGGTGCAGGCTGGGTGGAGCGTTTGTTTTCAGACGGCAAGCGTTTGAAGCCGCGCGAAGTGGTGGCCGAATTTGACAAATACCTGCACGACGAATTGGACTTGATGCGCGAAGCCGCCAATGCCAGCCAACTCGGGCGCAATTTCCAAAACAGCGATATGCTGATTGTGCCGAAAGTGTTTTACGACTACTGCACCAGCGACGTGCTGACCATCGAATGGATGGACGGCACGCCGGTATCCGATATCGCCAAACTCAAAGCAGACGGCATCGACTTGCACAAACTTGCCGATTACGGCGTGGAAATCTTCTTCACGCAAGTTTTCCGCGACGGCTTTTTCCATGCGGATATGCACCCCGGCAATATTCTGGTCGCCACCGACAACCGCTACATCGCCCTCGATTTCGGCATCGTCGGCACGCTGACCGATTACGACAAGCGCTATCTCGCCATCAACTTCCTCGCCTTCTTCAACCGCGATTATCACCGTGTCGCCACCGCCCACATCGAATCGGGCTGGGTGCCTGCAGACACGCGCGCGGAAGAATTGGAAGCCGCCGTCCGCGCCGTGTGCGAACCGGTGTTTAACAAACCGATTTCGCAGATTTCCTTCGGCTTGGTGCTGATGCGCCTGTTTGAAGTCAGCCGCCGCTTCAATGTCGAAATCCAACCGCAGCTGGTATTGCTGCAAAAAACGCTGCTCAACATCGAAGGCTTAGGTCGCCAACTCGATCCCGATTTGGATTTGTGGAAAACCGCCAAACCGTTTTTGGTGCGCTGGATGAACGAACAGGTCGGCCCCAAAGCCCTTTGGCGCAACCTCAAAAACGAAGCCCCCGACTGGGCGCAAATCATCCCTTCCCTGCCGCGTAAAATCAGTGCACTGATTGATGAAAACCGCCAGCAGGAAATGCGCGATGCCTATGTACACTTGGTCAAAGTACAGCAACGTCAAAGCCTGTGGCTGGGTGTGATTGCGGTTGTTTTGCTACTGATTTTGCTGTTTAAATAAACCGTAATACAGCTTTAAACGACATAATAAAGGCCGTCTGAAATTTAGTTTTCAGACGGCCTTTATTATGCCGATCTATTCTTTTTTCTCGTGTTGAACATGTCCGCTCTCGGCTTCGATATGCCGTCTGAAGCGCAAACCTGCGGCATGGTAAAACGGATGTGGCGAGAATTGGCGCGAGACTTGCGAAGCGAAGATGCAAGTCAACAACATCCAAAACAGTAAATTCTGCCCGCCCGTCATTTCCATTACCACCACGGCGGCGGTCAACGGCGATTGGGTCGCGGCGGCAAGGAAGGCGGCCATGCAGAGCAAAACCGCGACATTGGACGCGTCGCCCAGTTGCGCAAAAGAAGCCATGTGTTCGCCTATCATCGCGCCGATGGTTAAAGACGGCGTGAAGATACCGCCGGGAATGCCTGCCCAATAGCTGAACACGGTCGCCGCCCATTTTGCGGCGGCCAAGCCGAACGGCGCTTCATACGCGCCTTTGAGTGCGGCGGCGGCTTCGTGATAGCCCGTGCCATAGGTTTTGCCTTGATAAAACGTACCGAGCAACGCCAGCAAAATACCCATTGCAAAGGCGACCACCAGCAAATGACGGCGGATGAAACTGCGCCAGCGTACCGGCGCGAATGCCGCCGCGCCGCGATACAAAAAGCTGCCGAACAATCCGCCTGCCACGCCGCAGACGATGCCCGACACCGCGGCCCACATCAGCATATTTGGCAGCTCATGCCCTTGAAACCCTGAGAAATACGGGTTGTTGCCCTGTATCGCTACTTGGATGAAACCGGCCGCCAACACGCCCATCAGGATTTGGCGCTCCCAACGCAAAAGCACCCCGCGCCCCAATTCTTCGATGGCAAAGACCACGCCGGCCAAAGGCGCGTTAAACGCCGCCGCCAAACCGCCGGCCGCACCTGCGGCAATCAAATCGTTTTCCTGCATGCCCCTAAAAGCCAGCCCGTGCTTTTTACACCACGCGCCCCAAGCGTTCATCACCGCCGCGCCCACTTGCACAGACGGCCCTTCCCTGCCGACAGACGCGCCCAACAGCATGGCGCAAAACGTCAGCGGAATTTTGAAAAAGGTTTCTCCCAAACGAATCAAACGGGTTTTCTGCGCGCCATAAGGCAAAGACAATGAAGCGATGACCTGCGGAATACCGCTGCCGGAAGTGTACGGCGCAAATTTGCGCGTAAACCACGCCAAAAGCGGCAAACCCAGCGGCAAAGCCACCCACGCAAACCACGGATATTTTCCCACCAACAAAGCGTTCCATTCCAAAGCCAAATCCGCCAAGTACGCAAACATCAAAGCCGTCAGGGCAACCAGTGCCGATCCTGCCAACAAAAACAGAAGGGCAATGCTCTTTTTCGACAGGCGTTTGGTTTGGCGGATTTTGTGGGCAAGGCGCGCCGCCCAAGTCTGGGGAAATTTCATAATAAACACGCAGTCAATGTGTTCAGACGGCCTTGATACTTTTCTCAAAGGCCGTCTGAAAACAAGGATAAAGGTTTTTAAGAACGGTAATCCGCGTTAATCGACACATATTCGTGCGACAAATCGCAGGTATAGACGGCCGCCGTCGTATCGCCGCGTTGCAAATCGATGCGAACAGTGATTTCCGGACGGTTCATCACCGCTTGTCCTGCTTCTTCAGTATAGCTTTCCGCGCGGCCGCCGTTTTCGGCAACCAACACGTCATCCAGCCACATTTTCAAAGCATCGACATCCAAGTCTTCAATACCGGCATAGCCGACGGCTGCCAACAAACGGCCCAAGTTCGGGTCTGAGGCAAAGAAAGCGGTTTTCACCAAAGGCGAATGGGCAACGGCATAAGCCACTTTGCGCGCCTCTTCGCGGGTTTTCGCGTTTTGCACTTCAATCGTGATGAACTTGGTTGCACCCTCGCCATCACGGACAATCGCCTGCGCCAGTTCCAAAGCCAGCGAACCGAGCAAGGCCTTGAGCTGCGCATAGCGCGGATCGGCGGTATTGTCGATTTCGCTTTGACCGCAACGGCCCGTCGCCATAATCACGAAGCTGTCGTTGGTGCTGGTATCGCCGTCCACGGTAATCGTATTGAAACTCTCATCTGCGATTTCTTGCGTCATCAGCTGCAAAATCGGCTGGGACACTTTAGCATCAGTGGCGATAAACGACAACATGGTCGCCATGTTCGGATGAATCATGCCCGAGCCTTTGGCGATACCGGTGGCGCGGACTGTGTGTTTCTCGCCGACCAGGCCTGTGCGCGAAGCGGCTTTCGGTACAGTATCCGTCGTCATGATGGCACGCGCCGCGTCCGACCAAAATGCAGGGCGAACTTGCGGCAAAGCGGCCACGATTTTATCCACAGGCAGAGGCTCTAAAATCACGCCGGTTGAAAACGGCATAATCTGATTGGATTGGCAGCCGACCTGTTCCGCCGCCGCCGCGCACACTTTAATCGCGTCCAGACGGCCTTGTGCGCCGGTACCCGCATTGGCATTGCCCGTATTGATGACTAAGGCACACACGCCGTCTTGGTCAAACAGATGCGACTTGGCGATATGCACAGGCGCGGCGCAGAAACGGTTTTGCGTAAACACAGCACCCACCGTATGTCCGCCGCCCAACACCATCAGCGTCAAATCGTCGCGGTCTTGTTGCTTGATGCCGGCACGACCTGTAAACAGACGGATGCCGTCGATTTCCAACAATTCGTCTGCACGTTTTTCAGTCAAATTTACAGCCATATCATTTTCTCCTGTTTACACTATTTTCAGACGGCCTAAACGCTATACGCCCAATAAGGGAATCAAGATAGGCACCAATATCGCCGTCAACACGCCGTTGAGCGTCAAGCCCAAGCCGGCATATGCGGCCATACGGCGGCCGTATTCCAAAGAAGCCGCAATACCCATCGCATGTGAGGCCGTACCCAAAGACATTCCCACTGAAGAAGGCATATACAACGCCCCTTTCAACACTTTATATCCGGCCATCTGTCCAAAAAGTCCGGCAATAATCACCGTTGCCGCCGTAATCGCCGGAATACCGCCGATAGATGCCGTGATTTCAATCGCAATCGGGTTGGTCACCGATTTGGGAGCCAGCGACAAAATCACTTCGCGCGAAGCGCCCAGCCATTTGGCAAAATACACGCCCGTAACAATGCCTGTCACGCTGCCCGCCAACTGCGACAACACCACCGGCAACCACTGGCTGCGGATACGGTCCCAATTTCGATAAAGCGGCACGGCCAGCAACACGACTGCCGGTTTCAGCCAAAAATCAATAAAGTGCGAAGCAGAATGGTACAGCTCGTAATCGATGGTAAATACCTTCAAATACCCCATCAACACCAGCGTACTGATCAATACCGGATTACACAGCACATTCCCCGTGCGCGCCCGAATCTGCACCGCCAAAGCATACACGGCCAAAGTCAGGAACAGCATGACCGAGGGCATACGCAACAACCCGTCTATATTCATCACATCCACCTCCTGACCCACTCATGCACTTTGCCGGTCACCAACAACACGCACACCGTACTGGCGATTGTGGCCGTCAAAATCGAAAACCAGTCGTTTGCAATCACATCCAAATAGCTGATGACGGCCACGCAAGGCGGCACCAAAAACAAAGTCAGGTTTGCCATCAAAATGTCCGCCAGCTCCTCCACCCAAGACAATTTGACCCAGCCGGCCTGAAGCGCGGCAAACAGCAAAGCCATGCCGACAATACTGCCCGGCAGCTTCAACCCCAAAATCCAAACGGTTGCCTCGCCCAAAGCCAGGCAACCCAATACCACCAATAAGGCACGAATAATATTCATTAAGCCGGTTTCTCCTTATCCTTTTTCAGACGGCCTTAAAAAATTTATTAATCATTGAATCATATCGTGCCACAGGCCGTCTGAAAAGGGAAGAAACGCCTTCCTTCAAGTTTAATGAAAGATAAGTATGATTACTCTAGCGGATTGGCTTAGGCAATGTCGAAACCCACACCCTGCTTTTGTCTTTAACGGCCGCCGCAAACCGGACATTCGGGATTGCGTCTCACCCCGTATTGCTGCCATTTTCCGCTCAACACGTTGTAGGTAGAAAGTTTGCCGTGCGACGGCGTACCGATACCAATCAGCACTTTAAGCGCTTCGGCGGCTTGAGTCGTTCCGATAACGCCGACCAACGGCGAAAAAACGCCGAACAATGCACAAGTGCCGTCGCTGGCTTGTTCGCCGTCAAACAGGCAGGCATAGCAAGGCGTATCGGGAAGATCGGGACGGTACACGGCGATTTGTCCATCAAAGCCAACGGCCGCGGCGGAAACCAAAGGCGTGCGCGTGACAACGGCGGCGCGGTTGACTGCTTGGCGTGTGGGATAATTGTCGGAACAATCGAGGATGATGTCGGCGGCATTTGCCAATTCGACAAGCCTGGCCTCATCGAGAAATTCGGCAATGGCTGTAATGTGTGTTTGGCTGTTGATCTGTTTCAGACGGCCTTGCATCACTAAAGCCTTGTTTTTACCGATGTCGGCTTCGGTAAACGTGATTTGGCGTTGAAGGTTGGTCTCGTCGATGGTATCGGCATCGGCAATTGTCAGACTGCCGATACCGGCGGCGGCAAGATACGGCAAGGCCGCCGCACCCAGCCCGCCGCAACCGACAACAAGCACATGGGCAGCCAAGAGTTTTTCTTGGCCTTCGATACCGATTTCGTCAAGCAGGATATGGCGGCTGAACCGCAGGAGTTGTTGATCGTTCATCATAATAATAAAGCCGTCTGAAACCCAATGTTCAGACGGCCTGAATGGTTTAGAAATTAATATTTTCGTATGCGTTGTCAAACAAGAAAGGACGGCCTTCGCTGCTGGTTTCGGATTCGAGGCGGATACCGCTGAGCATCATATTGCGGTCAACGTCTTTCATCATGTCGTAAATGCTCAAGAGCGCCAAATTGAGGCCGGTCAGGGCTTCGGTGGCAATGCTGCCGTTGCTGTGCGCTTGAACGGTCAGCGTGGCCTTCAGGCAGGCCAGCTCAACGTTAATATCGAAATCAACCTGCACGCCGATGATGCGGCCGGGCAGGTGCAGCGGAATCAGGTTGGCGGTCTGTTTGATGCTCTGAATAGCGGCAACGCGGGCGATGGTCAGGATACTTGCCTTTTCGGTGGCATTCTCTATCAACACCCTTATCGCCTGCTGGCTCATGTTGACGGTGCCGACGGCGACAGCGGTGTGTTGCTCAGGAAAATCGGGCTGGTTGGGAAATTCAATCATGGGTTTCTCACCTCTGTTTTGATGGGCAATATTTTACGGCATTTTACAGACAGCGACCACGCGGCGGACACAGACGGCCGTTTTTCGGTTTGAAATGTATCAGATGTTACCATTGGCAGTTTATAAAAATCTGCTATACAATGGATTCACGATATACCCAAATTAACATTTAAATAAGAGAAAAATCATGCAACTGCATATCTTAAATAATCCAAAAGATGCCGCTCTGGCGGCGGATGCGGAATTTTTAAAACAGTCTCTTTTCAATCTGCTGCATGAGGAAGCGTCGCCTTTGGTGGTCGAAACCGTTAAGTTATTATCGACTTCAGACGACAGCGCTGCCTTGATTGAAAAGGTGTTGCCGCAATTGGACGAACAACAAACCCACGATTTAACCTTGGCCTGCGGCCTGTTCGCACAGATTTTGAACATTGCCGAAGACGTGCACCATGAACGCCGCCGCCAAATCCACGAAGAGGCCGGACACAACAGTGCCGAAGGCAGCCTGACGGAAACCGTGCGTAAACTCAAAGCCGGAAAAGTCAACGGCAAAGCGGTGCAACAACAACTGGACAACACGGTCGTTACCGCTGTTTTGACCGCGCACCCGACCGAAGTGCAACGCCAAACCGTCTTGAGCTTCAACCGCCGCATCCGCGCGCTGCTGCCGCAACGCGAACGCTGCACCAACCTCGAAGCGCTGGCTCAGTTGCGCCGCGAAATCGACACCGTGCTTTTGGGCCTGTGGCAGACCAGCGAAACGCGCCGCCACAAACTTAGCGTCAACGATGAAATCAACAACGGTGTATCCATCTTCCCAATGAGCTTCTTTGAAGCCCTGCCCAAGCTCTACCGCACAATGGAACGCGATTTTCAGACGGCCTATCCCGGCGTCCGCGTTCCGAATATCCTCAAAATCGGCGGCTGGATCGGCGGCGACCGCGACGGCAACCCGTTCGTTTCTGCCGAAACCTTGCGTTTTGCGTTCAGACGGCATGCCGACGCAGTGTTCCGTTTCTATCGCGGCGAACTCGACAAACTCTACCGCGAATTGCCGCTCTCCATCCGCCGCGTCAAAGTCAACGACGATGTGATGGCACTGGCCGCCCTCTCGCCTGACGAAGAAATCGCCCGTACCGAAGAACCCTACCGCCGCGCCATCGCCTACATCATGGCACGCGCCATGGGCAAGGCACGCTCACTCGGTTTGGGCATGGGCTGCAAATTCGGCTTCCTCGAGCCTTATGCCACGGTTGAAGAGTTCCTCAACGACCTGAAAAAACTGCAACGCTCGCTCCAGGAAAACGGCAGCCAACTGCTGGCAGAAGGCCGTCTGTCCGACATTATCCGCAGCGTGTCCGTGTTCGGCTTCCACATGATGCCGCTCGACCTGCGCCAACACGCAGGCAAACACGCCGATGTGGTTGCCGAGCTTTTCCAACACGCAGGCTTGGAAGACTACAACAGCCTGAACGAAGAGCAAAAACAAACTGCCCTGTTGCGCGAATTGAGCCATCAACGTCCGCTGTACAGCCCGTTCATCACATACAGCGACCATACTCGCCACGAACTGGCGATTTTCAACGAAGCGCGCAAAATCAAAGACGAATTTGGCGAAGATGCCGTTACACAAAGCATTATTTCCAACTGCGAACAACCCAGCGACCTGCTCGCCTTGGCATTGCTGCTGAAAGAAAGCGGCCTGTTGGTGGTGGAAAACGGCAAACCGCACAGCCGCATCAATATCGTGCCTCTGTTTGAAACCATCGAAGCACTCGAAAACGCCTGTCCGGTCATGGAAACCATGTTCCGCCTCGACTGGTATGACGCCCTGCTCGAAAGCCGCGGCAACATCCAAGAAATCATGCTGGGCTACTCCGACTCCAACAAAGACGGCGGCTACGTTACCAGCTCATGGTGTCTGTATCAGGCAGAGTTGGGCTTGGTCGAACTCTTCAAAAAATACGATGTCCGCATGCGCCTGTTCCACGGCCGCGGCGGCAGCGTAGGTCGCGGCGGCGGCCCTTCTTACCAAGCCATTTTGGCGCAACCTGCAGGCAGCGTTGCCGGACAAATCCGCATTACCGAGCAAGGTGAAGTCATTACCGCCAAATACGCCGACCCGGGCAATGCCCAACGCAACTTGGAAACCTTGGTTGCCGCGACTTTGGAAGCCAGCATCCTGCCGGATAAAAAAGACCCTGATGCCAAACTGATGCAGGATTTGTCGGACGTATCGTTCAAATACTACCGCGAACTAATTACCCACCCCGACTTCATCGACTACTTCCTGCAAACCAGCCCGATTCAGGAAATCGCCACCCTCAACCTCGGCAGCCGTCCCGCCAGCCGCAAAACCTTGGCGCGGATTCAGGACTTGCGAGCGATTCCGTGGGTATTCTCATGGATGCAAAACCGCCTCATGCTGCCGGCTTGGTACGGTTTCGGCAGCGCAGTGGAAACCTTGTGCGAAGGCGATCCCGACACACTGGCCGCGCTGCGCGAACACGCCCAAAGCAACCCGTTCTTCCAAGCCATGCTCTCCAACATGGAACAAGTGATGGCGAAAACCGACATCACCTTGGCGGAAAACTATGCCGGCTTGAGCGAATCGCCCGATAAAGCAAAAGTCATCTTCGGCATGATCAAGGAAGAATACCAACGCAGCCGCAAAGCACTGCTCGATCTGCTGCAGACTGAAGAGCTCCTGCGCGACAACCGCAGCCTCGCCCGTTCGCTTGCCTTGAGGATTCCATATTTGAACGCCCTCAACGGCCTGCAAGTCGCCATGCTCAAACGCCTGCGCAAAGAGCCCGATAATCCGCACGCCCTGCTGATGGTTCACCTGACCATCAACGGCGTGGCACAAGGTTTGCGTAATACCGGTTAAGGCAGTACGGAAAAAAGGCCGTCTGAAACAGTTTTTCAGACGGCCTTTAAACTAACTGCGAACCGCAGCAAAGGTTTTACCTGTGAACCCCATACCGTTTCTCAACCTGCTTACCACTCTTACCCTATTCATTTAACTTGCCCTGTATTTCAGACTATTTTTGGAAACAGAAGATAACCCTCTGCTAAATCAAAGTGTTCACTTAAGTATGGCAACCGCTTCAGCATGGTAAATAGTCGGCCTACTGACATACCTTACCGCGGCACTGCCACATATCGCCGCACAATACGCTTTCAGACACCCTGAGGCCGTCTGAAAAACGAAAACATCTCACACCAAGGCAACTATCATTATGTTTGACATTGTATTTATCTTGTTATTCGGCAGGCTTCAGCCACACAAAACACCCGATTCATCCGACACGCCCGTCCCTTTTGGGCATTCGGCGGCAGGCTCGGCTTTAATTTATTTATGCATACGCATAGGGATAATCATCCTTCATGATTCGATTTCCGGAGCCATTGACAGCCTCCCCCTCATTCTGTTTCAAACAATCTGCATGTTCGGCTGTCTGGTTTTGTATTTCAAAATGTTACGTACCGCATCCAACCCGAAACACCGTCAGATGATTTATTGGGTACTGGGCATTCTTTTGGGTTTGATCTTAAGCCTCCTATCCGGAAATTTGTTTTATTTAATGGCTTTATTCATTTTCTCATTCTTCGGAAGCACAATAAGCTGAATGCCTGCGCCTCTTTTTTCAGACGGCCTTTTATCATAAGAACACACCAGCATTGCGGCTGTTTTGAGTACCTCCACAATATGCTATAATCCGCCGTTAAACTTTTATCTTTTCAGGAAAAACCATGAGCTTGAAATGCGGCATCGTCGGTTTGCCCAACGTCGGCAAATCCACCCTCTTTAACGCGCTGACCCAATCGGGTATCGAAGCGGCAAACTATCCTTTCTGTACCATCGAACCCAACGTCGGCATCGTTGAAGTCCCCGACCCGCGCATGGCGGAGCTCGCGAAAATCGTCAATCCGCAAAAAATGCAGCCCGCCATCGTCGAGTTCGTCGACATTGCCGGTTTGGTTGCAGGCGCGAGCAAAGGCGAAGGCTTGGGCAACCAGTTCCTCGCCAACATCCGCGAGACTGACGCGATTGTTAACGTCGTGCGCTGCTTTGACGACGACAACATCGTCCACGTCGCAGGCAAAGTCGATCCGATTGCCGACATCGAAACCATCGGCACCGAACTAGCGCTTGCCGACCTCGCCAGCGTCGAAAAAGCCATCGTCCGCGAAGAAAAACGCGCCCGCTCAGGCGACAAAGATGCGCAAAAACTAGTCGAACTGTGCAAAAAACTGCTGCCGCATCTGGACGAAGGCAAACCCGTCCGCTCCTTCGGTTTGGACGCAGAAGAACTCGCCATGCTCAAGCCACTGTTCCTGCTGACCGCCAAACCCGCCATGTATGTCGGCAACATTTCCGAAGACGGTTTTGAAAATAACCCGCACCTCGACCGCCTGAAAGAATTGGCTGCAAAAGAAAACGCGCCGGTTGTGGCCGTTTGCGCCGCGATGGAAAGCGAAATCGCCGAATTGGAAGATGATGAAAAAGCCGAATTCCTCGCCGAAATGGGCTTGGAAGAACCGGGCCTGAACCGCCTGATTCGTGCAGGCTACGACCTCTTAGGCCTGCAAACCTACTTCACCGCCGGCGTCAAAGAGGTCCGCGCTTGGACCATCCACAAAGGCGACACTGCGCCACAAGCCGCCGGCGTGATTCACACCGACTTCGAACGCGGCTTCATCCGCGCCCAAGTCATTTCCTACGACGACT
>ERZ772966.487-NODE-487-length-15314-cov-4.108985_pt1 | contig 15314 bp, 16 predicted proteins | sample MGYA00580680_ERZ772966 | MGnify/ENA primary metagenome ERZ772966 (study PRJEB29015, sample SAMEA2738055) | human oral metagenome | biome: human oral; feature: human-associated habitat; material: saliva | place: China | collected 2225 ...
CTTAATTCGCTGCATGGGCTGTCGCCACAGCCGAGCACGAAGGTACGGATACTTCCAATATCGGGAAAGCGAAGAAATCCGAAGATTCGGCCGTTGTCTATTCCTCCTGTTCGGCTTCAATTCGTTTATACTGAATTTATTCGCTTTTCTCCTTATTGCTGCTACCTTTGCAGCGCATGAATCAAAAGAAATATATGCAAATGCAACAAAAAACAATTTCGATGAAAATGAAAAACCAAAGATTTCTTATGCTCCTTGCGAGCATTCTCGTGTTTGGCTCGATGGCATTCGCCCAAGTTCCCAAAGGAAATGACAAGTCTAAAGACGAACACATCCTTACGTGGGCGTTGCCGGAAGAGTTGGTGATCGATAATGACAGTATTGTAGCTACTTATAATTCTTTTTTGACTCCTTTTAATGGAATGACCATGGCCTGCGCTTCTTTCTTCGATGTGCAGGATCTGTTGCCTTATGTGGGCTATACGATCAATAGAATAGACTTCCACCCTACGGCAGATGAGAAGAACTATGAGCAGGTGGCAGCCGGCAAGTTCTACATCTGTATATGGGGCAATAAGGAACAGACAGAAGTCCTGTACGAGCAGGCTCTGCCTACGATCCACAAGGAGGATTTGAGCTTTGGCTATGGAGTGGACGGCGAGGAAGACTATTACGATGAGCCGATGTACCTTGCCGAACTGGAAACGCCCTTTGTGATTCCTGCCGGGAAAGCTCTCTATATCGGCTGCCGCGTGGAGACGCAAGAGGGGCATGCCGTAGGTTTCGGACTGGATGACGGCCCTGCGATGAAAGGCAAGGGCGATCTGGTCGGGAGCTATCTTCCCGGTGCTGCTCCGATGCCTTTTGTCCCGCTTTCTGATATTCCGGCTCGTTCGATGGATGCCAATTTTTTTATCTATTCTCGTATTTCACTGGGTTCGGGCACGCAGGATGTTCTCCAGCATAGGATGAAAGTGTATCCCAACCCTGCCACGACGGAGCTGCATGTGGAAGCCCTGTCCGCGTGGGTGGGCGAGCAGGCTGCGGTATATGATATGCGTGGTCGTCGGGTATCGGCTCGGACGGTGGATAGCGAGAAGCTGTGCATCGACATTGCTTCACTGCCCGCGGGCGTCTATGTGCTGCGCATCGGCAGCTACTCGGCCAAGTTCGAGAAGAGATAGCAGAAGGCAAACTGCATTATTAAGTGAGGGAGAAACAAAAAGGAAATTTTGTCTCTCCCTCTTTATTTTGTTGTCCTCATAGCCGGATTCAATGACAAAGAGGGTGTGCCGAAAGATTATTTCGACACACCCCCGATGATCGATCACCTATGACGATGCAATTAGCTTTTGGGGGATTTAATGGCATTGATCACGGCCGCTAAAAGGCCTATCGACCATAAAACGAAAAAAGATATTCCCCAATAAGAATCGAAATTGATTACCTTGAAAAGGTATAAGGCTATTCCCACAAGCAGATACAGGGAAAACCTTTTTCTGAGTTTACTTAGTTGTGATTTATCCATGATAATAAGCCCGCTAAAAAGATTTTTTGCAATTAAGTTGCTTTTCATCCTTTGATGATTACAAATGTAATGCTTTTCACCTGTGTCATCAGCAGACAAAATGTACAGGCAGAATCCACCCTGAAGAGCAGCGCGGGCTTCTTGTCTTTCCGGCCTTTTCTTTTACTGTTTGCGGAGGGCTGCGCGTAGGAGGTCGAGGCTCTCCTTGCTATAGCCGCGACTCTCGGCCGCGGCGTAATCCTCGGCCGCCGCTTTCTTGTCGCCTATGGCGGCGTTGATCTCGCCTCGCAGCACGAAGAGGGAGGCGGCAGGCGGTGTGGCGTATTCGAAGGCTTTGTTGATGTCGCGCAGGGCGTAGCCTTTCATCCCCTTGTTCAGGAAGAGGCGGGCGCGCCCTTCGTAGGCTGCGGCATTTTTCGGGAGTTTGTCTATCACGTAGTTGTAGAGCCGTTCGGCTTTGTCGTATTCGCCTTTCATCGTTGCCACCAGGGCGATGCCGAGACGGGCTTTGAGCGAGGAGTCATTGACGCGGAGGATTTCTTCCAGATCCGACTCGGCATCGCCGTACATTCCTTTGGCCAGGTAGAGCATGGCTCTGCCGTAGTGGAAGATCTCGTTGTCCGGCTCTGCCCGGAGCAGTTCGTTGTAGTCGAATATGGCTTCGTCCGTTCGTCCCATTTCGGTCAGGAGCATGGCTCTGTTCGTGCGCAGGAGCTTGTCGTCAGGGAGCTTTTGCAGGGCTGCGCTGTAGGTGAGCAGCGCTTCTTCCGGCTTGCCCTGTCTCTGCTGGATGGCACCGAGGTTGTTCATCAGGGCATAGCCGGAGGGCAAGTCGGGATAGGCTTTGATGGCCTGACGGAGTGCTTGCTCGGCCAGCTCGAGGTTGCCCTGTCCGAGGGCTTCGAAGGAGCGGTCGATGAGCCGTGTGTAGTCTGCCGGCAGGCTGTCCTGTCGGGCGGTGGTTGGCTGTCCGAAGAGCGGTGGCAGAAGGGCCGAAAAGAGCAGGCAAAGGGCCGAGAGCCGAAGGATGTGCAGGAATCTATCCGTCATAATTTCTATATTTTTGTCCGTGACAGAGCGGAAAGCATACCGGCCGACAGCGTCTCGGCCGGCCTTCCGCCTCTATTAACGACATAAAAGTAACGAATCGTATGGGTCTGAAAATCTTTTTCCCACTGCAAAATCTTTCCGTTGATACAACTAAAGTCAATAAAATAGCAGAAGTCGTTTCGCCCGAAGCACTCAAGCAAATCAAAGACATCAAGCCTTCGCAATGGACGGAGCTGCTCACGCAGTGGGGCGGCAAGGCGTTGAGCTTCGGTATCAAGGTGCTCATCGCCCTGGTGGTTTTCTATCTGGGCAAGCTGCTGCTGAATGCTCTTGTCAAGTGGCTCGATCGGATCATGGTTCGTCGTTCGTTCGAGCCGGCAGCGCGTACTTTCCTTCGCTCCTTTGCCAATATCGGGGGCTTTGTGCTGCTGATCGTCATCATTATCTCCACATTGGGTTTCCAACCGGTTTCGCTCGCGGCCTTGCTGGCTTCGGTGGGTGTGGCTGTCGGGATGGGTCTGAGCGGACAGCTTCAGAATCTGGCCGGCGGTCTGATCGTGCTGCTGACCAAACCGTTCAAAGTGGGGGACTACATCGTCTCCAACAATGTGGAAGGGGTCGTGGATGGCGTGACGCTTTTCCACACCACGGTAATGACGTTCGAGAACAAGTACATTTTCATCCCCAATGGCTTACTCAGCAGCAATGTGATCATCAACTACAGCCGCATGGCGGTGCGTCGGAACGAATGGATCATCGGGATCGAATACAACGAGGACTTCGATCGGGTGAAAACGCTGCTGCTGCGTCTGATCGAGGAGGAACCGCGTATTATCAAAGAACCCCTCCCCACCGTGGTCTTGAAGGAATTGGCCGACAGCTCTGTGAGGGTAATGGCACGTGCGTGGTGCGCGACGGACGACCTGTGGAATGTTTACTGGGATATAAACGAACGAATCTATAGCGAATTCAATCGTCAGGGTATAGCATTCCCGTTCCCGCAGCTTACGATACACGGATCCGCCGCCGGGTAGGAGCGAAGAGGGAAAAGTACGGAAGCTCAATCGCCGGAGAACGTCTCCACCAATACCTCCCTGTAAGAGTTGAAGATCTTGGATTTGGACACGAATCCGAGATAACATCCCTGCTCGTCTATGACAGGCAGGTTCCAAGCCTTGGTGTCGTCGAAGATCCGCATGATGGTCTCCATGGACATCGTATTGACTATTTTGGCCGGAGGAGAAACCATGAAGCGGCTGACCTTGAATCTCTCATACAGCTCCGGCCGGAACATGATATTGCGGATATTGTCCAGCAATACCAGTCCCATCAGCAGGTTGTTCTCGTCCAGGACGGGGAAGACATTGCGATGGCTGATACCGAACACGTGTACGACATCTCCCAGAGTCATATCGGGTCTCACCGGTTCGAAATCCTTTTCTATCACTGCATCCAGCGTCATAAGCGTCAGCACGGCCTTGTCTTTCTGATGCGTCAGCAGCTTTCCTTTCTGTGCCAAACGGAGCGAATAGATGCTGTGCGGCATGAAAAGGCGGATGGTGGCGTACGAACTCGTACTCACGAGCATGAGCGGAAGGAAAAGATTGTATCCGCCGGTCAGCTCGGCGATCAGAAAAATACCTGTCAGCGGCGCATGCATGACCGCGGCCATCACTCCGGCCATGCCGAGGAGAGCAAAGTTTTTCTGTGGCAGATAGACCTCGATGAAGGGAAAGAAGTTCAGCGCATAGGCAAAGATGAATCCGCTCAGTGCTCCCATGAACAGACTGGGCGCGAAAAGTCCGCCGCAGCCTCCGCCCGAATTGGTGGCTACGGAAGCGAACACCTTCGTGATGATGATAAAGCCGAGGAAAACGAACAGCACCCAATAGGAATTGGAATACGGCTCGAACAGGCTGCCATCCATCAAAGAGCTGTACTGGCCGCCGAGCAGGGCGTTGATCGTATCGTAGCCCTCACCGTATAGCGGAGGGAAAAGGAAGATCAGACCGCAGAGGATAAAGGCCGATATGAGGTAGCGTTGGCGATAGTGTGGAAAGTTCTTGAGTTTGCTCTCGAAGACGAACATGACCTTGGAGAAGTAGAAAGATACCAGTCCGCAGAATACACCCAGTAGCAGAGCATAGGGGATGCGATCCATCGAAAAAGGATCGTTGAGCGTAAAGCTGAACATGGCTCCCTGCCCCGTGATAATATAGGATACGGCGGCGGCACTGACCGAGCTGATCAGCAGCGGCAGCACGGACGACATAGTCAGATCCAGCAGGAGGACTTCGATGACGAATACCAACCCCGTGATCGGAGCCTTGAAGATCCCCGAAATGGCACCTGCGGCCCCACACCCCACGAGGAGCATCAGCGTCTTCTGCTCCATGCGGAAGAGCCGGCCGAGGTTGGAGCCGATGGCAGCCCCCGTCAGTACGATGGGGGATTCGGCTCCGACCGATCCGCCGAAGCCGATCGTAATGGAACTGGCTGCAAGCGAGCTCCACATATTGTGCGGCTTGATGCGGCTTTTGCGCTGAGAGATCGCAAACAGAATCTTCGTCACCCCGTGGCCGATGTCGTCCCGAACCACGTAGCGTACAAATAGCCACGTGATCAAAATACCCACGACGGGGAAAATGAGATAGAGATAGCTCGTTTCGCGAATGCGGTCGAATGCGAAGTGCTGGATGATGTGTATCGTATTCTTGAGCAGAACGGCGGCAAAAGCCGAGAGGATACCGATGATGAGGCTCAAGATGATGAGAAAAAGCCTTTCGTTTATGTGCCTTTCGCGCCAAAGGAGGAAGTGCAAGAACCACCCGTAGCGACTCGTTTCCTTATCCTTCATTTCCCCAATCCTTTAAAAATCGTTTGGCAAGTATATAACAGTACTTCTATATCCAGCCTGAGGCTCATATTCTCGTAGTACAGAAAATCGTATTGCAGGCGTTCCAGCATTTCATCCGGAGTGGAAGCATAGCCGTATCGTACCATGCCCCAGGAGGTGATGCCCGGACGGACATTGTGCAGCAGATAGTAGTAGGGAGCACGCTCCACGAGTTGCCGGATGTAGAAAGCCCGTTCGGGGCGCGGCCCCACGAAGCTCATATCGCCCCGAAGCACATTCCAGAACTGAGGCAATTCGTCCATCCGGTATTTGCGCAAGATGCGCCCGATGGGTGTGACCCGCGAATCGCCATCGAAGCTGAGACTCGGGCCGTCCTTCTCGGCATCGAGATACATGGTGCGAAACTTATAGATCGTAAACGGCCGGCCGTGAAGTCCGATACGCTCCTGTCCGAAGAAGACGGGGCCTCTCGACGAACGCTTGACCAGAACGGCGATCACGGCATAGACCGGAATCAGCAGAATCAACATCAAAAGGGAGAACAACCGGTCGGCGAACCACTTGATGCTCTTGGCGCATTCGCTCATGTTGGTGGCCGTCATGTCCACCATAGGCTCTCCTTTCATCCCTTGTACATTTACTTTGGCTCCGGCGAAAAGCATGCTGCGCATCGGCACGCATACCGGCATGTGGAAGGGATAGAGCTGGTAAAGGAGCAGACTGATGAAGCTGGCATCGGGGCAATCCACGGCGAGGATGATCTGATGGGGCTTGCTCTCTTGCACCGCTTCGGCGACAAGCGTGGCGAAGGACTTGAGCGACTGCTCGAATCCCTCTCTCATCGTCGGAGGGACGAAGTGGAGCCGCGTGGTGGCCATGTCGTTTACGGACTTCAGCCATGAAGCCGTCTCTTCGGCTATCGTGCCGCTCCCGATGAGCAGCACTCGATGATAACCCTTTGTCTTTTTTCGCTCTTTGATGCCGAAGGTCGTCACCCATAGACGGGGGAAATATACCCAAGGCAACACAGTCGCCACCATCATAAAGAAGAGCCGCAGGTAGAGTGCCGTGTCGTGTACGATGTCGTCCACCACGAGCAGCAGAAAGACGACGACGGATCCGACCAGCACCGACGCCACGGTCGTCAGCAGTTCGGATATTCGGCTTTTGGCTATGGGTTTGTTGTAGTATCCCGAGAGGGCGAAGAGAGAGAGCCAGAAAAGCAGATAGAGGATCCCCACCCACAGGCTCTTGGCATTGAAGAGATATTCGGACAGAGTGGAGTATATGCGCTCTTGCTCTTCCGTGAGGTAACGCAGCGTATTGTAGCTCAAATAGGAAGCCACAATACCGAAGACATCTGCCAGCAGATAGCGCAGGCGGTGTAGCTGCATACGTGTCATTGGCGGATCACCTCCACTTCTCCCCTTGTGCCGAGTCGAATGATCGAAGAGGCCTGACCGGCCGGCTCTTCGCGCCGGCACTCCACTATATAATCCACACCGTCTAAGATGGCCGGAGCGATCTCGCCGAAAGTCCGTGCCGAGGGTTGGCCGCTGATATTGGCCGACGTGGAGACTATGGGGACGCGCATCAGTCTGCATAGCTCGGCAGAGAAGGTTTCACGCGTCAGGCGAATGCCCAGCGATCCGTCCGAAGCGATGAGTGCCGGCGCCACGCCTTTGGCCTGAGGATAGATGATGGTCAGCGGTTTGGTCGTCAGCTCGATCAGATCCCAGGCCAACTCCGGCACTTCGTCCATGAGGCCTTGGAGCTTCGCTTCCGAATCGATGAGGACAAGCATGCTCTTGCTGTCCGCTCTTTCTTTCAGCCGGTAAATTCGCCGGACGGCTTCTTCGTTCGTGGCATCGCAGCCTATTCCCCAAATGGTATCTGTCGGGTAAAGGATGATGCCGCCTTTGCGCATGACTTCGGCGGCTTTCTTCGCTTCACTTCTCTGAATATCGTTGAGCATATCGATGGGTATATCTCTATTTTTTCGAGAGAGCCGAGTGCGCTCACTCCTTCACGGGCAAAAGTATGAATATCTGCCGTATCAATGCTTTTTGCCCTACATTTGTTATAATAATAAAATGGATGATGGCTCGGGAAACCGACGAATCGATGGCGGAGATGGACAGGATCGAAAAATTGTACGAAGAGTGGGTCTCTCTTCTCCCGATGCGAGAAGAAGATCAGAGACGGCTTGATCGTAAATTCATGCTGGAGTTCAACTACAACTCCAACCACATGGAGGGCAATACCCTCACTTACGGCCAGACGGAACTGCTCCTGCTGTTTGGAAAAGTGGCGGAAGAGGCCGATATGAAAGACTTGGAAGAGATGAAAGCCCACAATGTGGCACTGAAGATGATACAGGCGGAAGCCTCCTCTTCCGAACGTCCGCTGACCGAAAGGTTCATTCGGGAGCTGCACCGTACTCTCTTGAGGGAGGATTATACCAGGCACGGAGCCGGGTGTCCCCTATTGAATACGGTGGTGATCCACGCCGGAGAGTACAAAACGCGACCCAACTCGGTGAAAACCGTGACGGGAGAACGCTTCGAGTATGCCTCCCCGGAGGAAACGCCGGCACTGATGGCGGAGCTCGTGGCCTGGTATCGAAGCGCGGAAGAGGCAGGAGAGCTGTCTCCCATTCGCCTGGCTTCCGTATTTCATTATCGCTTCATCCGGATTCATCCGTTCGATGACGGCAACGGACGAATCGCCCGTCTGCTGGTCAATTATATTCTTGCAAAGCATGGCTATCCGATGATAGTGGTGCGCAGCAAGGATAAGAATGCCTATTTGTCTGCCTTGAATCGTGCCGATGTGGCAGTAGGAGGAGTGCCCTCTGTGGGAGCAACTGCCGAGATATGGCAGATAGAGCCGTTCGTTACCTATATGGAGCAGTGTATGGAAGAGGCTCTCGTCACGTGTATCCAAGCAGCCCGTGGGGAGAGCATCGAGGAAGCAGACGATTTTGACAAAGAGTTGGCCATACTCGAACGCAGGGCGAAGAAAAGACCCGCGGGTCGCATCCCCGTCTCAATGGAGGCCAGGATGGATGTGTACAACTGCTTCCATCGCGATTTTGCCAAACGACTGATAGCGGCATTGCAGCCTGTCAATCGGTTTTTCGCCGAGCAAGAGATCTCTTATTTCATGCTCAAGGAAAAAGGGAATAGTATATGGGATGATGACAAAACGTTCAGCTTAGACGAATATTCCCAAGGACTAACCTCCCATTTGCCCGAAGACAGGCTCGATATTCTGATGAATGCCCATGCTATCGTTTTTCGTATCCGTTTTTCCCGTATCCGTGTGCCGAGTAAGAGGAGCAACCTCTCTATGGATATAGATGCAAGCGTGAAGTTCTCTTCGATGCACTATACTTTCCGAGACAAGGACTATCCATACGGTTCTTTCCCGACACGGAGCGAATTGGAAGTGCATCTGTCTGCCATCAAGCAGGATATTTATGATCGTATCCGAGATGCTGTAGAAGGGTAAGAGCATTGCCGGGAAAAATTTCAGTTCCGGCCGGAGAAAGTTTTTTCTGCAGTACGGAAAAGTTGGAAAGCCGTCCTGCAATTCTTTATTCAAGGGTTTCGGATATATAAACAAAGCTTTTGAACATATATCCAAAGACTTTATTTACATATCCGAAGGCTTCGGACAGAGATTTTCCGGCCGGATAATTTATTTTTGTCGGTTGTCGGGAAAATTTTTCCCGGCCCGGAAGAAAACAATTGACCGGCGATGAGTAAACCGATATAGCTGTACAGAAGAAATGGCCAAGTTTGTGATGAGAGAAATGCCCGATATGCAAGGCAAGGGCAAGCGGACGATGTATCCGAAAATGATCAGCCGAGGCACGATGGGGCTGGACGAGATAGCCGATCTGATTTCCTCCCAATCGACATTCTCCCCGGGTGAAGTCAAAGGGTTGGTTACGGCCTTGGCTCGGACGATAGCCCACGGCGTGGCTTCGGGATATACGGTGAAGATAGAGGAGATCGGCTCTTTCTCCGCTTCGCTCACCTTGCACAAAGGCGTAGAACCCGAGGAGGCCGAAGGCGGCACACGCCGCAATGCCGCCAGCGTGACGATAGGAGGTGTCAATTTCCGCCCCCACAAGGCATTGATTCTCGAGGCTCGTACTCGCGTTCATCTGGTGCGAACTACGGTACGCCGTCCCCGTCGGCCCAATTTGACTCGCGAAGAGCGGCTGGCCTTGGCCTTGCGCCATCTCGATGGCCATAGTCTGCTCAAGGTGGCCGATTATTGCAGACTTACGGGGCTGGGACGTACCGCTGCCGCGGAAGAATTGCGCGCTTTCGATCGCGAGGGTCTGATCGACTCCACGGGGAGCGGCACGCATAAGGTATATATTATAAGGAACAAAGCCGGGATCTGACAAGGCGGGAAGACGACCGTTACGGGCTTTTTGCGTTCTTAAGAATTGCGCTATTTTTGTGTGTGCAAAGAAAGATGTGTCGGATAGGCGAACCTTGCTCTTGCCCAGTTGAGAGTCCGAGTCGTTGCCGGGAGACAGAGAGAGAAAGGTATTCGCCGAATTTTTTTTGTGCAGTCTAACCTCATAACATAGATTTAATGAGTCTTATCTTTACCGCCATTGTCGTATTTCTTTTCATCCTTGCTATATTCGACTTGATTGTGGGTGTCAGCAACGATGCGGTCAACTTCCTCAATTCTGCCATCGGAGCCAAGGCTGCTCCATTCAAGATCATCGTCGGTGTGGCAGCGTTGGGGGTTTTTTGTGGCGCAGCCATGAACAACGGCATGATGGAGATTGCCCGACACGGGATTTTCAGGCCGGAACATTACACTTTCAGCGAATTGATGGTCGTATTTCTGTCGGTGGTGATCACCGATGTCGTCCTGATGGATATGTTCAATTCGCTCGGCATGCCTACCTCTACGACCGTCTCGCTCATTTTCGAGCTGTTAGGCGGTTCTTTTTTTATGGCCATGACCAAGGTGGGCGGTACGGTCGGCTTTCAGGATCTTCTCAATACGGAGAAAGCTCTTTCCGTCATATTGGGTATCTTCCTTTCGGTGGGGATTGCTTTCTTCTTCGGGATGGTCGTTCAGTATCTGAGCCGTTTGCTCTTTACCTTTAATTACAGGCGGAATCTCCGATGGCTGGCCGGCCTTTTCGGCGGAGTCGCGGTTACATCCATCATTTATTTCATGCTCATCAAAGGGCTGAAGGGCGTGTCCTTTATGACCGAAGAATCCACGGCTTGGATAGCTGCCAATACGGGCAGGCTGGTATTGTACTGTCTTGTTGTTTCCATTATCCTGATGCAGGTGCTGTATTGGCTACGGGTCAATGTCTTCAAGGTGATCGTCCTCTTGGGTACCTTCGCTTTGGCGATGGCTTTTGCCGGCAACGACTTGGTGAACTTTATCGGTGTGCCGCTGGCCGGTTATTCCTCTTATTTGGACTTCAATGCCAACGGAAACGGGCAGTACGATACTTATCTGATGGGAGCCTTGAACGAACCGGCTTCCACCCCCGTATATTTCCTCGTGGCTGCCGGTATCGTAATGGTATATGCGCTGATTACATCGAAGAAGGCTCACAACGTGATTAAGACTTCGGTGGATCTGGCGCGTCAGGAGGAAGGTGAGGAGATGTTCGGCTCCTCGGGCTTGGCCCGGAGTATCGTGCGTTTCAGCACCACGACGGCCAATGCCGTGTCCCGTATAATTCCTCGTCCCGTAGGCCGGTGGATAGACAGTCGCTTCAATCAGGACGAACTGATCATGGTCAAGGGCGCGGCTTTCGATTTGGTGCGCGCTTCGGTCAATCTTGTTCTTGCCGGACTGCTCATCGCCTTCGGTACTTCGCTCAGGCTTCCCCTCTCCACCACCTATGTGGCTTTTATGGTGGCTATGGGTACTTCTTTGGCGGACAGGGCATGGAGCCGGGAGAGTGCGGTATTCCGTATCACGGGGGTATTCAGTGTGATAGGCGGTTGGTTTATCACTGCCGGTGCAGCCTTTATTCTCTGCTTCCTCGTTACGATGGTGAATCATTTCGGAGGCTATCCGGCGATGGCAGGAATGATCATCTTGGCGATCTTCTTGCTTGTCCGTAGTCATATTCGTTTCGATAAGAAGAAAAAGAGCGAAACGAAGGACACTGTCTTTATCGACATGATGGCTTCGCACGACAAAGAAGAGATTTGGCAACTGCTGGCCAAACATATTTGTCAGAAGCAGTTGGCTTTGCTCGACTTCGCCGAGAACAACTATATGCAGATGACCGATGGCTTCATCAACGAGGATTTGAAGAGGCTTCGCCGCTCGATCAACGACCAGAATGCGGAGCGGCAGATGCTCAAGGTGAACCGCAGGAAAGAAACCCTCGGCATCCGTCGGATCGAAGAAGCCAAGTCCGTGGTCAAGAATACATGGTTCCATCTCGGTTGTAATAGTTGTGAGCAAATCGTATTTTGCCTCAAGCGTATTGCCGAGCCGTGTAAGGAGCATGTGGACAACAACTTCAATCCGCTGCCCAAGGTCTGTGTATCCGAATTTCTTGCTGCACGCGAAAAACTCATTCTCTATATCAAAGAGGCCAAGCTGATCGTGTCCAACGAAACGGATGAGATCTTGGATCCGATGACTTACCGCGGCAAGGACATCAAGAAAGAGCTAAAGCAGCTTCGCAAGACACAGCTTAGCCGCATTCAGCAGGGGGCGAGCAGTCTGAAGATTTCTCTCGTCTATCTGAATCTCTTGCAGGAGTCGCAGCAGTTGGTGAATATATTGGACGATCTGATCCACGCCACGGAGAAGCTGTTCGACCCTGTAGCCCGGATCGGCACGGACGAAGAATTTTTCAACTGACGGCCGATAGCTCTGTTTTTTCCTCACTGTGCATCCCCCTGATAAAAGGTCTTCCGAATACATTAATAGGATGTAATAACGGAGGATCAGGGATAAATAATTGATAAAAGCTTGTGGAAGAGAAAAAAAATGCCTTACTTTGCAACCCGATTATGACCGCTTTATGATGCTACAAGCAGTCCTAACGAACTGGAACGATAATAAACTAATAACGAAATAGCAATGTCAAAGATTTGTCAGATTACCGGCAAAAAGGCAATGGTTGGCAACAACGTTTCTCACTCCAAGAGAAGGACAAAACGAGTATTCGATGTCAACTTGTTCAGAAAGAAGTTCTATTGGGTAGAACAGGATTGCTGGGTTGCTTTGAGGATATCGGCTGTCGGGCTGCGCCTCATCAACAAAATCGGTCTCGACGCTGCCATCAAGCGCGCGGCCGAGAAGGGCTTCTTAAACGCATAATCAAGGGAGATATTCTGTCATGGCAAAGAAAGTAAAAGGCAATCGGGTGCAGGTTATCCTTGAATGCACCGAGCATAAGGAGAGTGGTATGCCGGGTATTTCTCGTTACATCACCACCAAGAATAGAAAAAATACGACTCAGCGTCTGGAACTCAAGAAGTACAACCCCATCCTGAGACGTATGACCCTTCATAAGGAAATCAAATAATAAAGAGGAGATCAGACAATGGCAAAAAAATCGGTTGCAACATTTAAGAAAGGTGATGGCCGTACCTACTCCAAGGTAATCAAGATGGTAAAGTCTCCTAAGACGGGTGCCTATACCTTCCAGGAAGAGATGGTCCCGAACGAAGCTGTAAAAGACTTCTTTAAGTAAGGTTTTTTCCTTTTGAATAATATAGAGTGCGATAAGCATTCTCAGTGAAGCCCCTTCTATTACACTATAGGGGCTTTATTTTTTATCGATCGATCAAGATTGACAATGAAAACAAACACTTATTCCCTGCTATTTGTCTCTATCTCTCCTGTCTTTTTGTCTTTCTTTTCAGCAAAGGCACAGGCTATACACCCGAGGATTGAAGCAGGGTTGGGTTTGTTGAAGGAAGGGCTGCCCCTTTTCTCTATAACTTCCATAGGCTGTCTTTTTCGAATGACGAGAAAAACTCTGTATCGAACCATCGGTCGGCTATTATCTATGGGTAGCTCCAAAGCATCAGGTGTCGGGCGGAATGTGGATGGCGAATTTGGCCTTTCATTTCTGAACGTTCTTGATCTTCACCCTTTTGAGTCTTCCAAAAAGATGTTGTAGAAAGACTTAACATAGCGCGAAAAAGTTATTTTAGTTTCCACTTGAGTGGATTTACCTTTCACACTTATCATCCTTTTTAATAAAAATCATCTGTAAGAATATTACTATGCAATGGCAAGAACTTTACCGTCAGCGTGTTTGCTCTGCAGACGAGGCTGTCGTGGACTCTCTTAAACCGGGAACGAAAGTTGTATTCGGTCATGCTGCTGCTGCGCCTGTCCGTTTCTCTCAGGCTATGTACCGCCAGCGTGAAAAGTTGGAGAATATCACAGTTTTCCACATGTTGTATTTCGGCGACGCGCCACACCTTGCTCCGGAAATGCGTTCGCATGTACACCCGACTCTCAACTTCCTTGAGGGCAACCCCCGTCCGGCAAGCCGTGACCGTCGTGTCGATTTCATTCCCTGCCACTTCCACGAGGTACCGGAACTGTTTCGTCAGGGATTCTTTCCATTGGATGTAGCCGTAGTGCAGGTATCTACTCCTAACGAAGAGGGTTATTGCTCTTTCGGAGTTTCGTGTGACTACACAAAGGCTGCCGCCGAATGCGCTCCGGTAGTAGTAGCCGAGGTGAACAAGCAAATGCCATTCATCGGTGGTGAAAACCTGATTCACATCTCCAAACTGACCCATATCATCGAAGTGGACGAGCCGATTGCAGAAGTATTGCCTCCTGCTATCAGCGACCTTGAACTGAGGATAGGTCAGAATTGTGCCTCACTGATCAAAGACGGCGATACCCTCCAGTTGGGTATCGGCGGTATCCCCGACGCTGTGTTGCGTGCATTGGAAGGGCATAAAGATCTCGGTATTCACACGGAAATGTTTACCGACGGAGTGATGCGTATGATTCGCAAGGGGATTATCAACGGGAAGAAAAAAACATTGCATCCCGAAAAAGTCGTTACCTCGCTAATCTTCGGATCGAAAGAATTGTACGATTTTGTCAATAACAATCCGGTGATAGAATGCTATCCGGTGGATTATATCAACAACCCCGATGTTATCGGCAAGAATGACCGCATGGTTTCTATCAATTCCTGCTTGGAGATGGATCTCATGGGGCAGGCAGCTTCTGAGTCGATCGGGTACGAACAGTTCAGCGGATCCGGAGGTCAAGTCGATTTCCTTCGTGGGGCCAAGCGTTCCAAGGGAGGAATCTCCATTATGGCTTTCCCCAGTACGGCCAAGAAAGGGGCCGAGAGTCGCATCGTTCCCATTCTGAAAGAGGGTGCTTGTGTCACGACCGGCCGTAACGAAGTGGACTATGTGGTGACGGAATATGGCGTAGCGCGTCTGCGTGGCGCAACGCTTCGTCAGCGTGCTGAAGCCTTGACTGCTATAGCACATCCCGATTTCCGACCGGCCCTTGAGGAGGAAATCCGCCGACGCTTCGAATAAGTCGGAAGGATTTTAGGCCTTATATAAACGGATTCGAAGCCATGTACAACTACATTGTGTACATGGCTTCGTATGTTTAACGTGAGTTCAATGTAAGCGATATGGTGCCGACTCTCTCTTGATGGGATATTGACTATAACCGAATCAGAAAATGAAAGGGAAAAAGTTTGACGTCTCATCGGACGTCGGAGCCTCTCGAAGCTGAAACCTCTCAACCGAGAAATGAAATACGTTGACAAACAGCATATTGCATGTTTTTCTTGGATCGAATCCGCATTGTTTTATAGCCGTTCGGAACATACTCCGAAAGGGGGTCGAGCTA
>ERZ772966.488-NODE-488-length-15306-cov-13.906826_pt1 | contig 15306 bp, 9 predicted proteins | sample MGYA00580680_ERZ772966 | MGnify/ENA primary metagenome ERZ772966 (study PRJEB29015, sample SAMEA2738055) | human oral metagenome | biome: human oral; feature: human-associated habitat; material: saliva | place: China | collected 2225 ...
TCGGCGAAAACAAAGAATTCGGCGTGCGCGCCAACGGCAAACTGCGCCACGGCGATACGCCACGCGATGGTTATAGCGAAGACAACAAAGAATTTGCTTTGAATGCTGACTACCGCGGCGAAAAATTGCGCGTAGCGCTTGACTCTATCTACGCCAAACGTAAAACCAACGGCGGCCGCGCGCGTATGCAGGACATTCAAAACCTGCAAGGCCGTCTGTTTGATGCACCTGACGGTAAAACCAACCTGCTGCCTTCTTGGAACTGGCAAAACACTGTCGGTCAAACCAATATGCTGACGTTTGAATGGGATGCGTTCGACAATGCACAGATTACAGGCGGTATCGGCTACAACAAAGCGCGTTATTACGGTACGCTGATTTCCCCGACCGTATGTTTGAATGCCACCAGTACTTGTACCGATACGCAAAACACAAACACCAGCGGCAAAGTAACGGCCCGCAACTATGACTACAACACCGGTACTGCCCGTCTGACCGACCAATACTTCCGCACTTTAAGCATGAACCTGTCTGCGCGAGGCGAATTTGAAACCGGCCCGGTAACGCACAACTGGAGCACCGCGTTCGACCGCGTCATCCGTCAACGCGCTACTACGCGCGGTTTGTCAGCAGGCAGCAGCAGCGCGAAAATTTCTGCAAGCGGCGATATTGCAGCGCAACTTGATTCTTTCCAACCTGACTATGCAACCGATTGGGAAAGCTCTGCCTATCTTGATGCCAACATCAAAGTCAACAGCTTAGCCTTGTCTGATACACTGGGCTTTGCCGACAACAAATACCGTCTGACTTTGGGCGGTCGTTTCCAAGCGGTTGAATATACCGATAAAAAAGAAGGTAAAAGCGGGGATTCCAAACGCTTCAGCCCGATGCTGATGGCTGCATGGGTACCGCAACCTGATTTGGTCGTTTACGGCAACTACATGGAAGACTTAGAGCCTGCGGATATCAAAACCGACGATGACGGCAATACCACCATGTCCAAACCGCGTGTCAGCCGTCAGTTTGAAGTGGGCGTGCGTAAAAACTGGGGCAATTTCGTGACCACGTTAAACGCGTTCCAAATCAAACGTCCGGGCTACTGGCGCGGTTCTACCACCAGCAAAACAGACTTCGCGGCGTATAAAGCCTTGGGCGGTGCAGCCGGAGACGAACAAGGCATGGAACGCAGCCGCGGTATCGAGTTCAACACCTACGCGAACTTGCTCAACAATACTTTGCGTCCGACTTTGGGTCTGATGTATCTGCAATCGACCGTGAAAGACTACCCAAATTCACGCGATATGCTGGTTAACGGTGTACAAGTCGCCAACCCGCGCGTGATTGCCAAAGCAGGCGTTGAATGGGACACCCCGTTTGCCAAAGGCTTGACCCTGAACGGCAACGTTTCGTATTTCGGCAAGTCTTACCAAGACACGCAAAAACAATACGCCTTCCCGTCCTATACCTTGGTTGACGTAGGAGCGCGCTACAAAACCAAGCTGGGCAAAAACACCCTGACCGTCAGCAGCTCGGTAGAAAACCTGTTCAACAAAAACTACTGGCAGGTACAGCGTGGCCAATACGACCGCAGCTTCGCCGTCGTCGGTATGCCGCGCACTTATTGGCTGAAAGCGGAATTGGATTTCTAATCTGATTTCGGTTTGACCGTAATAGCAGGCCGTCTGAAAGGGAATGATAAAGAGCAAGAATTTGGTTTTTATCCCTTTTCAGACGGCCTGATTTGATTGCCTTATGTTTTTTGCTTGAAAAATCTTACATGTTTTTTATGGATTTCACGCGAAACAAGGTTAATATTCCATTTTCACAATACATTATTCGAGAAGACATATGACAAAAACCATCAAACTGACCCTGTGCGCCCTCGCACTCTCACTTTCCGTGCAAGCGCAAGCGGTTACCCATGCCGTGATTGAAACCAATATGGGCAACATCCAACTGGAGCTGGATGAAGTCAAAGCACCGAAAACCGTGGCAAACTTTGTCAATTACGCCAAAAAAGGTTTTTACGACAACACGATTTTCCACCGCGTTATCGACAATTTTATGATTCAAGGCGGCGGATTTACCGAGAATATGGTACAAAAACCCACCGATAAAGCCATCACCAATGAAGCATACAACGGCTTGAAAAATAACGTCGGCACCATCGCCATGGCGCGCACCGGCGATCCGAATTCAGCAACCAGCCAGTTCTTTATCAACACAGCCGACAATGACTTTTTGAATTTCAAAAGCAAAACCCCTCAAGGCTACGGCTATGCTGTTTTCGGTAAAGTTACTTCCGGCATGGACGTCGTCCGTAAAATCAGCAAAGTAAAAACAGCGACACGCGGCTTCCATCAAGACGTTCCAACCGAAGCCGTGATTATCCGCAAAGTCAGCATCAAATAATTTTGATTGTTTGAACACAAACAACAGGCCGTCTGAAACATTCAGACGGCCTGAATTTATTTATTTGATAATAAGCAGCAATTTGGGCGATAATTCAGCATCTACAATTTAAGGAGTCGATTATGCAAACCCGCCTACCTTTTTTCGGCGTTGTCCGTGTCAGCGGTGAAGACAGAGCATCATTTCTTCATGGCCAATTATCCAACGATATTAATAATTTAGCTTCCGGTCAGGCATGTTACGCCACATACAATACGCCTAAAGGCCGTGTGTTGGCGAATATGTTGGTCGTCAATCGCGGAGAAGATTTACTGTTGGTCATGGCGCAAGATTTGACCGAAGCCATCGTCAAACGCCTGAGAATGTTTGTCTTGCGTGCAAAAGTCGTCTTCGAGCTGATGCCCGATTTAGCAGTCAGCGGCGAGTTGGCAGACAATGCAGAACCTCATCCTGCTACCGAACCGCAACTGTCTTTTTCAGCCCAAATTCAAGAAAACACCGTAGAAATTGCCTTGCCGCACACAGGCCGTCTGAAAATTTCAGCAGCCGAAAACGCAGCAGAATATCAAGCAGAAGCTGAAAACGCATGGAACCTGCACGAAATCCGCAGCGGCTATCCGTGGATTTGCGCCGCAACCAAAGAAGCGGCCGTTGCCCAAATGCTCAACCAACACATCATCGGCGCCGTCCATTTCCGTAAAGGCTGCTACCCCGGCCAAGAAATCATCGCCCGCGCCCAATACCGAGGCCAAGTCAAACGCGGTCTTGCCGTATTAAGCGGCGATTCTTTAGAAGCCGCCGGTATTACCGTCAAAGTCGGCGAGGAAGAAGCAGGCGTTATCCTTAATACGGCACTGACTGAACAAGGCAGCCTCAGCCTCGCCGTTATCAAATTTTCAGCAGCAGAAGCAGCATTGACCGATGCAGACGGTAATGCTTTGAAACAGGAAGCACTGTTTTTTACGGTTGAGAAAGATTGATTGTTAGATGATTGAATAAAAAGCTTAAATATTAGCTTGAAATGAAAACAGAAAGGCCGTCTGAAATTCAGACGGCCTTTGATATTGAGTTTTGTTGGTACATGACTCAAGCTGCGTTTGCCGCCAACTGGATTACGGCATGGTTTGGAATCATTCGGTAGCAACAAAAACCGCGTGCGTGCGTACCGCACACACCCTACACCTTAATCTTAAGGTTTGCGTCGCCCGCAGGTAGGGTGTGTGGCGTAGCCACGCACGCGGTTAGAGGAAATGCAGGCTATGGCTTGCTATTCATTAGTTATCAGTTTCTGATAATCCATTCATGGGTAGGGTGTATAGCTACAAATATTCATATTATTTTAACGAGCCTAGAAATGCTTTAATCAATTCATCACCACGTTTTTTAATATGTTCTGCATTCCATTCGGTTTTATCACACAGGTAATCGTTAATTTTGACGTTACCACTTTTCAGGCCGATATCGTTGCCATTTTCATCAATTACTTGCGATTTTCCAACAAATGAGCGGTTATGCAGATTGCTGTTATATGCAGATAAAGTTAGGTTGCCCAACGAATGCAGCCATTCTTTGCAATCATCCGGCCATTCCCCCGTTTTGGGTTTTTGCGGATAAATGTGTTCCACTGACCAAACAGGTTTGCCTTTATCGGTGTTTGCCCAAAAATCTACCGCATTTTCGTCCGTTCGCTGTTTTTGTTCCAAATATACCAAGATATAACGTGTTAAATGGACGTTATCTTCATATAAATATTTGTTTTCCAAAGATTGTTTTATATATTTGGCATCAGGCAAAGCTTGTTGTAATTGGGCAATCAGTGCAGCTTCATCATATTTTTCGTGCTGGGTCTTTGCGGCAGTAATAAAAATATCATCTGTACGGGAGGTTGCGGGAATATTGGTTAAATGGCGCACCATAAACCATTGTTCTATATAATTTAATAAACCAGAAAAATCTTGTTGCGGATATTGGTCAAACAAAAACAGCAGTAATGTATAGGCAGGTGCGATGCCAAGTTTTTTCAAATCAACTAACTTGTTTTGATAACGAACAAATGCACTGTTTGCTGCAATATCTTCTGGGAATGATAGAGCATGATAAATTTTTGATTTTGAGATTAGTTCTCGAAGTACGTTTTCGGGTTGTTGTTTGATGGCTGCTGTATAAGTTTGGATTAGGTCATTTTTGGTAATTTTGTCTTTACCTTTGTCTTTATCCCAAATCAAACCGATAGGTTTGAACGCTTGATAGAAATGGCGCAAATAGCGGACTTGCACGTCATAGTCGTTCAGATTATTGATGATTTGCTGCCATTCTTCGTTGGTCTGTTCGGCTGATTGGTTTTTCAGGCTGCTAATCATGCTGTTTTTAATCAAATCCATCGGTGTAAGCGGCACGCCCCGGTTGTTGATGCTTTCAAACAGGATAAATGCAGATGCCGCATCTTGCGTATCAATCCGAACCACACAGGCAGCCGTAATTTTATCCAGTAGCTTAAACAAAGTATCCACATCATCGCCAGCATAGTTTTCAATGCGCTCTTTAAAATGATTGAATGCTTTGGTGATGCGGCGGTTGCCACGATATTGCGGTTCGTTGCTCTTATTGCCGTGCACGATTTCACGTACCAAATACGTATAATCAGCCTGATTGTTGTTTTGGATAGATGGGGTGAGGCGTGTTAATTTATTGTCGGAATGGTTGAGAAAATATTTTTTAAATGCAAGGCGCGCTTCCTGATAATCATCGTTTTCTATTACTTTGCGATTTTCATTCAATGGTTTTATTTTTTCATACAACGCAAGTAGTAATAAATTCAAAGTGGTTAAACGCTGTTGCCCGTCAATAACGGTGGCTTCTATGCTATCTCCTACGTTGCCGTCTAAAATACAAATCAGCGAACCGAGAAAATAACCTTTATCGTTATCGGTTAAATCATCAAATAGGTTATCCCATTGGTTTTTTGTCCATGCATATTCGCGTTGATAGGGCGGAATAACATAATGATATTTCGCGCCGTTGTTTTCACTTAACAAAGCTTTTACGGTAGTTTGAGCTGCAGTTTGAATCATAGTTACATCCTTCATTTCATAAATAGAAAACAGTAGTTATTGTGGTTTATCAAATTTAATTTGGTTTTGAACATGGCAAGTTATAGTGCAGGCTGCCTGAAAACCCACTTTCAGGCAGCCTGCACTTTCCTACATTACAGCTTCGCTTTAACCCAACCTTCCACGCTTACCAGCATTTCAGGCAATTTGTCGGCATCTGTACCGCCGGCTTGCGCCAAGTCAGGACGACCGCCACCTTTGCCACCAACTTGTTCGGCTGCAAATTTAACCAGATCGCCGGCTTTCACTTTGTTTGTCAACGGTTTGGATACGCCTGCACACAGGGAAACTTTGCCGTCGTTGACTGCGGCGAGCAATACGATGGCTTGTTCTGATTTGCCGGTCAAGTCGGTAACGATTTCGCGCAGGGCTGCGGCATCGGCTTCGATTTGTGCGGCAACGAGTTTGGCTGCGCCCAAGTCTTTTGCATCGTCCAAGAGTTTGGCGCCTGCATGGACGGCGAGTTCGGCTTTGGCGCGTGCCAATTCTTTTTCCAATGCTTTGGCGTGTGCTGCGCCTGCTTGGATTTTCGCCAGTACGTCTTTTTCGGTTTGGGCTTTGGTTTCGGCAATAATGTCTTTAACCAAACGCTCTTGTTCTTGCGCCCATTTGAGTGCGTTCAGGCCGGTGATGGCTTCTATACGGCGCACGCCTGCGGCAATACCGCCTTCGCTGATGATTTTGAAGAGGCCGATGTCGCCGGTGCGTGAAACGTGCGTGCCGCCGCACAATTCGGTAGAGAAACCACCCATTTGCAGTACGCGGACTTCGTCGCCGTATTTTTCACCGAAGAGCATCATGGCGCCGGTTTTTTGGGCATCTTCCATGCTCATAATGGCGGCGTTGACGGCAACGTTGGCCAAAATGGCTTCGTTGACGCGGCGTTCTACTTCGGCGATTTCTTCGGCAGTTACCGCTTGAGGATGGGAAATATCGAAACGGGTGGATTCGGCGGTAACCAAAGAGCCTTTTTGTTCAACGTGCTCGCCCAATACATCGCGCAGAGCTTTGTGCATCAAGTGGGTCGCGCTGTGGTTGCGCATATTGGCATTGCGGATTTCGTCATCCACTTTGGCGGTAACGCTGTCGCCGACTTTCAGACGGCCTGAAGTTTGTACGCCGAATTGGCCGAATACGGCCGCTTTGATTTTTTGGGTATCGAGTACTTCAAAGCGGTTTTCGCCTGCGAAGATATAGCCGACGTCGCCGACTTGACCGCCGGATTCTGCATAGAACGGGGTAAAGTCGATAACGATGGCACCTTCATCGCCTTCGTTCAATTCGTTGACTTGCTCGCCGTCTTTGTAGAGGGCGAGGACTTTGGATTCGGTTTGGCGTTCGCTATAACCTTTAAACTCGGTGTCTTGACCTTCGTAAGGAAGTTGGGCGTTGGCTTTGAAGCTTTGTGCGGCGCGTGCGCGTGCGCGTTGGGCTTCCATTTCGCGGTTGAAGCCTGCTTCGTCCAAATCGATACCTAATTCACGCGCCATGTCAGCGGTCAGGTCGTAGGGGAAGCCGTAGGTGTCGTAGAGTTTGAAGATATGTTCGCCACCGATAACGAGTTTGCTGTTGGCAATGTTGTCCATCAAATAGGCATTCAAGGTTTCGGCAAACGGTTTTTCCGCGTCGGGAATATGGGCGGTTTCCAAAGCAGCCTGCAAATCGATATACATGCCTTCGTTCAGGCTACCTGGCACTTGGGGACGGATAACGATTTGCTTTTTGCCCGAAGCGGCACGGGAGGCGGCGGTGAATTCCACACCCTCTGCGGTTTTCAATGCCAGTGGTTTGCCCGCACCATCTTGCGGCAGTAGGCTTTCCAGTTTCAGGAATTTCATGCCGTTTAACACTTGGTTGAACAAACCCATGCCTTTTTCCAACGTTTCACCAAATCGGCTTTCTTCCGCGCGCAGGGCTTCCATAATCTGCGTCTGTTTTTCTTTCAACTCGGGATAGGCGTCTCCCATTGCTTTCACCAAGTCGGGCACGAGTTTGTAGAAAAACGCCTGTTTCTGACCCAGTTTGTAGCCATGACGCACAGCGCGGCGGATAATGCGGCGCAATACGTAGCCGCGGCCTTCGTTGGAAGGCAATACGCCGTCTGCAATCAGGAACGAGCAGGAGCGTATGTGGTCGGCGATGACTTTCAGACTTGGTTCTTCCATGCTGAAAGGCGCGCCGGTTTCGCGGGCAACGGCTTTGAGCAGGTCTTGGAACAAGTCGATTTCGTAGTTGCTGTGGACATGCTGCATGACGGCGGCCATACGCTCCAAGCCCATGCCGGTATCGACGGATGGTTTAGGCAGCGGATTCATATTGCCTTGTTCGTCGCGGTTGAACTGCATGAATACGCAGTTCCAAATTTCGATCCAGCGGTCGCCGTCTTCTTCAGGGCTGCCCGGAATGCCGCCCCAGATTTCTTCGCCGTGGTCGTAGAAAATTTCGGAGCACGGGCCGCAGGGACCGGTATCGCCCATCTGCCAGAAGTTGTCGGACGCGTATTTCGCGCCTTTGTTGTCGCCGATGCGGACGATGCGCTCGGCAGGCATACCGATTTCGTTCAGCCAGATGTTGTAGGCTTCGTCGTCTTCGGCATACACGGTCGCCAAGAGTTTGTCTTTGGGCAGATTCAGCCATTCGGGGGAAGTGAGGAATTCCCAAGCGAAGTGGATGGCGTCGCGTTTGAAGTAGTCGCCGAAGGAAAAGTTGCCCATCATTTCAAAAAAGGTGTGGTGGCGGGCGGTGTAGCCGACGTTTTCCAAGTCGTTGTGTTTGCCGCCTGCGCGCACGCATTTTTGCGCGGTGGTGGCGCGGTTGTATGGGCGTTTGTCAAAGCCGAGGAATACGTCTTTAAACTGGTTCATACCCGCGTTGGTAAACAGCAGCGTCGGGTCGTCGTGCGGCACGAGCGAAGAGGATCGGACGATGGTGTGGCCTTTGGATTCGAAGAATTTTAGGAATTTTTGGCGTAGTTCGGAGGTTTTCATGATGTTTCGATGTCTCTACTAAAAAGGTTTCAGACGACCTTCCCGGCCGTATGTAATTGTGAAAAGAAAATGGGTGCTATATTACCGCAAAACCTTGTTTCTAGCTATTGAATCAGGGACTTTCAGACGACCTTCCGACTATTGCCTCAATGGAAATTGCTATCAGATAGTGCGTGCCTGATTTATAATCCCTTACTTTCCCTTCCACCCGATATGCAAGGAATGATAATGACCAAACATCTGCCACTTATCGCCCTAACCGCCGTCATGCTCGCCGCCTGCGGAGGTTCAGACAAGAATGCCTCCGATAAAGCGGGTCAGGCGGGAAACCAAAATGTATTGAGGATTTACAACTGGTCGGAATACGTCGATCCTGAAACCGTTGCCGATTTTGAAAAGAAAAACGGTATCAAGGTAACTTACGACGTGTACGACAGCGATGAGACGCTGGAAAGCAAAGTATTGACCGGAAAATCGGGCTACGACATCGTCGGCCCATCCAATACCTTCGTCGGCAGGCAGATTAAGGCGGGGGCTTATCAAAAAATCGACAAATCCCTGATTCCCAACTATAAAAACCTCAATCCCGAACTGATGAAGCTGATGGAAGGCGTCGATCCGAGCCACGAATACGCCGTTCCGTTTTATTGGGGAACGAATACCTTCGCCATCAATACCGAGCGCGTGAAAAAAGCCTTAGGCACGGACAAACTGCCGGACAATCAATGGGATTTGGTGTTCAACCCCGAATACACATCCAAGCTCAAACAATGCGGCATCAGCTACTTGGACAGCGCGGCGGAAATCTATCCTATGGTGTTGAACTACATGGGTAAAAACCCCAACAGCAACGATACCGAAGACATCAAAGCAGCAACCGAGTTGCTCAAGAAAAACCGTCCCAACATCAAACGCTTTACCTCGTCCGGCTTCATCGACGACTTGGCGCGCGGCGACACCTGCGTCACCATCGGTTTCGGCGGCGACTTGAACATCGCCAGACGGCGCGCCGAAGAAGCAGGCGGCAAAGAAAAAATCCGCGTCATGATGCCCAAAGAAGGCGTAGGGATTTGGGTGGACTCCTTCGTTATCCCGAAAGATGCGAAGAACGTCGCCAACGCCCATAAATACATCAACGACTTTCTCGACCCCGAAGTCGCCGCGAAAAACGGCAATTTCGTTACCTACGCCCCTTCCAGCAAACCCGCACGCGAATTGATGGAAGCCGAGTTCAGGGACGACCGCACCATTTTCCCTAGCGACGAAGATTTGAAAAACAGCTTCATCATGGTTCCTATCCAGCCCACCATTTTGAAATTCATGGTCCGCCAATGGCAGGGCGTCAAAGCCGGTAAATAATTTGATACGGATGGATTAAAGGTCGTCTGAAAACTTGAAATAGAGGTTTTCAGACGACCTTTTGTTTGGGTTTTACAGCAATCCTTCTATCGGCAGGATGGAGAGGATTTTGGAGGTAACGCGTTTCCAGAATTTGGCTTCCGGCTCGGCGGAGTAGGTTTTCTGGGTGGCGGGGTCGTACCAGTGCAGTTTGTTGTATTTGTCGAGGGTAACCTGATAGGCGTATTGGGGGGTGGTATTGACGAGGGTGCGCTGCATTTCGCCTGCGATTTTGGGGCTTTCGAGGACGACGCCCATTTCAGTGTTGAGTCTGGCGGAGCGCGGGTCGAGATTGAATGAGCCGATGAAGACGCGTTTTTCGTCCACGATGAAGGTTTTGGCGTGCAGGCTGGTGGCGGAGCTGCCGGTCAGACCGCGGTCTTTGGTGGTGGGGACGGCGTGGTTGGGTTGCAGCTCGTAGAGTTTGACACCGGCTTTGAGCAGGGGCTTGCGGTATTTGACGTAGCCTGAATGGACGGCGGCGACATCGGTCGCTTGGAGCGAGTTGGTCAGGACGGTTACGTCCACGCCGTTTTTGACGAGTTGGTCGAGCGCGCGCACGCCTGATTTGGTGGGAACGAAATAGGGCGAAACGAGATAGACGCTTTTTTCGGGCGTTTTCAGGGCGTTTTGCATGCGGTCGAAAATGGGCGGTTTGTGGCGGTCGCGGTCCAGCCCTTTGGCGGGGTCGTCGCTGATCAGGCGGGTGTGGACGCTTTGCCAGTCTATGCTGTTGCTCTGCATTTTTTTGTAGAGTTCGGAATTTTCGATGCTGCTGCGGTAGCGGCTGAGGGTTTCGTTTTTGTCTTTGTCGTTGTAACCCAGCTCTTGGAAGCCTTTTTCGATATCGCCTTTTTTGATGATGCTGGCGACAGTGTAGGAGGAATGGCTTGCCCAGTAACGGTCGAAGTCTTGGGAAACTTCGGTCACGACGCGGCCGGTGGCGAGGATGTCGAGGTCGGCAAAGATGGTGTCTTCGCCGACTTTAAAATATTCGTCGCCGATATTGCGCCCGCCGAGGATGGTGGCGCGGTTGTCGGCGGTGAAGGATTTGTTGTGCATCCGGCGGTTGAGGCGCGGGAAGTCGGTCAAATAACCCAGCGCGCGCCATTTGCGGCGGACGAAGGGGTTGAACAGGCGGATTTCGATATTGGGATGGCTGTCGAGGGCGAGCAGGACGTTGTCCAGACCGTTGGTGTTGTTGTCGTCCAGCAGCAGGCGCACGCGCACGCCGCGTTCGGCGGCACGGTGGATCAGGTTGAACATGAGCTTGCCGGAGATGTCGTTGTGCCAGATGTAGTATTGGAGGTCTAGGGTGTGGTCGGCGGCTTCAATCAGGGCGGCGCGGGCGACGAAGGCTTCGTGCGCGTCGTTGAGCAGATAGACATTGGAAATATCGCTGCCGGTTTGGGTAGGGGCGGTATTGAGCAGGGCATCCATGCGCGGGGCGGAACGGATGTCGAGGTAGTGGCTCTCAGGGCGCTTGTCCAGTGAGGGCAGGCCGGCGCAACCTGTCAGGAAAACCGGAAGCATAAGGATGAGATGGATTTTTTTCATTCTTGAGGGTGTTTCAGACGACCTTCTCACTGAATCGGTGTTTTTATTTAGAAGGGTCGTCTGAAAAGAAGTTCGATGTTTATACGGTTCGCATTTTAACCGAGAACAAAGCCGACCGGATTGTTTTTCAGGTCGGCTTTGTGTCTAAACATGGATGCCGTCGATTTCGGCGTACCGTTTTGCTTTTTCTTCCTCGTTTAAAAACGAGGCTTTGAACGAGTTTTTGCACAAGGTGCGGATGTCTGCTTCATTCAAATCCAATGCGTCGGCAAGTTCGATGAAATTTTGGTTGAGGTAGCCGCCGAAGTAGGCGGGGTCGTCTGAATTGACGGTAACCAATACGCCGCACTCAAGCATACGGCGCAGGTTGTGCCGGGACAGGTCGCTGACGACTTTGAGTTTGAGGTTGCTCAAGGGGCAGACGGTCAGGGGCATTTGCTCGGCAATCAGGCGCTGCATAAGGGTTTCGTCTTCTTCGGAGCGCACGCCGTGGTCGATGCGGACGACTTTCAGCAAATCCAACGCTTCCCAAACGTATTCGGGTGGGCCTTCTTCGCCGGCATGGGCGACGGCGGGAAAACCTTGGGCGCGGGCTTGGGCAAAGACGCGCTCGAATTTCGAGGGCGGGTTGCCGAGTTCGCCCGAATCCAGTCCGATGCCGTCGATATGTCGTCTGAAAGGCTGCGCTTGGGCAAGCGTTTCAAACGCGGACTCTTCGCTCAAATGCCGCAGGAAACACATAATCAGCCTGCTGGAAATGCCCCATTTTTCCTGCGCTTCCAGACGTGCACGGGTAATGCCGTTGATGACGGTTTCAAACGGTACGCCGCGCGCGGTATGGGTTTGCGGGTCGAAGAAGATTTCGGTGTGGACGACGTTGTCCTCGCGGCAACGGACGAAATAGGCGGTGGTCAGGTCGTAAAAATCCTGCTCGTGGAGCAAGACCGCCGCCGCAGCGTAGTAAATATCGAGGAAGGACTGGAGGTTGTGAAAATCGTAAGCACGGCGCACGGCGTCCACATCCGCATAGGGAATGGAAACGCCGTTGCGCCCGGCGATGGCGAACATCAATTCCGGCTCGAACGTGCCTTCGATATGGACGTGCAATTCGGCTTTAGGCAGGGCGCGGATTAAGGTGTGTACGGTCATGGGCGACACCCGCTCGGTCAATAGTGGCGGCGGCGGAAGTAGAACATTCCTTCGCTGTCGAGTTCGAGGATGTAGCGGCCGTTTTGAACGGCGGCATAGCCGCTTTTGCCAGCTTGATAGGGTTGCAGGGCAGCGTGGGAGAGGAGGTAGCCGGTTAGTTTGTCGCCGTCTTCGGCGATGTTGCCGACCAGTTTGGCAAACAAGGCATGGCATTTGCCGTTTTCAGTCCAGCCCAAAGGCTCGCCTTTGTCGCCGGTTTCCATACATTTGCCGCTGATGACTTCCAAATCGTTGGGGTGGTTGCCGATCAGTTGGATGACGTTTTGTTCGGACAAGCCGTTAATCGGATAGCTGATTTGTTTTTTGCCGTCGTTGGTTTTGCCTTCGCTGCTTTGACCTAAATCCAAGCCTGCGATGGCGTTGTTGTCGATGTATTTGACTTTAAATACGGGTTTGGGCGCGGCTTCGGCGGCATTTTGGGCGGGCTCGGCCGGGGCTTCGGATTTGCCGCAGGCGGCGAGCAAAAGGGCGGATAAGAGAATCGGAAAGGCTTTCATCGGATATTCCTTGTTTTAAACAGGAAAAGGTCGTCTGAAAATAGTGGGCTGCTTTTTCAGACGACCTTTTGAGATTTACTTCAATGGGCGAATGCCGACGGCGTCGCGTACTTGGTCCAGCAGTTCGCGTGCTTCTTTGCGCGCTTTGGCGGCACCTGCTTGCAGGATGTCTTCGATTTGCGAAGGATTGGCGGTCAGCGCGTTGTAGCGTTCGCGCGGTTCTGCCAGCTCGGCGTTGATTTTGGCTGCCAAGAGTTTTTTGGCTTCGCCCCATGCCAAGCCTTCGGCCAGCATTTGCGTGAATGCTGCGGTTTCAGACGGCGTGGAGAAGGCTTTGTAGATTTCAAACAGAGGACTTTCGTCGGGCTGTTTCGGCTCGCCCGGCTCTTTCATGTTGGTGATGATTTTGTTGACCGATTTTTGGGTTTTCTTGTCGTTTTCCCAAAGCGGAATGGTGTTGCCGTAGGATTTGGACATTTTGCGTCCGTCCAAGCCGACCAAGAGTTCGACGTTTTCGTCGATTTTCACTTCGGGCAGGGTGAAGACTTCTTTGAAACGGTGGTTGAAGCGGCCGGCGATGTCGCGCGCCATTTCGACGTGTTGGATTTGGTCGCGGCCGACGGGAACTTCGTTGGCGTTGAACATCAGAATGTCGGCGGTCATCAGGATGGGGTAGCTGTACAGACCCATTTCTACGCCGTGGTCGGGGTCTTCCTGATTGTTTTCAGCGTTTGCCTGCACGGCGGCTTTGTAGGCGTGGGCGCGGTTCATCAGGCCTTTGGCGGTGATGCAGGTCAGAATCCAGTTCAATTCCATCACTTCGGGAATGTCGCTTTGGCGGTAGAAGGTAGTACGCTCGGGGTCGAGTCCGCAGGCAAGCCAAGTGGCGGCAACGGCTTGGGTGGATTGGTGAATCATCTCCGGCTCGTGGCATTTGATGATGCCGTGGTAGTCGGCGAGGAAGAGGAAGGATTCGGTATCGGGGTTTTGCGCCGCGCGGACGGCGGGGCGGATGGCGCCGACGTAGTTGCCCAGATGCGGGATGCCGGTGGTGGTTACGCCTGTGAGGACGCGTTTCTTGCTCATGGGGATATCCTTAAATGGCTCAAGGTCGTCTGAAAATGAAATAGGGATGGATTATACCTGATTCCCAACGAGTTTTCAGACGACCTTTTTATAGTGGGCATATCGACTTATTCACAGTTTTTTTTGACTTAATCTATTTTAAAAACAAATTGATACTGTATTTTTTTAATATTTTAGTAAATTTTTCTCTTGAGTTATCCACAGGTGACACTATATAGCGTTTATTAGAAAGATATTCGTTTCAGAAGAAAGGAAACCTAAAGATGAGATTCGACAAATTAACCGCCAAATTCCAACAAGCCCTTGCAGAAGCTCAGAGTTTGGCGTTGGCTGCGGACAGCAGCTATCTGGAAGCGGGCTTCGTGCTGAAAGCCCTGCTTGACGACCAAAACAGCGGAGCCGCCGCGCTCTTGGCTCATGCGGGCGTGAATGTGCCGCAGGTGAAGCAGCGTTTGCAACAGCATTTAAACAGCCTGCCGAAAGTATCCGGCCAGGGTGGCGATATTCTGCCCAGCCGCGAATTGCAGGCGGTGTTGAACCTGATGGACAAAGCGGCAACCAGACGCGGCGATGCCTATATCGCCAGCGAACTTTTCCTGCTTGCCTTGGTGCAGCAGAACGATGCGACCGGCAAAATCTTGAAAGAAGCCGGCGCGACCGAACAAAACATCAATGCCGCGATTGACGCGGTACGAGGAGGACAAAACGTGAATGATGCCAATGCCGAAGACCAACGCGATGCGTTGAAAAAATACACGCTCGACCTGACCCAGCGCGCCCGCGACGGCAAACTTGACCCCGTTATCGGCCGCGATGACGAAATCCGCCGCGCGATTCAGGTATTGCAACGCCGTACCAAAAACAACCCAGTATTGATTGGCGAACCGGGTGTGGGTAAAACCGCCATCGTCGAAGGCTTGGCGCAACGCATCGTCAACGGCGAAGTGCCTGAATCCCTGCGCAATAAACGTCTGTTGGTTTTGGACTTGGCGGCATTGATTGCCGGCGCGAAATACCGCGGCGAATTTGAAGAACGCTTGAAAGGCGTGT
>ERZ772966.489-NODE-489-length-15260-cov-20.238540_pt1 | contig 15260 bp, 14 predicted proteins | sample MGYA00580680_ERZ772966 | MGnify/ENA primary metagenome ERZ772966 (study PRJEB29015, sample SAMEA2738055) | human oral metagenome | biome: human oral; feature: human-associated habitat; material: saliva | place: China | collected 2225 ...
CTCGTCCCTGCGGGTGGCCGACCTGGCGGGCGCCCCCCGAGCCGTGCGCACGCGGGCGCTACGCGACGCCGCCGCTCGGGCGGGCATCCGCGCCCTGTCAAGGGTGCACGTGGACGCGCTCGACGACCTGGTCGTCGCGTGGCGGGGGCAGGGGCCGATCCCGCTGCCCGGCGGCAGCGCGCGCCGAGTTGGGCGCGCCGATGGGGCGCGCATCGTCCTGACGGCGCGGGGCTGCCAGAGCGCGGTGTTGCGCTCACAGTGAGAATCTATGCCTTCCTGGCACAAACATGCGGTTATATGGCACGCTTATAGTGCAACCGCTCGCGGAGCACCGACACGAAAAGAGGACACGGTGGACGCCACCGACATGGGAAACGATCTGAAAGAAATTCTCGTCACCGCCGAGGATATGGACCGTAGGCTCGGCGAGATGGCCGAGCAGATTGACCGCGACTATGCCGGCCAGGAACTGCTCATCGTCGGTGTCCTGCGTGGCGCCGTCATGGTGATGGCCGACCTGGCCCGCAAGCTGCACACGCCCCTCGAGATGGACTGGATGGCCGTCTCCTCCTACGGCTCGGGCACTAAGAGCTCGGGCGTCGTGCGCATCCTCAAGGACCTCGACCAGGACGTCGCGGGGCGCCACGTCCTGATCGTCGAGGATATTATCGACTCGGGCCTGACGCTATCCTGGCTGCAGGCCAATCTCATTGGACGTGGAGCCGCCTCCGTCAACATCGCGACCGCGCTGCGCAAGCCCGCCGCCGCGAAGGTGGACATCGACGTGGCCTACGTGGGCTTCGACATTCCCGACGAGTTCGTCGTCGGATACGGACTCGATTACGCGGAGAAGTACCGCAACCTGCCCTTCGTTGGGACGCTCCAGCCCCACGTCTACACCAACTGATAACTTCGGAACCTGATAAGGGACATACGTGAACGACAAGACGAAGAATAAGCGCCCGAGCCTGGCGTGGGTGACGATTCCGCTCGTCATCCTGCTCGCGGGCGGATGGTTCCTCTGGCAGGCGTTCCAGCCTCGCGCGATTTCCACCTCCGAGGGTATGGCGCTCATCTCGGGGACCACTGTCGAGAAGGTCGTCCTCAACGAGGGCACCCAGCAGGTGAACCTGACGCTGAGCGAGGACTACCACCACCAGAGTACCGGCGTGGGTGATCCCTCCGCGAACCTGGGGAAGAACGTCTATTTCACGTACTCCTACGTTCAGACGAAGGACATTTTGGACACGGTGGCAGCCCAGGGGCCCGCTAAGGGCTGGAACGCGGTGCGCCCCCAGTCCAGCGCCCTGGGCGCCATGTTCCAGCTGATCGTTCCGCTTCTGATCCTCATGGGCGCCTTCTACTTCATCATGCGCTCCATGTCGGGCTCGCGGATGATGGGCGGTTTCACCCAGTCTCGCGCCAAGGAATTCAACCAGGAGCGCCCGGACGTGACCTTCGCGGACGTCGCCGGTGAGGACGAGGCCGTGGAGGAGCTCGAGGAGATCCGAGAGTTCCTGGCCTCCCCGGACAAGTTCCACAAGGTGGGTGCGCGCATCCCGCGCGGTGTCCTGCTCTACGGCCCTCCCGGCACGGGTAAGACCCTCCTCGCCAAGGCTGTCGCCGGCGAAGCTAAGGCCCCCTTCTTCTCGATCTCCGGTTCGGAGTTCATGGAGCTCTACGTCGGCGTGGGTGCCTCCCGCGTGCGCGAGCTCTTCGAGCGCGCCAAGAAAAACGCGCCGGCCATCATCTTCGTTGACGAGATCGACGCGGTGGGTCGTCACCGCGGTAGCGGCATCGGCGGCGGCAACGACGAGCGCGAGCAGACGCTCAACCAGCTCCTCGTCGAGATGGATGGCTTCGACGAGCGAGCCAACATTATTCTCATCGCGGCGACCAACCGCCCCGACATCCTGGATCCGGCGCTGCTGCGCCCGGGCCGATTCGACCGTCAGATCGCCGTCGAGGCGCCGGACCTGAAGGGTCGCGAGGCGATCCTGAAGGTGCACGCGCAGGGCAAGCCCCTCACGCAGCAGGTGGATCTTCGCCAGATCGCCAAGCGCACGCCCGGTTTCACGGGCGCGGACTTGGCGAACGTCCTCAACGAGGCGGCGCTGCTCACCGCACGCTCCAACATGCAGTTCATCGACGAGCGCGCCATCGACGAGGCCATCGACCGAGTCATCGCCGGCCCCCAGAAGCGTACCCGCGTCATGAACGACCACGATAAGGCCGTGACCGCCTACCACGAGGCCGGCCACGCCCTGGCTGCCGCGGCGTTGAACTACACGGACCCGGTCACGAAGGTGACGATCCTGCCGCGCGGGCGCGCGCTGGGCTACACGATGGTCATGCCCACGGAGGATCGTTTCAACAAGACGCGCAACCAGCTCCTCGACGACCTGGTGTACGGCATGGGTGGGCGCGTCGCCGAGGAGATCGTCTTCCGCGATCCCTCGACCGGTCCCGCGAACGACATTCAGCAGGCCACGAAGACGGCCCGCGCGATGGTCACCGACTACGGCATGAGCGACCGCATCGGCATGGTCAAGCTCGGCGACGCCGACACCGAGGCCTTCGGCCACGGCTCGGGTGAGGGCCCGCGCTCCTTCTCTGACGAGACGGCTGCGATCATCGACGAGGAGGTTCGCCGCCTCCTGGACAACGCGATGCGCGAGGCGTGGGAGATTCTGACGAATAATCGCGCGATCCTGGACACCCTGGCCGGCCGCCTCCTCGAGGAGGAGACCCTCGATGAGGCGCAGCTCGCGGAGATCTTCAAGGACGTCCGCAAGGCGCCCGAGCGCCCCGTGTGGAACTACCAGTCGGACGCGGCCGTTCCCGGCGCCCTCCTGGGCAACCCGGTCGGCGTGAGCTCGGCCGTCGCGGGCGAGGAAGAGGAGCAGGCGTGACCTACGATGCCGCTGCCGTGGAGAAGGCCTCGCGCGACCTGCTGGTCGCGATCGGCGAGGACCCCGAGCGTGAGGGCCTGATCGGCACTCCTGATCGCATGGCGCGCGCGTGGCGCGAGATGTGCTCCGGCCTCTTCGAGGACCCCCGCGAGCACCTGCGCACGCAGTTCCATGCGGGCACGGACGAGCTGGTGCTTGTCCGTGACATTACCTTCCACTCGGTGTGCGAGCATCATCTGCTGCCCTTCTACGGTCGCGCGCACGTGGGCTACATTCCGCGCGGCGGCGTCGTGACGGGGCTGTCGAAGCTCGCGCGCCTGGTCGAGGGCTATGCGCGGCGCCCCCAGGTGCAGGAGCGCCTGACCGCTCAGGTCGCCGACGCTATCGCCGAGGTCCTGGATCCTCAGGGCGTCATCGTCGTCATCGAGGCGGAACACATGTGCATGTCGATGCGAGGCATCTCCAAGCCGGGCTCCTCGACCGTGACGAGCGCGTTGCGCGGCATCATGAGCGACGGCGCGACCCGCGCGGAGATGATGGCTCTCGTCCTGTCCGGGAGCCGTTGACGTGTCCGTCCTGCCCCTGCCCCCAGCCCCGGCCTCGTCCGTGACTCCCGTGCCCCCGACGCTGCCCGGGTCCTTGACGCTGCCCGCCTCGCGCGCTGCAATCATGGGCATCCTCAACGTCACCCCCGATTCCTTCTCGGATGGGGGCCGCTACACGGACGTGCCTACGGCGGTTGCGCACGCGCGAGCGATGGTGGCTGCCGGCGCCGACCTGATCGACGTGGGTGGGGAGTCGACGCGCCCGAATTCGACGCGCATCAGCGCGGACGAGGAGTGGGGGCGCATCGGGGCAATCGTCGAGGCGTTGGCGGGTGACGGAATCGTCGTGTCCGTGGACACGCTGCACGCGTCGACGGCCCGCGCGGCGGCCGAGGCGGGAGCGGCGATCATTAACGACGTGAGCGGCGGGCGCTGGGATCCGCAGATGAACGACACGGTTGCGGCTTCGGGCTGCGCCTACGTGGTGCAGCATTATCGGGCGCTGCCGGGAATGCCGGGGGAGTCCTTCGACTACGGGGATGACCTGGTGGGCACGCTCGTGGAGCGCCTGAGTTCGCAGGTTGGAGCCGCCCTTGATGCGGGTGTGACAGCTGATAAAATTGTTATCGACCCGGGCCTGGGCTTCTCGCTGACGAACGACCAGTGCTGGCAGATCCTGTCCGAACTGCCGCGCCTGACCTCCTGTGGGTACCCTGTACTCGTCGGAGCGTCGCGTAAGCGTTTCGTCAAGGCCCTCGGAGGCGACGTCGACATAGACAGCGCAGCCATCGCCGTCCACAGCGTCCGAGCGGGCGCGTGGGCTGTTCGGGTCCACGACGTGGCTGCCACCGCGGCGGCCATCGCTCGAAAGGAGAAGGACGTTGAATAGCAGACGCGTCATCATCGCCCTCAAGGGACTGGGGGCGTTGGCCAATCACGGCGTTTACGACTTCGAGCGCACCCAGGAACAGCGCTTCAGCGCCGACGTCGTCATGTGGGTCGAGACCGCGGGCACAACCGACGACATTACTGCCACCGTCTCCTACGCCGACATCGCCGACGAAACCATGGCGATCCTGACCGGCAACCCCGTGGACCTCATCGAAACCCTCGCTGAGACCATCGCCTCGCGCGTCATGAGTCACGAGGGCGTGGTCGGTACGGAGGTGACCGTCCACAAGCCCGACGCCCCCATCGGCCACCCCTTCTCGGACGTGTCCGTCACCGTGCGCGCTGGCGAGACCGAGGCACTGCCCCTCTCCCTGTCCCTCAAGGGAATTTACGAGGCCGAGGACGGCTCCGTGCTCACCGGCGAAATCGAGGCCTACGGCCGCGCCCAGGCGCCCAGCCCCGCGCAGCAGAAGCAGTCCGCCCCCTCGCGCCGGCGCCGCGGGGAACACGCCGCGCCCCGCGAGGAGGATGCCTCCCTGCCCACCCACCTGCGCGCCCGCCGCGTCGTGCTGGCCATCGGCGGCAACCTCGGCGACGTTCCCGTCACCCTCATGCACACGGTCGAGGCCCTGTCCTACATGGAGGGCTTCCAGATCGAGGACGTCTCCCCGATCATGCGCACCAAGCCCGTCCTGGCCCCCGGCCAGGCACCCCAGCCCGACTACTGGAACGCCGTCGTCGTGGGCTCGGCCATCGCCACCCCCGACGAGCTTTTCGCCCAGACCAGCCGCATCGAGCGCGAGCTGGGCCGCGAACGCCACGAGCGCTGGGGTGCTCGCAGCGTCGACATCGACATTATTCAGGTTGAAGGCTTGGCCTCCTCCGACCCCGTTCTCACGCTGCCCCACCCGCGCGCCAAGGAGCGCGCTTTCGTGCTGGCGCCCTGGCTCCTGTGCGAGCCGGACGCGGTCCTCGAGGGCGTCGGCCGCGTGTGCGACCTGCTCGCCACCACGCCCGACCGAGAGGGCATCATCGACGCCGTCGACGACTGGCTCGAAGACCCGGCCGCCGTCATGGCCGACTCCGACCAGCTCCTTGCCCAGCGCGCTGAGAAGGCCAGCGCGGACATGCGCGAGCTCCTCGAGACGCTGACCGGCGAGATCAGTCAGGTCGCCGACCTGGTCGGCCGCCCCGGCGCCCCCTTCGGCGAGGCTCCCGCGCCCGCCCCTGAAAACTCGAGCCTTGAGGACGCGCTGGAGGACGCCGGTCAGGAGGGGTCCGCCGGCGCCGAGCCCGCCTGGAACAGCCTGCGCGGCCGCTGGTCTTTCACCGACGCCGACGAAGACAACGCCGACGAAGACAACGCCGACGTGACGGGTGTCCAGGCCCTCGCCGAGGAGACAGCCGACGCCGCTCAGACCGAGGACTCCCAGCTGCCCATTCCCCAGCCCGAGACGCCCGCGCAGCGCGCCCTACGGGTCGCCGAGGCAGCCGAGGAACCCGTCGCCTTCCCCGACGACGCGGACGCCCAGACCGGTGCCATCGAGGTCGTCGCCGAGTTCCCCGACTTCGAGCCCGCCCCGAGCACCCAGGCCCAGGCCTCTACAGGCGAGGGTGAGCCCACGGACGACGCGCCCGCTCGCGCGCAGGCGGCCCCGGCCTCGTCTCGTCCCGCGTGGCACCCCGTCTCCTCCGTGCCCGCGGATTCCCCGGCCGGGCGCATGACCCGAAGGATCGGTTCGGGCACCTACACGCCCAGCGGCGAGGAGAAGCCGCGCTGGGCGCCCGTCTTCCAGCACAAGCGCCCCGATTCGCGGGCCGACTTCAAGCTGCCCGACTGGAACTTCTCCGTGGGCGCCGCCCATGACGTGCGCGTCGTCGACGACCGTAGCGGCCTGTCCCACGAGGAGGAGCCGCCCAAGCCGACCGTGCACGCCGACGGACGCTCCACGATCCTGGCCCCCGGGCTGCCCGACAACACCCCCGTCGGCCCCATCCCGGACGACGAGGCTACCCAGACCGGTATCCTGCGTCGCGTCGTCGTGCGACCCACGATGACCGGAGCGATTCCCATCGTCAAGAGGCGCTAAATGAAACCACTGGCGATCACCTGGGTGCTGTTGGTCGGCGTCGCGTGCGCCGTCATGAGCTTTCTTGGCTTTTTCGCGCACATGCGCGCGGGCGGCACCCCCATGATCGTCACGCCCGGTCCTGCCGTCGTCTTCGCCCTGGCCACGGCCGCTCTGATCTGGTCCGGCATGGCCGTGCGTCGCCTGCGCGCCGGGAAAGACACGTGGATCGACGCGATTGGCGCCATGCGCGTCGCCGTGTTCGCGCGCACCTCGGCCCTGGTGGGGGCTGGCCTGACCGGTATCCTCCTCGGCGTCATGGCCGTGTCCCTCATGCAGCTGGAGGCCCCCGCGATGGTCGCTAACGCGATCGGCTCTGGCATCAGCTCCCTTGTCGGCGTCGTGTGGGTGATTGTCGCTGTCGCCGTCGAACGCTGGTGCGTCATCAACCCCGATGACGACTCCCCGAGCTCGAACAAGCGCAACGCAGCCGCGTGACACGGCGCCGCAAGTCGGCTTCTCGGCACGAATGTATCGCCCGCCCCGAGCGTTAGGCGCGGCCCGGCGCCGCGGCCCGGTATCGTTGAGGCGTGGCTGACCAGCGTAAGAAATCCCCCAAGCGTTCCTCCTCCCGGCGTCCTTCGCCCTCCGGCGCCTCCGGGCGCACGGCAGACCGCACGTCGCGAGCGGCGGGCGCCAGGGCCTCGTCTACCAGGACGTCCTCGTCGCAGCGCACAGGTCAGCGTTCCGCGTCGTCGAAGGCGCGGGGCACCAAGGGATCCTCGTCGGGTGGCGGCACACGCCCCCCGGTGAATCTGTGGCCAAGGCGCATTATCACGGGCCTGGGCTTGCTCATGATTCTGGCTCTCATCGGGTGGGGAATCGTCGCGCTCGTGCGCGCCGCCATCGGCGCCGCCAGCCCAGACCCCGCCCCGCAGTCCAGCCCGCAGTCCGTCCAATCCGGCTCGGTTGACGCCTCCGGCTACACGCTCACAGGCGGCCAGGAAGCCACCGCCGACGGCCTCCTCACCAACGGCACCGAGATCGATATTCCCGCCTGCCTCGAGCGCGACATCAGGGTCAGCGCCAAGGCGTCCGAGGCCTCGTCCGGCTCCGCGATGCCCGTCACCCTGACCCTAGAAAACCGCGGCTCAGTGGCCTGCTCGACATCCCTGTCGAGTTTCTCCCTGCAGGTGACCACGGGCGACCATCAGGTCTACAACTCCGCGCGTTGCGCACAGGATCAGCAGTCCTCCACGACGCTCCTGCTGCGCCCAAACGGCACGTGGACGGGTTCTGTGAGTTGGGACGGCTACGTGTACACGGACGGGTGCACGCCGCCCCCGGGAGGTGCGAGCGCCGCCGAGCCGGGCACCTACAAGGTCGCCATCACCATGGGTGGGCGCGAGGTCGGATCGACCGTCGTTGACGTCACGCCCGCTCCCGTGCCCCAGTCGGGGGCGCAGTCCGGCGCCCAGTCGGGGGCCCAGTCGGGCGAGCAGCGCACGCGCTAGCGGGCCGGAGCTCACATCCCGGCCGCCGTGCCACGCGCTACCAGCCGACGACTCCCGCGCCGATCGCCTGCGCCTGGTGAGCCAGGTTTTCGACGATCAGCTGAGCGCGGTAGTGGCCGACACCGTCGATGACCTCAATGTCGGCGACGGACGCGGCGCGCAGCTGCGTGAGGGTGGCAAAGTGCGCGGAGACGGCCTTGATGGCGTTCCAGGACAGGTGGGGGACCAGGGAGAGGGCACGAACGCCCCGGGGCGTAATCTCGCGGTCCAGGTCCGCGACCTCGTACACGTCCAGGCCGAGGATGTTCGCAATGGCGGTCAAGTCCACGATCCGCTCGGAGCCCAGCGAAGACAATTCAGCCTCGACGCGGGCGACGTCCTCGGGGTCGCGGATGTAGTCGCGCATGACGAGGGCACGCTCGGAGGCAGAGCCGCGCACGAGGTCCTCGACTTGCAGGGCGAGCAGGCGCCCCTCGGAGCCCAGCTCTTCCAGGTATTCGGTGATCTCGGAGGTGATGCGGCGGATCATCTCCATGCGCTGCATGACGGTGGCGACGTCGCGCACGGTCGCGCTGTCACGCATCTCGAGGATCGTGAGGGTCTGGAGGACCTCGTTGAGGCGCTGGCTGTAGCGATCCAGCGTGTCCACGGCCAGGTTGGCGCGCGACAGGAGGGCCTCGGGTTCTTCGACGAGGCGGTGTTCGGTTCCCACGTAGATGGAGATCATGCGCATGGACGCCGAGAGTGACAGGACGGGCAGGTGCGTCTGGCGCGCGGTGCGCTGGGCGGTGCGGTGACGCATGCCGGATTCGTCGGTGGGGATCGTGGGGTCGGGGAAGAGCTGGACGTTGGCCTTGCGGATGCGCCACAGGTCGGGGTCGATGATGACGGCGCCGTCCATTTTGCACAGTTCGCGCAGGCGCGCGGCCGTGAAGGCGATGTCGAGGTCGAAGCCGCCCGAGCACATGGCCTGCACCTCGGGCGTGTAGCCGAGGACGATCAGGGCGCCCGTGTGGGAGCGCTGGATTCGTTCCAGTCCCTCACGCAGTGGTGTACCGGGCGCGACTGCGCGCAGTGCTTCTCGAAGGATCGCTGCGTCGGACGTCAATGTGCTTCCCTCCCGATTGAGTAGGTTCGCTTCCTATTATTGCGACTCCGTGGGGAACGCGACGCGAATCGCCGTCGCTAAATCAGAGACAGTGAACACGGTGATGCCCTCGACGCGGGCGAGGTCCTCGCTGCCCTGAGCTGGGACGATGGCGGCGGAAAAGCCCAGGCGGGCGGCCTCGGCGAGGCGGCGCTGGGTGCCCGTGCAGGCCCGGACCTCGCCGGTGAGGGAGATTTCCCCGACAGCGACGAGGTCGGGGCGCGGCGGAGTGCCTTTGAGTGAAGACACGATGGAGATGGCCATCGCCAGGTCGATGGCGGGCTCGACGGTGCGCGCCCCACCGACGGTGGACACGTAGACGTCCGCCCCCGAGGTGTCCGCCCCGATGCGGGCCTGTAGGACGGCCAGGATCATGGCGACGCGCGCGTGGTCGACGCCCGACGTGGTGCGCCGGGGGGAACCCCCGGAGGAGGGGGCGACGAGGGACTGGATCTCGGTGGGCAGCGGGCGCCTGCCCTCGAGGGAAACCGCCGCGCAGGTGCCGGGCACGCCGCGCGTTGTGCGCGACAGGAACAGCCCGGAAGGGTCGGCGAGGCCGTAGATCCCCGAGTCGGTCAGCTCGAAGCAGCCGACTTCGTCCGTAGGGCCGTAGCGGTTTTTCACCGCGCGCAGCAGGCGAAGGCGCGAATGACGGTCGCCCTCGAACTGGCAGACCACGTCCACGAGGTGCTCGAGCACGCGCGGGCCCGCGATACCACCGTCCTTGGTGACGTGGCCGACCAGGAGGGTGGGAAGGTCGGATTCCTTGGCGACCCGAATGAGGGAGGCGGCGACGGCGCGCACCTGGGCGACGCCCCCGGCCCCGCCCTCGACCTGGGAGGAGGAGATCGTCTGCACCGAGTCGACGATGAGGAGGGAAGGCGATGCCTGCTGCACGTGCCCGAGGACGACGCCGAGCTCCGTCTCATCCGCGATCAGCAGGTTCGGTTCCAGCGCCCCGATGCGTTCCGCGCGTCCGCGCACCTGCGCCGCCGACTCCTCGCCCGTCACGTACAGGACGGGACCGCGCCCGCCGGCCGCCGCCGTGCGCGCCGCCTTCGCGGCCACGTCCAACAGCAGCGTCGACTTACCGACGCCGGGCTCGCCTGCCAAGAGAATCACGGCGCCGGGCACGATGCCGCCACCGAGGACCCGGTCCAGCTCGCCCACACCCGTCGAGCGCGACGAGGCCCGTTCCCCGTCCACCTCGCCGATCGGCAGGGCGGGGCGACGCGGAGGAGTCGCGGACGCGCGCGGCCCGCCCGAGGCCTCGCCCGCCTGGTCGACCGTGCCCCACGCCCCGCACTCGCGGCACTGACCCACCCACTTGGGGGAGGTCCATCCGCAGTCGGAGCAACGGTAGGTGATCTTCTCTTTCGCCATGCCCCCACGGTAACGCGAGGCGCCCACATCTGCGTCCCGCCCGCGCGGGCAGGGGACGGGCGCCGTCGCACAGACATGGCACGCGCCTTGGGCCGGGCTTGGAGCCGGACATAACCGGGTGGTAAAATGACCCGTTGCGTACCTGCACGCGCGGCGAAAGGACACGGTGATGACGCACGACTTGAGGCGCCTCGCGCGGCGTAGCGCAAGCATCGGGCTCGCCGGCGCACTCGCTGTAGCGGCGCTGGTGGTTCCCGCACCCCCGGCCTCGGCCGCGCGCACGCCGATTACGGCCGACGAGCAGGAGTACTATTCCTACTACTACCTGAACTCCCTCCACTCCTCGGGCTACACCGGCACAGGCGTGACGATCGGCCTGCTCGACGGGCCCGTCAACACGAAGATTCCCGAGCTGCAGGGTGCGAACATTGAATTCAAGAGCCGCTGCACCGTCGAGTCCAGCGACGACTCCTGGGAACATGGGACGACCATCGCCCAGGTAATGGTGGCTCCAAACTTCGGGATCGCCCCCGGGGCAACCCTGAACCGATACACGGTCTCGCTCAAGGGCGATACCGCGGGCGACGACTGCGCGATCGGCGGCTGGGCGCGGGGCTACTCCGACACTTCGGTCCTGATCGAGCTCGCGTTGAACGACGGCGTAGACGTCATCTCCATCTCCTCCACGTATCTGTCCGACTACGACGGGATGCGCTGGGCGCTCGCTCGCGCTATCCACGAGCAGGTGCCGGTCGTGGTCTCGATGGGGAACGACTCCACCTACAACCCGGAGACGACACTCGCGCGCTTCTCCGGCGTCGTCGGCGTCGCCTCCATCGAAACGGACGGCTCCCTCGCCTCGTACTCGAACTACGGAGACTTCGTCTCGACGGCCGCCCTGGGCAGACCGTATGCGCGCTCAGGCGTCTCGTGGGAGCGCTTAAACTGGTACGGCACCTCCTTCGCGTCACCGACGGTCGCCGCCTCCCTGGCCCTGTCGATGCAGCGATGGCCGCGCGCGACGGGCAACCAGATCCTGCAGGGCCTCGCGCGCACGGGTGTCGGCGGAGACGGCGGCAACTGGAACGCCTACACGGGATACGGGGCGCTGGACCCCTACCTGATGCTGACGACGAATCCGACGAGGTTCCCCGACGAGAATCCCTTCATGAACAAGGGGTACGAGTCGACTCCGACCCGGCAGGACGTCCAGGACTACGCGGACGGCCTCGTGGATCCCCGCCAGATCAACGCGGATAATTCCTACGCATACCGGGGCCTCGACGAGCGGATCGCCTTCAGTCGATCGCACAGCTACCCGACGCACCTGGGCACGAGCCCGCGCTACCACAGGAAGTAACGGACCGGCGAGGCGCCGGGGGCTACTTGGCGACGGTGAAGCGGCGGACGATGGGGGTCTGCGGCTGCTCGGGCCCGTCGATCTTCAAGGTCCACACGTAGGTCAGGTTGGGACCGGAGCCCTCAACCTCCACGGTCCACGACGAGTAGTACTCGCAGTCGTGCTCGACGCACAGGTCGTAGGTGTCCTGTCCGAGGCGCCAGTAGGCGGTCGCGGACATCAGCTGATACACCTCGTCGCGCTTGTCGACGACGACGCTGCCGCCGCTGCCGAGCTTGAAGCGCTGATGGCGAATCGTGGAGGGGGAGGACGCGACGAGCTGGGTGCCGACCATGTCGTTGAGCGCCCGCGCCTTCTCGAGGATGGCCGCCTCCTGCGCGCCCGTGGCGTTGCGCAGCTGCCTGGTAAACTCTCGCTTTTGCTCGCTCGGGATGTTCCTCATCCCGGAGATTTCGGTCGACGGGGAAGGGGTGGAACCGCTGAAGCGCAGCGGGATGCAGCCGCCACACGCGATGGCGGCGACGAGCAGGGCCACTGACGCCGAGAGTGGGCGGCGGTACGGTGCGAGGTGCACGACTCTCTCCTCCGGTTGAGAACGCCCCATCATATGTGATGGATGGGGTTGCGCGTCAAGGAGCGTTGGTCTCGCCCTGCCGAGGAGTGAGGCGCTCGCGGAGCTTGGTGATCAGTCGTTTGGCGCCCCAGTGGGGTGGGCGCGACGTGGGGTCGACGCGCCGCAGGAGCGAGGGCGTGTGGTAATGCCACTCGTGTTCGGATTCGCCGACGATGGACGCGCTCAGGCGCGCCGCTCCGAAGACCTGGCCAGTCGTCGTGGCTTCGAGGAGGACGCCGCCCTGGTCGGTCACGTCCACCCACACGTGCGGCCCGGGCCCCGGGACGAAGGAGGCGGGTCCTGGGAACAGGATGTCGACGGCGCGAGGGTCGGGTGCCTCGGCGTGGATACGGCCCTCCTCGGTGACGGTGACGGGTACGCGCGTGCCCGAGGGGAGTTCGATGAAGTCTGTGTGCCAGCGTTCCTGCCGGGTCCCACTCCAGGGGATGGAAAGCTCCTCGAGGGGACCCGGGGAGGGTCGCGCGGGCGCAACCATGGACTCGTGGGCGTAGGGCCCGGCCTCCAAGGCCGGAATGTCGGCGTGGAAGCCGCCCATCTCGTCGCCCCACATGCCCGCTTCTTCGACGGCGGGGCACCAGGGCACGTGGGCGCTCATCGACGCCATCGTGTCCCCCTTCGCGTCGGGGTGCAGGCCGGTCAGGACGCCGGTGATGCCCCAGTGGAGGACGCGCGTCGTGCACACGAGCGTGTCGGTTGCCGCCAGGTCAACGACGCCCCACGCGCTGACCGCGACACCAGATTGGGAGAGCGCGGGCCCGAGAGTTAAGCGCAGGACGCGGCGGTCTGTCGCGTGGGTCAGGCCGCGGCGCCGGTCAATCGGTCGGACGGGGACCCAGCCATGGCCTCGTACAAAGGTGCGTTCGAAGATCGTCGCGAGCGTCGAGAAGTCGCCCGGGTTTCCGAGGCCTCCCCAGTGCCACAGGCCGTTCGCCTCGGCGTTCCAGTGTGCGAGGACCCGGGAGTTGCCCTCCTCATCGACGGCATCGATGCGGGCGCCGGGCAGGAGGGCCATGGGCTCTCCCGAGTGCCACCAGGGGGCCGAGGCGGGGGTGGCACCGGGCGGGTCCTGTCGGATGAGGGAGGCCTCGATGTCGGGGAGGACATCGAAGCGCAGGAGATAGACGCACGATGGGTCCTTCTCGTCCCAGGGGGCGTCCGTAGCCGGGGGGAGGCCCTGCGCGGTGGGGAGTGGGCCCGAAAAGGAGGCGAGCGTGCCGGACTCGCAGAGCCAGCCCAGGTCCATGAGCTGGAGGATCGAGGATGCGGTGGGGCGATCGGGGAGGGCGTCTGCCTGGAGGAAGAACCCTTGGACGTAGGCCCTGCAGAACCCGCCGCTAGTCGCGTTGGTCAGGAACGCGCGGGCGCGCCGCGGCGTCAGGAGTTGGACGTAGCGCGTGGGCGCGTGAGGGATCCCCGTCAGGGACCGGTCCTGGTCACGAGGCCGTGGCTGGGTGGGGGCGGCTGGCATGGGCGCGGGCGGGTCAGGGCCTGTTGGCGAAATACTCCAGCAGATGCGAGTCCCCGGAGACGATGATTTCGTCGTCCGCGTTGATGCGCGTCGAGGCATCCGCGTACTCGAAACGCTGCTTGGGACGGCGAATGGCCAGGACGTTAACTCCGTAGCGGCCGCGCAGGTCCAGCTCCTCCAGCGAGAAGCCGTGCACCTCTTTGGGTGGGCGCAGCTTCATGATGGAAAAACCGTCTTTTTCCATCTCGATGTAGTCGACCATGCGGCCGCCCACGAGGTGCGCGGTGCGCTTGCCCGCGTCCAGGTCGGGGTAGACGACGTGGTGGGCGCCGACTCGACGCAGGATGCGCCCGTGCTGGGAAGAGGTTGCCTTGACCCAGATGGAGGAGATGCCCATGTCGACAAGGTTGGCGGTGATGAGCACGGCGGCCTCGAGGGAGGAGCCCACGCCGACGACGGCGCTGCGGAACTCGCGCGCCCCTAGCTGCTCGAGCGCGTCCTTGGACGTGGCGTCAGCTTCGACCAGGGGGAATCGGCCCGCGAAGGCCTGCACGCGCGCAGGGTTCTTTTCCACGGCCAGGATCTCGTAGCCGAGCTGGTCCTGCGTCACCGCGACGGCTGACCCGAAGCGACCCAGTCCGATAACGAGCGTGCCCGACTGGAGGTCCTTTGACTCACGTTCTTCTGCCATGCCTCCATTGTTCCCTCCCATCTCGCTGCGCGCGAACGGTGTGAGGGTGAGGCTCAGGTGTTCGGGCTACCGGCATGGACCCGTTGTGACAGCAATGGATGCTGATGAATAAGGAGCTCGTTCGTGCTAGTTGGGCACGGTATGGTGATTCGCAGTGGGACACCTCGGAGGAAATGTGCCAAAAGGTTAGACTTTCGGTGGGTTGTGTGGTTAGACTGGCGTTGCAAGTAGGGCGTTCCCGCTGTGGGGGCGTTCTTCCATTGATGATCTGGGAGGGAATGTGACCGATCAGAAGGCTCTAGAGGGTGCGCTGCTTAAGGGTGCGCAGACCATTGAGGATGCTCAGGGGCAGATTAAGTCTGAGCTGAGCTCGCTGCAGTCGAAGCTGGCTGGTATTGGCTCTGCGTGGCAGGGTGAGGCTGCGTCGGCGTTCCAGAAGGTGATGTCGCAGTGGGATACTGAGGCTCGTAAGGTGACTGAGGCGCTTACGGAGCTGCATGCTGCGATGCGTTCGTCTGACGCGAAGTCGAAGGCGAATGAAAGCGAGCAGGCCGCTGCGATGAACAAGTTCCAGTCGTTGCTTGGCTGATCTGAGAGTAGGGAAGGTTTTTTATCATGTCTGATATTCTGTACAACTACGGTCAGA
>ERZ772966.490-NODE-490-length-15205-cov-15.500462_pt1 | contig 15205 bp, 16 predicted proteins | sample MGYA00580680_ERZ772966 | MGnify/ENA primary metagenome ERZ772966 (study PRJEB29015, sample SAMEA2738055) | human oral metagenome | biome: human oral; feature: human-associated habitat; material: saliva | place: China | collected 2225 ...
CGATGTCGCGCAGGCGCTGCATCTCGCGGTCGGTGAGGGTCAGCGCCGGGGCAACCGTGATCGAGTCCCCCGTGTGCACGCCGACCGGGTCGACGTTTTCGATCGAACACACGACCACGACGTTGTCCGCCTTGTCGCGCATGAGCTCAAGCTCGTACTCCTTCCAACCGAGGATCGACTCCTCCAGGAGCACCTCGGTCGTGATGGAGGCCGCCAGGCCCTGGCCGGCGATGCGCTCAAGGTCCTCGGGGGTGTAAGCGAAACCGGAGCCGAGACCACCCATCGTGAAGGAGGGACGAACGACGAGGGGATAGCCGAGCTCGGCTGCGGCCGCGTGGCACTCCTGCATCGTGTGGGCGATGAAGGAACGAGCGACCTCGGCGCCGGAGCGCTCGACGATCTCCTTAAACTCCTCGCGGTCCTCGCCCGCGCGGATCGCCTCGATGGATGCGCCGATCAGCTCGACGTTAAAACGCTCGAGAACGCCCATTTCGGACAGCGCGACGGCCGTGTTCAATGCAGTCTGGCCACCCAGCGTGGGAAGCAGCGCGTCGGGACGCTCCTTCTCGATAATCGAGGCCACGACCTCCGGGGTGATCGGCTCGACGTAGGTAGCGTCGGCGATGCCAGGATCGGTCATGATGGTCGCCGGGTTAGAGTTCACGAGGATGACGCGCAGGCCCTCCTCCTTCAACACGCGGCATGCCTGCGTGCCCGAGTAGTCGAACTCGCACGCCTGGCCGATGACGATGGGGCCCGATCCGATGACCAGGACGGAGGACAGATCGTTCCTGCGGGGCATCAGTGGGTCTCCTTAGCGGCGCTCATCAGGGACATAAAGCGATCGAAGAGCAGCTCGCCGTCGTGCGGGCCCGCTGCTGCCTCGGGGTGGTATTGGACGGAGAAGGCGGGCATGTCCAGGGCGCGCAGGCCCTCGACGACGCCGTCGTTGAGGCCGACGTGGGACACCTCGACGCGCCCGTATCGGCCAGCCTCGAAGGGAGCGACCGAGGGCTCCCCCACCGGGGCGTCCACGGCGAAGCCATGGTTGTGAGCGGTGATCTCGACGCGGCCCGTGGCCACGTCCTTCACCGGCTGGTTGATGCCGCGGTGACCGTAGTCCAGCTTGTAGGTGCCGTAGCCCAGGGCGCGGCCGAAGAGCTGGTGACCGAAGCAAATACCGAAGTACGGGATACCCGCGTCCAGGACCGCGCGCAGCACACCGATCTCGCGGTCGGCCGTCGACGGGTCGCCGGGACCGTTGGAGAAGAACACGCCGTCCGGCTTGAGTGCCTCGATGTCCGCGAAGGTGGCGGTGGAGGGCACCACGTAAACGCGCGCTCCGCGTGCGGCCAGGTGGTAGGGCGTGCGCGACTTGATACCCAGGTCGACGGCGACAACGCGCGCGATGGGCTCCTTGCCCTCAAACTCGCCCAAAGGCTCAACGATGTAGGTCTCGTCCGTCGACACCTCGGCGGCCAACGCCGCTCCGCTCATTGCCGGCGACTCGGCGACGATGCGCACGAGGGAGGCCACGGCCTCGTCCCCCAGGTACTGCGCGCCCACGGGCAGCGCGTCACCCGAGAAAATGCCGGCGCGCATGGCGCCGCGCTCGCGGATGTGGCGGGTGATAGCACGCGTATCGACGTCCGCGATGCCGACGATGCCCTGGGAGATCAGCTCGTCCTCCAGCTCGCGGCGCGAGCGCCAGTTGGAGGCGCGTCGGGCGGCGTCGCGCACGACGAAGCCAGCGACCCAGATGCGCGAGGACTCGGGATCCTCGTCGTTGACGCCCGTGTTACCGATGTGCGGGGCCGTCATGACGACGATCTGGCGGTGGTACGACGGGTCGGTGAGGGTCTCCTGGTAGCCGGTCATACCGGTCGAGAACACGATCTCGCCGAGTGTGCGCCCCCTTGCGCCCCATGGGCGACCCTTGAAAACGGTCCCGTCCTCCAGGACGAGCAAAGCAATATCGGACGTGGTCATCGGTCCTCCTTGGCAATCGGGGTGGCGTCGACGACCGTGGGGACGCCGCCATAAATCGTGTAGCGCACCTGGCCGGGCAGTTCCATGCCGCGGAAGGGGCAGTTCGTGGAGCGCGTCCACTGCTTGGCGGGGTCCACCGTCACGCGCACCGTCGCATCCACGAGAGTGACGTGCGCGGGGGCGCCGACAACCAGGCCTTGGCCCTGTGATTCCACGCGGCCAATCTGGGCGGGAACCGTCGACATCACGCGGGCGACGTCCTCCCAGCCCATGCGGCCCGTGTTCACCATCGTCTCGATGATGATCGGCAGCGCCGTCTCCAGGCCGGTCATGCCAAACGCGCCGGCCTGCCACTCGCAGTCCTTCATCTCGAGCGGGTGCGGCGCGTGGTCCGTACCGATGCAGTCAATCGTGCCGTCGGCCAGGCCTTCGCGCACCGCCTCGACGTCCTCGGCCCGGCGCAGCGGCGGGTTCACCTTGTAGAGCGGGTCGTAGGTCGCGGCCAGCTGCTCAGTGAGAAGCAGGTGGTGAGGTGTGGCCTCGGCAGTGATGTCGACGCCCTGCGCCTTGCCCCAGCGCACGAGGTCGACCGAGCCCGCGGTGGACAGGTGGCACACGTGCAGGCGCGAGCCCACGTGCTTGGCGAGCAGGATGTCGCGGGCGATAATGGCTTCTTCGGCAACCGCGGGCCAACCGGCCAGGCCGAGCTCGCCGGACAGCGTCGACTCGTTCATCTGAGCGCCCTCGGTCAGAGCCGGATCCTGGCTGTGCTGGGCGATGACGCCGCCGAAGCCCTTGACGTATTCGAGGGCGCGGCGCATGAGGACGGGATCGGACACGCACTTGCCGTCGTCGGAGAAGACGCGGACTTTCGAGCGCGAACGCGCCATCGAGCCGAGCGACGCGAGCTGCTTGCCTTCCAAGCCCTTGGTCACAGCGCCGACTGGACGCACCTCGACCCAGTCGGCCTCCTCGCCCAGGCGAAGGACCTGATCAACGATGGCCGCCGTGTCCTGCGTGGGCGTCGTGTTGGCCATTGCGTGAACGGCGGTGTATCCGCCGACCGCAGCGGCACGGGTGCCGGTGAAGACGGTCTCGGCGTCCTCGCCGCCGGGCTGGCGCAGGTGGGTGTGAATGTCGACGAGGCCGGGCAGGGCAATCAGGCCCTCGGCGTCGATAACGCGCGGGTCGCGCACGGCGTCGCGCGCGTCGGCGCCGATCGCCACGATTGTGCCACCGGACAGCGCAATGTCGGTGGGCTCCCCGCCGAGCAGCGAGGCGCCGGCGATCAGGATGTCACGGGTCTGTTCAGTCATTGCTGTGTCCTTCCGATGCGAGAAGCAGATAGAGGGCGGCCATGCGGATGCACACACCGTTCGACACCTGTTCGACGATGACAGATTGATCTGAGTCGGCTGCCTCAGCGCAGATTTCGAGGCCACGGTTCATGGGGCCTGGATGCATGACGACGGCGCTGGACGGGAGCGTTGCGAAGCGCGCGGGGGTGAGGCCGTACTCGGCGTGGTAGGCACCGGGCGAGGGGAAGAACCCGCCGCCCGCGCTCGACATGCGCTCGCGCTGCACGCGTAGCATCATGACCGCGTCGGGGCGCCTCGCCAGGGCCTCGTCGAAGTTGTACGAGGTCGCGCAGTTCCAGGTCTCTACACCGATCGGCAGGAGCGTCGGGGGCGCGACGAGGGTGACGCGCGCACCCAGCAGCGTCAGAAGGTCGACGTTGGAGCGCGCCACGCGCGAGTGGAGGACGTCGCCGACGATGACGACGTGGGCACCGTCGAGGCCCGAGCCGGGGGCGGGCGTTCCATCGTCGCCGAGCGAGCGCGCGTAGTGGCGGCGCAGGGTCATCGCGTCGAGGAGCGCCTGTGTCGGATGCTGGTGGGTGCCGTCACCTGCGTTGAGTACCGGCAGGTTCATCCAGCCGGCGTGCGCGAGACGGTGCGCGGCACCCGACGAGGAGTGGCGCACGATGACCGCGTCCGCGCCCATGGCCTCCAGCGTGAGCGCGGTGTCCTTGAGGGACTCGCCCTTGGACACGGACGAGCCGCGAGACTGGAAGTTGATGACGTCGGCGCTCAGGCGCTTAGCGGCGGTCTCAAAGGAGATGCGGGTGCGCGTCGAATCCTCAAAGAAGAGGTTCACGACGGTTTTGCCCTGAAGCGTCGGAAGCTTCTTCACGCCGTGGCGCTGAGTGGCGGCCATCTGCTCCGCCGTGTCGAGGATCAGGATCGCCTCCTCGCGCGTTAAGTCACGGATCGAAATGAGATGGCTCAGGCTCATCGTTTACAGGCCTTTCCCGAGAAGGACGCCATCGCGCCCGTCTGTTTCGTCGAGCAGAATGGTGACGATTTCGTCGCGGGAGGTCGGCAGGTTTTTACCGACGTAATCCGGGCGAATCGGAATCTCGCGATGGCCTCGGTCGACGAGGACTGCGAGCTGAACGGCCGCGGGGCGGCCGATACGAGTGAGAGCATCGAGCGCGGCCTTGATGGTGCGGCCGGTGTAGAGCACGTCGTCGACGAGGACGACGGTCTTGCCGTTGATGCCGGTACGGGGGACGAGAGTCTCTTTCGGAGCCCTCAGGGGCTGAGAGGCCAGATCGTCGCGGTACATCGTGGTGTCAATAATCGCGAGTTGCGCGTAGGCACCGGAGACCTCGCGAATGCGGTTGACGAGACGACGCGCCAGCGTTGCACCACGGGTGGGGATGCCTGCGATCACAAGGTTATCGCTCCCGCCGTTTCGTTCGACGATTTCATAAGCGATGCGTGTCAGGGAGCGTGCGACGTCGCCAACTCCCAATACTTCTTTGCCGCGCGATGCGCGATCTGCGTGCACTTCGGCCACGCTTGCTCCTTCCCCGCCTCACTGGACGGTCATTAAAGGATGTGTTCCAGGTCAATGGTACGCGCCCCGTGTGACAGTCGCGGATCACGGGCACGTGTGAAAGGCCACGTGAGCGGCTATACACTGACACCATGACGAACGAGGACAACCCCACGGCGCAAGGCAGTAGCCCTGCGGGAGTGCGCGAAGCTCCCTTGGGGCATCGCGTCACCCTCGATGACATCGCGGCCGCGTCGGGAATGTCGATCGCGACAGTGTCGCGCGCCCTGCAGGGCTCGCCGCGCGTGGCCACGGCGACCCGAGAACGTATCGAGCGAGTCGCCCAGGACCTCGGGTACCGAGCCAACGTCGCAGCCTCGCTCCTGGCGTCTTCACGGCCACAAATCCTGGGGTTGGTCTGTTCCCTTGGTCAGGAGCTGCACGTGCGTTACCGGTCGGAGGCCCTTCGCGCAGCCGAACAGCGTGGCTTCCGGGTCATCGTCGAGTCGATCGATGACGCTCGCGATGTCAATAGCGCCTGGGAGTCGGTCCTGCAGCTACGCGCCCAGTCGGTTATCGCGGTCGACTCCTCGTGTATCTCGCAGCGTTATGCGCATGTACCGACCGTTCTCATCGGCCAGGAGGCCCCCCGCGAGGACATTGATCTCATCACGAGTTGCAACGAGCGTGGCATGCGCGAGGCCATCGAGCTCTTGCAGGGGAGGGCGCGACGCCGAATCGCGTATATCGAGGGCCCACCTGGCCCGTCCGCACGTGCGCGCAAAACAGCATTTCTTCAGGCGTGCCGCGCTCGTGGCATCGAGGCCGTCACGATGCCCGGCGGTGATCACGTCGACGCAGGTTTCGTGGCCGTGCATGCGGGCTTGGAAGCTGGCGTGGACGCCCTCGTGTGCTACAACGATCAATGCGCGCACGGTGCGATGCTTGCGTTACTACGCCAGGGCCTCGTACCCGGCCGCGACATCCTCGTCGTCGGCTGCGACAACTCGGCCCTGGCCTCCTCGCGTGCCCTCGCACTCACCTCCATCGACCGTGCGCCCTCGCGCGTCGCAGACCTTGCCGTCGAGTGTGCGATGATGCGGGCGATGGGAGGAACACAACCCCCCATTTGCAGGCGCGTCGACACGGCCCTCGTCGTTAGAGGTAGCACGGGATGAGCGTGCGGAACGGGCGCTTGGCGCAACCCGTTCCGCACGACTTGCGGGGCTACTGGACGGAGGACATCAAGCGCTGCACGAGTGACGCGTGAACGTTCGGTGTGCCAAGCAGGATCGATCCCTTGTAACGCACGTCCAGGGGCGTTGCGTCGAGCCGAGTGGCGCGCGCACCGCACTCCGTGGCGATGAGCGACGCCGCCGCGATGTCCCACGGCGAAACCCACATATGGACGAAAGCACCCGCACGGCCAGCCGCGACCTCAATGCATTCGAGCGCAGCTGACCCGTAGCGCCGATGCCCGCGGCTGTCCTGCAGGACTGCGGCAAGACGCGGCAGTGCGATGATTTCCTTGATGTCCGTGATAATGATTGCTTCTCGGTACGAGGCAGCGTCGGGCGAGAGCCCCAGCGGCGTGCCATCCACCCAAGCGCCTTGCCCGCGGATCGCATGGTACGTGTGCCCGCCCACGACATCCGCGACCACGCCGATGATCGGGACGCCGTCCTCGCACAGGGCAAGAGAGACTGCGTAGTCGCGATGGGTAGCCACGTAGTTCATCGTGCCGTCGATGGGGTCAAGCACCCAGACGCGTCCCGCGAAGGAGTCAACCTCGTGTCCCTCCTCCCCCAGTAACGGCAGCCCGGTCCTCGAGTGAAGCCTCGCTGCTATCTCCTCTTCGATTGCCTTGTCCACGGCGGTTACGAGGTCGTTGCGGCTCGTCTTCATATGGACGTCGAGATCGACGGGTGGGGCCAGCGCGATAGCGGCGCCCGCCCTGACCGCATCGAGGGCCTCGGCGAGAAGCTGATCAATGGTGAGTGAGTCGCTCATTTCTCTCCCCGTGCTGCGCTGAATTCGCGGTCTGCTCGCAGGTTACGCTCCTCGAAGAATGCAACGAGAACGAGGCAGCCGAGGCCCACGATCGCCGACGCGAAGAGGACGGTAAACGTCGATCCCCACCCGTGCAGGTGCCAGCCCAAGACCGTCACTCCGTCCTTCGTTGGATCGGCGATGCGGCCCAAGAGCACCTTTGCCATTGAGTCGCCAAACACGTAGCCAAAGGCACGTGGAACCGCATTGACGACGACCGTCGCTGTCTTGGGCGCGAATCCGATGACGCAGATACCGATCAGGGTGACGGGGCCAAAGATGAGGAACCCAATCATGAACAGGGCGCCATATACGACGGGAGCCGTCGTTGCATGCGAGTAGACGAAGATCGGGGCGATGACCGCTCCCATGCCGATAGCTGCGCACAGCGCGCGGCGCCCGCCCATCTTGTCCGAAAAATAGCCCCACAGGAGCGAGCCGGCCAGGCCGCCCAGTTCAAGCGCGATGGTCGTATTGACGGCGGTGTAGTCGGAGAATCCAAGTTCCTGGCGCGTGTAGAGGACGTTCCAGTTGTCGATACCGATACGCACACAGTAGGCGGCGACGTTCGCAATGCACAGGAACCACACGGCGGGGTTCTTGACGACGTAATCGAGGAGGATACGTCCCTTGGAAACGGAGGAGGTGACTGCATCCGCTTTAGATTCGGGTTCTTTGAAGATGGCCTCCGGCGTGTTCCATCCGAGTTCCTTGGGGTCGTCCCGTCCGAAGAACCAGCCCCAGATGCCGATGGGAATACAGATGACGGCTGGCACGATGAACATGCCGATGACCGATCCGTGAAAGAGGGTGTTGGCGCCCCACAGGGCGAGCACGCCTGCGACCATCGCACCGATGTTATGCGACGCGTTCCACCAGCCGATGAAGCGTCCTCGAAGTGCCCTGGGGGTCCAGCGGTTCATCGTCGAGTTGCAGCAGGGTCCTCCCGGCGCTTGGAAGAGACCGTTGAGGGACCACAGGAGGATCATCCAGCCGTAGGGGCTGTGCATCCATGCGAGCACGAGCCCGATCAGGATGGACGTGATCCCCGAGGCGAGCAGGAGCGCAGAGATGACCTTTTTGGTGTTCTTTCCGTCGATGAAAAAGCCGAGAATTAACCCGCCGAACCCGTAGGTTAGCGAGAATGCGAAGCCAATGGTACCCAGCTGTGTGGTTGTGACCCCGACCTGTTCGACGAGGAAGGGCTGGGCGGACTTGAAATTAGTGCGTAGGAGGTAGAAGCCTCCGTAGACGACCACCAAGACCGCGTAGGTCTTGAGGAATTCGACGAGCCACTTCTTGCGTTGCTCCGCTAGGGATAGGGACGTCGGCGGTGAGGTCCGTATTTCAAAGAGTTGGGATAGATGCGTCATTGCTGTCTCTCCAGAATCATGGGTATTGGCGCACTCTGGCGACGGTGCCTGTGAGTACCCACTCAGAATACAAACGCTTACATACTCTGTCAACAACCGGGAACAGGTTGGTGATCAAACGACAGAAACGTTTGTCGACATGGCGCTGCGTGCTCCTTGTGATCTATGGGCGCAGGGACCTGGCGAACGCGCAGTGCCGGATTGTCGTGTGGTGGGGGCCCGAGCGCCTGTGCGCGCGGATGGAATAAGGTCCGTGGGAAGCTATGATGAGGCGCCATACCCGGTAGGGGTATATTGAGATACCCCTACCGGGTATAATTTCGCACTCGCGCGACACAATCATGCCTCCCGCAGTGAATGAAAGGGGTGTAGCCGGTAAAATTGGTGCAGTGCGTTCACGCGCACCAACCAACGCCGACAGACAGGACGATCACGCAATGACCATTGAAGAACTGCCCACGCCCGAGGTCCGCGGAGGCGGCTGCGGGTGTGGAGGGCACGACGGGGACGAGCCCACGATTGATGCGACCGCTATCCCCCACCGGCTGCGCCACGCGGCGGTTCTCGGCGCAGCGGGCTCGATGAACGCCGGCGAGGCATTCATCATCCGCGCTCCCCACCTGCCGCGCCCACTGCTCGCACAGATCATGCAGCTGCCCGGCGAATGGGCCTTCGAGGTCCTCGTCGATGGTCCCCAGTACTGGGACGTGCGCGCAACGCGAGTCTCCCTGTGAGCGCCACTCCGACAAGGCAATAGGCGCCAACACACAAAAGTGTGGCCGCCACGATTGTTCGTGGCGGCCACACTCATAGATTCTCGTCCAAGCGTGGGCTCAGTACTCCTCGAGCAGCTCGTCGAGCTCGTCGTCGACACTGGCGCCGTCAAGAGGCTTCGCTCCGGCGGGAAGCGACCGAGCAGGCGCCTCCTGTACCGGGAGCGACTCGTCAACATCCGAGCGACTCGGCTCAAACTGCTCGGCGTCGACGGCGACGAGTGATTCTTCCTCTTGGCCCTGCCGGCGCGACCACGCGGGCGACGCCAAATCCTTGCGGATCGCGTCGAGAACCGCGTTGACGAAGGAGGGCGACGTGTCTGTCGAAATCGAACGAACGATGGAGATCGCCTCGTCGATGACGATGATCGGCGACACCTCGTCGTTCTCCAGCATCTCCCACACCGCCACGCGCATGACGGCCAGGTCAACGGCAGCGATACGATCCAGGCCAGGAACGCGCGCGTGCGCCGAGATCAGTGAGTCGATACGGCGCAGATTATCCGCCACGCCGGCGATGATCTGGATCGAAAACTCCGGCAGCGGAGTCTGCGCCGCGGTGATGACACGGCGCTCGCGCAGGAGGTCGCGCAGCACGTCGGGATTTGATCCCATGCCGCGCTGGTCGGCCTCGTACACGACGTCGGCCGCGCGCTTGCGGGCTTTCGTGCGCGACGTGAAGCGGTGCTGCTTCGACATTACTCGGTCACGCGGCCCGAGTACGAGCCGTCACGGGTGTCGACCTTCACGCGGGTGCCTTCCTCCATGAAGAGGGGGACCTGGATCTCGTAGCCGGTCTCAAGCGTCGCAGGCTTGGTGCCAGCGGAGGAACGGTCGCCCTGCAGGCCGGGCTCGGTGTGCGTGATCGTCAGGACGACGGTCGCGGGCAGCTCGACGAACAGGACGGTGCCGTCGTGCTGGGAGACGATGACGTTCTGGTTCTCGACCATGAAGTTGCGGGCGTCGCCCACGGTTTCGGCGGGAACGTTGATCTGCTCGTAGGTGGACTGGTCCATGAAGACGTAGTCGGTGCCGTCCTGGTACAGGTACGTCATGTCGCGACGGTCGACGGTCGCGGTCTCGATCTTCAGGCCCGCGTTGAAGGTCTTGTCGACGGTCTTGCCGGACAGGACGTTCTTGATCTTGGTGCGCACGAAGGCCGGGCCCTTGCCGGGCTTGACGTGCTGGAACTCGACAACCTGCCAGAGCTGGCCGTCGATCACCATGACGAGGCCGTTCTTCAGATCATTTGTCGTTGCCACAGGGGTACCTCACTCGTAAAGGAATCAGTAATCAGGGGCCAGTTTACACGCGCGAGCGACGAATTCGGCGACTTCGTGTGGGGTCAGAGCACTCGTATCGACTGTTGTGTCGGCCACGGCCGCATACGCGACGCAAGCCTCGTTCATGAGACGGGTGAGCACAGCGCGCGGCGCACCCAGGCCCACGGAACGCGGTGCGCCCAGGTTTTCGCGGCGTGATACCGCGGAAAGGTCGGCGGCCAGCTCGATGACCACCGCGCCGCGCGCGCGTGCCTCGTTGATCGCCGAGGCCGTGGCGGGGTCGAGGGGTTGGGAGGCGCCGAGCGTGACAATGGCCTCGTCGCATCCGAGCAGGCGGAGGGCCTCGTCACGCTGGGCCTGCGCCAGACGCGGGTCGCGAGCCACGACGAGGGCGCGCATGGGGGCACCCAGGCGCTCCTCGACGGCGTCGTCAACCTCGAGCAGGGGCAGGCCCGTGGTCTGGGCGAGCACTCGACCGACCGTGGTTTTTCCTGAGCCGGGCACTCCGACAAGGACGACGAGGCTCATGCGTCGATTCCGATGAAGCGGGCGGGATCGGCGAGCTCGGTGGGTTCGACCCGATAGGTGCCCGGGTTCGCGATGCCGTTCAGGAGGACGAAGCGCAAGACGCCGCGGCGAACCTTCTTATCCGAGGCCATGATGTGCGTGAGCTCGTCCAGGGACGTGCCCGAGTAGCGGGTGGGCAGGCCGACGCGAGCGAAGAGTTCGTCGTGTCGGGCGACCTCTTCTTCCGTGAGGAGTCCGCGCGCGGCCGCCAGGCGCGCGGCAAAGCAACAGCCGACAGCGACTGCGTCGCCGTGGCGCCACGTGTAGTCGTTGGCGCGTTCGATGGCGTGGGCCAGTGTGTGGCCGTAGTTGAGGATTTCGCGCAGGCCGCCCTCGGTCAGGTCGGCGGAGACGACGCGAGCCTTGACGGCCACCGCTCGGGTGGTGATTTCCGCCAGCTCCTCGCTGGCTGGATCCAGGAGGCGCTCCGGGTCAGTCTCCCCCACGATGCGCAGGATTTCAGGGTCCGCAATAAAGCCACACTTGATGACCTCTGCGGCCCCGGCGGCGAGGTCTTCGCGCGGCAGGGTTTCCAGCAGGCTCATGTCAGCGACGACGGCGGCGGCCGGGTAGAAGGAGCCGACCAGGTTCTTGCCCACCGAGGTGTTGATGCCGGTCTTGCCGCCCACGGCCGCGTCGACCATACCCAGCAGCGTGGTCGGCACGTTAATGAGGGTGACGCCGCGCAGCCACGTGGAGGCCACGAATCCCGCCATGTCGGTGGTCGCTCCCCCGCCCATGGCGACAATGGCGTCCTTGCGGCCCAGCTGGAGGCGCCCGCACGTGTCCCACAGGCCAGCGACGACGTCGATGGCCTTGCCGGCCTCGGCGTCCGGGTGGTCGGCGGTGGCGGCCTCGTATCCGAGCGTTCGTAGATGCCCGGCAAGGGCCAGCGCGCGAGCGGCGAGCGCACGGGCATGAATGATCAGGATCTTGGTGGCCGCTGGGTCGAGTGCAGCGATGATCGGATCGACACCGAGATCGCGGCCGACGGTGATGGTCGACGGCTGGACGCCGGTCACCTCGATGATGGTGCTCATGAGTGCTCCAGGTGGGTGAGAATGTCGGTAACGACGTCGTCGGCCGGTCCCGGGCCGGTTGGGACTCTCAGCGTGGCGACGGCGCGATAGTGGGGCTCGCGCGCCTCGCGCAGGCGCCGCAGCGCCCCGTCGGGATCTGCGGCGAGCAGGGGACGGTGGGTTGTCGAGGCGATGCGGCGCATGAGTTCCTCGTGCGATGCGTCGATGAAGACGACGGTGTGGCCGGCAAGCAGGTCGCGCACAGCCGGTGTGGCGGCCGCTCCACCCCCCAGTGACACGACGGCGCTGGACGTGAGGGCACGAGCGACCGCATCGGTCTCCATGACGCGGAAGGCGGCCTCTCCGTCGGTAGCGAAAATGTCGCAGATGCGGCGCCCCGAGTGCTCTTCGACGAGATCGTCGGTGTCGACGTGGTTCACGCCGAGGCGGGCGGCGAGCAAGCGACCGACCTTCGACTTACCGGCGCCGGGCAGACCAACGAGCACGATGGGCAGCGCCACGCTCATGCCCGCTCCCCCACTGCCTCCAGGTACGCGCTCAGGTTACGGCGCATTTCGCCCACCGAGCGCCCACCCGCGTGCTCGAAGAGCGCGTCTGCCAGTACCAGGGCAACCTCGGCCTCGGCGATAACCGCGCCGGGAACGACCTGGCAGGTGTCGGAGCGCTGGTGCAGGCCAACCGCCTCCTCGCCGGTCGCCAGGTCTACGCTACGCAGGGCGCGCGGGACGGTCGAGATCGGCTTGAAGCCGGCTCGCGCCACAATGGGAGCGCCGTTAGAGGTGCCGCCCTCGATGCCGCCCGCGTGGTTGGACGTGCGCGTCAGGTGCCCGTCGTGCCCGCGCACGATCTCGTCGTGTGCGGCGGAACCGAGCAGGGCGGCCTGAGCGAATCCGTCGCCGATCTCAACGCCCTTGACTGACTGGATCGACATGAGGGCCCCCGCCAAGCGTGCATCCAGGCGTTCGCGAGCGTTCGCGTGCGTTCCCAAGCCGACCGGCACCCCGTATGCGATGACCTCAACGACGCCGCCGATGGTGTCCCCAGCGTGCTTCGCTTCATCCACGGCGGCCTCGAACCGCTGGTTGTCGGCCGGATCAAGGGCGCGCATCGAGGCCGCGCACAGGGCCTCCTCGTCCGCGGGAGTGGGCACGGCCTCGGAGGCAGCGCGCTGGGGCCCCACGGCCACAACGTGGGAGACGAGGCGAATACCAGCGACCTGGTCGAGCAGGGCCTCGGCCAGCGCGCCGAGGGCAACGCGCGCGGCGGTCTCGCGGGCGGAGGCGCGCTCAAGAACCGGGCGAGCCTCGGGCAGATCGTAGGAGAGCATGCCGGGCAGGTCGGCGTGACCCGGACGAGGCCGCGTCAGGGGGCGGTTGCGCGCGATCTCACGTTCATCGCCGGTACCGGCATCGATGAGAAGAGCCGAGGGATCCACAGGATCCGCACTCATGACGGTCTCCCACTTGGGCCACTCAGAGTTGCCGATACGAATGGCCACCGGCGCACCGGTCGTCACGCCGTGACGCACGCCGGCCAGAATCGAAACGTCGTCGGCCTCAAACTTCTGGCGCGCGCCGCGTCCATAGCCGAGCCTGCGCCGTGCCAGAGTGCGGCGCAGGTCGCCGGTGGTGATGCGCAGCCCCGAGGGAATACCCTCAATCGTGGCAAGCAGTGCGGGCCCGTGCGATTCTCCGGCGGTCATCCATCTCAGCATGACACCCAGTGTCCCACAAGGCCGCCCGCCGATGCCCGCCGTCTCTCAGGGGGTGAACGCTTAGGACTGGGAGGCCTCGCCACCGCCCAGGCTAGGCTCGGTGCCGAGAATATCGATGACGATGCACAGCGTGTCATCGCCGGCAGCCAGGTCCGGCGGGATCGTGATCGCCAGGCGTGACCCGACCTTCTGATCGACCAGCGCGGTCTGGAGGCCGCGCATGGCTCTGCCGAGGTTGATGACCTGCGGGATGCCCGTCTCCCAGGTGGAGACGCGCACAACGCCATCCGTCCAGCCAAGCACGGTGAACTGGGCGACCACGCGATCGTTCTCGTGCACCTGGACGCCGTCGCCCTTGATCAGTGCCTGTGTCGTGACCCCGTCGGGCACGGTGGCCGAATGCGTGATGATGGGCCCTTCGGGGCTCATTTCGACGCTGAGAGGCCCGACCGTGGCGTCCACAGCGGTGCCCACCGCGATGGAGGGCAAGATGTCGATGACGTCGATCTCGATGCCGCTGGTGGATCCCGGTGCCCCGGCACCCGGTGCGATGGTGCGGAAGGCGACCATGCGCGTCCCCTCGCGCTGCCCGACGACCATGGAGGTGAGTTCGGCGCCAATGGCTTCGCTTCCCACGATGCCCAGGCTCAGCTGCGGGCGTCCCGACTCCGACAGGGAGTGTCCAGTTTCCCCGTCGAAGGCGGTGATCGCAACCAGCACGGGCGAGCCCTCCGTGATGTCACGCCCTCCCCCCTCGACGAGGGTGGTCGCCTTCGTACCGGCGACCTCGAGAGGAGCCTTGATCTCGATTGTCGGCGTCGCGCCAACGCGTCCCGAGACGGCGACGCGCTCGAAGAGGGGAAGCGCGGCGGACTGCGGGCTCGGCTCGGCGCTCACCTCCGGCACGCTCGGCTCGGCCGGGTGAAGAGCCCACCAGGCGATAGCTCCCCCTGCAGCAAGAAGAACCAGCGCGAGAAGGAGGCGCGCGAGCAGGGAGGCGCGCGAGGATCCGCGCGAGCGCTCGCCCCTTGCGGCGGCGCGTTGGGAGGAGCCTTTCGCGCGTCGGGCACTCGAGGAGTCGGGGGTCTGCGAAGCGGAGCTCATGCGGGAATCGTAGGAGAGGACGCGGTGATCTGCGCGATGAGTCCATCGACGCGCGGATCTGAGGTAGCCAGGGGATCTTGCAGGGAGAGCGGAATGGCTGAGGAATCGTCGAGGCGAACGTGTACCCAGTCGACGCTGATGTCAGCGCGCGCATCCTCCGCAGCAGCAATGATGCGACCGCGCAGGCACGCGCGCGTCGTGGCCGGCGCCACGGTCATCGCGTGGGCGACTCTCTTCGGCGTCGTGAGGCGGCGCATGAGGCCGGCGCGCTCCATGCGCTCACGCAGCCCCAAAGCGGTGATGTCGGAGTAGGACAGCTCGAGACGAGCCACTCGCGGGTCGGCCAAGGAAGCGCCGGCGCGCGCGCAGTAGGACTCCAGCAGGGTGCGCTTGATGGCGATGTCGAGTTCGGTGGCAACCCCGCTCCAGTCGCCGCTCGCGATCGCGTCGAGGCCTCGGCCCCACAGGTCGA
>ERZ772966.492-NODE-492-length-15198-cov-5.029254_pt1 | contig 15198 bp, 7 predicted proteins | sample MGYA00580680_ERZ772966 | MGnify/ENA primary metagenome ERZ772966 (study PRJEB29015, sample SAMEA2738055) | human oral metagenome | biome: human oral; feature: human-associated habitat; material: saliva | place: China | collected 2225 ...
CAACGTATGTTGGATCGACTTCCAGTTTCAAGTCTTCATAGCGCACTTCATCTAATTGATAGATTTCTTTCAATAGGCGTGCGAATTTACGCATATGTGGCGCTAATTCTTCCATGATGACATCGATTTGGCGGTCGTATAATTCACGAGAAACTTTTTGACGGTCTAGTAAGTAGTCAAATACTGAATCAAATCCACGCAATGTTGCCATTATTTTTTCTTTTTGAATTTGTGTATTATACGCTGAAGCAGTGCTATGTTGGTATTTGCGTAATGTGTCGCTAAATACTTTGAACGCTTCACGACGGATTGCTGTATTTGGTTCAGATTGCATACGGCCTTCAAAGCTGTTGTAGGTCATCGGAATCACTTGTCCGTCTGCTTCAACCGCTGGGAAATGAATATCTTTGAATTTAATATCATTGTACGCTTGGTAACCTGCATCTAATGTATTTCCTAGAGCAGCTAAAGTTGCTTCCACGTCTTTTGATAATAAATGTTTTTTATCTTCTAAGAGACGTTCGATATATAAGGCATCTTCCTTATTCGCGCGCGCTTCTTCTAACACGGCATCATCCAATTGACTTAATTCAGATTCAAAGAAACTTAATTTGGCGTCTAATCCTGCTAACACTGTACGTGTTTGAGCAGCACGTGTTTGTGCTTCTTTATCTCTTGTATTCGCGCTCACAGCAAGGTTGCAATACGCAGAAATTTTACCGCGTTGTTCTAATAAGGCACGGTAAGTTGCTAAACCAGCATTCACTTGGTGTGCAGTTGTAATGTTTCCTTCGTATTCCTTTTGGAAAGCATCTACTTTTCCTTTAAGGTCTTCTAACGCTTCGTTAAAAGCTTCTTCTGTTTTAAACAAATGCGATAAGTCCCATGTTTGATGTACATCTACTTGACTTCTTTCAATCATATTCTCACTCCACTTTCTAAAGTCGTACTTCCATTGTACCACAGTTTTCATTTAATTTTCAGAAAACTTTAATGGTAAACAAAAAAAGTGTTACAGCCCTTCGACTGTAACACTGATTCATGTTGATTATTGTAACGCTCCGATTGCACGAGCGATTTCTTCATTAGAGCTTCCTGGTTTAATTTCGAAAGTACCAGTCCAGATCTTATCAGCAATGTTTTTTGATGTTAAGTAATCTACGAACTCTTTAGCACTCTTAACTAAGCCTGCTTTTTCTAATTTGTCAGCAACATCATTTGATGATTCGCCTTCTTCAACTGTAATAGATACAGGAGTTGATGACGCTGTAGTTGCTGCTTCTGTTGTTGAAGCTTGTGAAGTAGCTTTAGCACTTGATGAAGACGCTGCTTTGCTACCAGATTCTTTTTCAGCTAATAAAGACTCGTAAGCTGCTTTATAGCTTGCTTCATTTGCTCCTTCAGAAACGATTGGCAAATTCACTGCATCTAATTGGCTCTTTAATGATTGTGGTACAAAAGGCCAAATCACAGTAACCAATGCTAAAATTAACGCTGCTAATAAGAAGCCCATTCCTAAAGAACGAAATTTCGTTTTACTCATGTTCTTCCTCCTTAATTTGCATCTGCTTCAAAATAGTTATCGATTACCAATTGTACTGTTGAAACAGGTACGTTTAATTGTTCAGAAATTGATTCTACTGAATTACCGTGGCTGAATAATGTAATGATTTGTTGTTTTGTTACATTGTGTAAACGACCAGATTCTTCTGCAGTTGCTTCTTCCACTGCTTCTGTTTCTTCTGAAACTGGTTCTGGTTTTTCAGCTACACGAACTTCTGCTGTTTTTGCAGCGCGAACTTCTTCGTAAGTTGGTTCAACTGATGGTCCTTTGTATACAGTTGTTCCTTCTAATTCTTGAATTTTTTTCTTTAATGAATATACTTCACGGTTTAATTCTAATAAACCTTCTGCTAATTCATCGATTTCTTCTTCATTGTTGTTATCCTTTAAGAATAGTGAAATGAATAAGAAAAATACTGCTAATGCTAATAACGCGAGAACTACGACCCATACGTGCATTTTTTCACCTCATTAAATATTATTTTTTCCTTTCATCCTATTTTAAATAATGTTAGCCAAAATATCAAGGTTCAAGGCGAAGTTTATCATTTTGTTAACGAATTGAAACATTACACAAACTAGCAAAAAGTTAAAAAAATCTTTACCCTCCAGTCCTGAAAAAGGAATAAAAGGTAAAGATTTCTATCATTATTGACCGCGCATTTCTTCCTTCACTCGTTTTTCTTTTTGGCTTAAAACAAGTAAGTTTTCGCGGAGTTCTTGTTCCATTTGCGTCAATTCGTATTCGGCTTTTCTACGTCTTTGACGGCCTTCTTGTTGGATTAGAATCGTTTCTTCTAATGTTTCAATCAAGTCTTGTTGTGTCTTTTGAAGCGTTTCAAGATCGATGATCCCACGTTCATTTTCACGAGCTGTTTCAATCGTTGAAATCTTCAACATTTCAGAGTTCTTTTGAATCAATTGATTTGTCGTTTCAGACACTTGACGTTGCGCTGTCACGGCATCCTTTTGACGAAGCAATGTCATCGCAATGGCAATTTGGTTCTTCCATAAAGGAATCGTTGTCGTAATGGAGGATTGAATTTTTTCCGCCAATGTTTGGTTCGTATTTTGAATCAAGCGAATTTGTGGCGCTTGTTGGATGGTCATTTGGCGCGTTAATTTCAAGTCATGATTTCTCTTTTCAAGACGGTCTAAGAACTGATGTAAGTCATTGACGACTTGCACATCCATTTGGTCTCCGGACTCTTGCGCCTTTTGCATCGCTTCAGGAATGAGTTTTTGTTGCAACTCTTCAATCTTCAATTCCCCAGCAGCAATATAAATACTTAACGCTTCGAAGAATTCCTTATTGCGTTGGTACAGTTGTTCCAGTGACAAATTGTCGTTTAATAAGCCATTTTTTTCATGGTCTAATCGTACTGCAATCTTATCCACTTGAGAACCGACTTCTTGGTATTTTAATTGCATTTCATAAATCGACTTCTTCACACGACCAAAGATTTTACGGAAGATGTTCGAATCTTGCGCTATAAGGTCGTTCGGGTCTGTCTCGTTGAGTCGCATCATCAACTCATTGAGCGTATCCCCGATTTCACCGGTGTCTTTATTTTGCACATGAGCTAGCATCGAATGAGAGAATTCACCAAGTTGCTTTTGCGCGCCAGCACCATAACTAATGATGGCTTGCATATTCTTTTCATCGATTTGTTTTGCAAGAGCACGTGCTTGTTCTTGTTGTTTCTCTGGCAATGTGTCGACTAATGCACGTTTGGCATCTAGTTGTTCTTGTGGAAAATCACTTGCCACATCTTGCAAGGTCGTATTTTTTACGACGTCTTCTCCAAATGGGTTTTGAATGAGTGTATCCACCATTGATTTTTGTTCAGTCATTGTTCTCTACTCCTTTATCGTACGATTCACGTAATCCATCTCTGCTTCAGATTTTTTAATCTTGTCTTCTTGGAAATGTAAGTAATCCTCTTCCAGAGCTGCACAGACGAGATCAATTTTCTCTCCTAATTCTTGTAGGGTTTGATACGTTTCGCTTCCTTTTACGGGTTGTTCACTCAACTCTTTGTAGGCTTTCGTCATTTCATTTAATGACGGTACGCAAGTATGAACGAACAAATTGGCTTCTGGAAGTTTCTCAGGGTGTGCCACTAATTCTTTGAAATAATCTTTCATCGTTACGGTTGTATTATATCGATTACTAATAATTCTAAGTTTTGTATAACTTTGAATCGTCTCATTAATCTCTTGAATTTGTGTCTTCACCACTGACATTTTTTGTCTAAAATAATCGATTTCCTGCTTGGATAATCCTGATTGTTCATATCGTTCTTTTACCTTACTAGAAGTTTTCCTTAACGGACTCTTCGCTTTGCCAAAGATCGATTTCACTTCCATTTCTTCTGGAAATAGCATGAAGAAAAAGATACCTGCTAGTACGAGAAATGAGAATAACAACCGTACTGATGAACCGTAAATATGACTCATAAAGTAACGTGTTATGAATACAAACAATACTAGTTTGATAAGTCTATTCCACTGCTTCATGGCACTCCCTCCTTATAGACCTATTGTATCATTTGGCTATTTTGGAACATGGTACTTAAGGATGATTTCTATGGGACTTTAGGCTGAATAAATTAAAGCAAACAAAGGAATAAAGTAGATTCAATCTAATTTTCTCCTTCAACATTTTTAACACAATTTGAATATATATCCCCTGGCTAATCCCTGGGGGATTCCGTTTCTTGCATCCCCCCAACCTCTGAGAGACGCATCAAAGAGATTGTATAACTACGGTAATCTCGTATTTACATTTCACTGCAACCCATCTTCCTATTCTAATTCCAATTGTTCCGATATATGATTTTCTTTTAATTGATTTCGTATGTGATAGATTGTGTAAGTTATCTACGAAAAAACTCCTTAGTTCTTTCAATGTAGTTTGGACACCACATACAAATTAAACTAAGGATTTTTTTTCATTACTATTTCGCTAAAGCATTTTCCCTCAAACAATCCGGCATTTTAATTAAACAATAAAACTGAGCCGAATTGCTTCGACTCAGTTAAATTTTTATTATTCTTCTTCAGGAACAAGCGCTTCTGGGAAGTGTTCACGCACAATTGCAGCACAACGATTACATAAAGTTGGAGCATCTTCTAATGTTCCTACTTCAATCTTCACAGCACGGCAACGTTCGCAAGTTTCACCTTTAGCATGTTCAACAACGACTTTCACGCCTTCACCTTCAACTGCATTTACAGGAGCTTCAACGCCTTCTGCAGCCACTTCTAATTCACTAACGATGAATAATTGAGCTACATTTGTGTTTAAGCTTTCTAATAAAGTGCGAACTTCGTTAGATGGATATAGCGTTACTTTTGCTTCGAAGTTCTTACCGATCAATTTCTCGTTACGAGCTTCTTCTAAAGCTTTCAAAGCAGTGTTACGAACTTTGAAGAATTCAGCCCATTGTGCTACTACTTCTTCTGCATTTTCGTAGCTTTCTACTGTTGGGAATTCAGCTAATTGAACATAAGCTTCTTCTTCCTTCAAGTATTTCCAAACTTCTTCACTCGTATGAACTAAGATTGGGCTTAGTAATTTCGTTAATTTCACTAAGATATCGTAAATCACTGTTTGCATTGCACGACGTTCGTAGTTATCTTCGTGTTCGATATACACAACGTCTTTAGCAAAGTCTAAATAGAATTGTGATAAATCAACGGTACAGAAGTTCATCACTGTTTGATAGATTGTTGAGAATTCATATTTTTCATACGCTTCTTCAATTGTCTTCACTACATCATTGAAACGAATCATCATATATTGATCAACAGTACGTAGGTCTTTAAACGCTACGGCATGTTTAGATGGTTCGAAATCTGTAGTGTTCGCTAACATAAAGCGCATTGTGTTACGAATCTTACGGTATGCTTCAGATACTTGGTTTAAGATTTCAGTACTGATACGTACGTCTGATTCATAGTCCACAGAAGATACCCATAGACGGATAATGTCTGCCCCTTTTGTTTGCATTTCTTTTGCAGGTGAGATGACGTTTCCTAGAGATTTACTCATCTTCTTGCCTTCTCCGTCCATTACGAACCCTTGAGAAAGAACTGCTTTATATGGAGCTTTCTTATGAACCGCTACACTTGTTGTTAAACTTGAGTTGAACCATCCACGGTATTGGTCTGATCCTTCTAAGTATAAATCAGCTGGGAATTCTAACTCTGGACGAATACTTAATACACCAGCATGTGAGCTACCTGAGTCGAACCATACGTCCATGATGTCCATTTCTTTTGTAAATGTGCCGTTTGGACTGCTTGGATGTGTGAATCCTTCTGGTAATAGGTCTTTTGCTTCACGCTCGAACCATACGTCAGAACCGAATTCTTCCACTAATTTCGCAACGTGTTCAATTGTTTCTGGAGTGATAATTGGTTCTCCGTTTTCACCGTAGAATACAGGAAGTGGAACCCCCCATACACGTTGACGAGAGATAACCCAGTCGCCACGGTCACGAACCATGTTGTAAATACGTACTTGCCCTGATGGGTGGTACCATTTCACATCATTTTCAATCACATCTAAGATATCTTGACGGAAAGCATCAATCGACGCAAACCATTGTGGAGTTGCACGGAAGATGACTGGTTTCTTCGTTCTCCAGTCATGTGGGTAACTATGCACGAAATAGCTTAGTTTTAGTAATGAACCATTTTCAGCTAATAGGTCTGTGATGACTTTGTTTGCTTTTGCATAGAACATTCCTTCAAAACCAGGAGCTTCTGCAGTGTAATGTCCTTGATTATCCACTGGTGATAATACATCTAAGTTGTATTTACGTGAATAGTAGAAGTCATCTTCCCCGTGTCCAGGTGCTGAGTGAACTAAACCAGTCCCTGCATCAAGAGTTACATAGTCTCCAACCATTACAAGAGATTCACGTTCGTAGAATGGATGCCATGCTGTCGCATATTCCAATTCAGTTCCACGGAATTCTTTTAGCACTTCTACAGATTCCCAGCCTAATGTTTCTGCAAGAGAGTTTACAAGCTCTTTTGCTACTACAAAAGTCCCTTTGTCTGTTTTCACTTCTGCATATTCATAGTCAGGATGCACGAAGATCCCTAAGTTTGCAGGAAGTGTCCAAGGAGTTGTTGTCCAAATAACGAATGATGCATCTTCTGATACAACACCTTTTCCGTCTTTCACTTTGAACGCCACATAAATTGATGGGCTTTCTACGTCTTTATATTCAATTTCTGCTTCGGCAAGTGAAGATTCACTTGATGGAGACCAGTAAATTGGTTTTAACCCTTTGTAAATATAGCCATTTTCAGCCATTTTACCAAATACACGAATTTGTTCTGCTTCAAATTCAGGTTGAAGTGTTAAGTATGGTTTATCCCATGTTCCTGTAACCCCTAAACGCTTGAATTCAGCACGTTGGTTGTCCACTTGACGTAATGCGTACTCCGCACATAATTTACGGAATTCAGCGATTGATAATTTCTTACGGTCAACCCCTTCAGCGTTTGCCAAAGCTTGTTCGATTGGAAGCCCGTGTGTATCCCATCCTGGTACGAATGGCGCACGGAATCCACTCATTGATTTACTACGAACGATAAAGTCCTTAGAAATCTTGTTTAAGGCATGTCCCATATGAACCGCACCATTGGCATATGGTGGTCCATCATGAAGTACGAATGATGGTTTCCCTTCATTCTTTGCTTGACGTTGTCCGTAAACGTCTGCTTCTTCCCATTCTTTTTGATAATCCACTTCTTTTGTTGGCAAGTTCCCACGCATTGGGAATTCTGTTTTCCCAATTTGCAATGTTTCCTTCATCTTCATTGAATTTCCTCCTTTATTTGACTGCTATTTTCATCTTTTTACCACTGAGCATAAAAAAAGCCCCTGCCAGTTGCAGGGGCGAAATAACTTCCGCGGTACCACCCAAATTTACAAACGAAACTCGTTTGCCTAGGTAAATTGTTAACGCCATTTAAGCGACCTTTCTTACTCTAACGTGTATTTCAGAAAAGTTTCTAAGAGATGATTCTTGCTATAAACAGGGACTGCCAATCTTCCACCAATAATCGGCTCTCTACAAAGTATATTTATACAATTTGTTCTCTTCATCGAATAGATAAATTTTACGCTATTTGAAACGATTTTGCAAGATTTTCCATCTACAAAAAGAGAAAACCGGCTCACATTGTGAACCGGTTTAAGGGCAGACTACTTTTACAAATGGTTTGGACCGGTTAGGAGTGTCCAATTCATTCGATATTTTCGTTTGTTCCTAGTCTCTTTTACCTTTTTTAGGAACGGCTAGGCCTAATCCACCAAGAGCTGCAAGAATACCTCCAAGGATTCCTGGAGTTGCATCTGCTACCCCTGTATTTGGTAATGTTTCTTTTGCTTCTCCTGCTGCTTGTGAAACTGGAGCTGGTTTATTTTCGCCTGGTTTTTCACTTGATGCAACTGGTGTTGCTTGTGAAACTTGTGTAGTAGGTGTTTCTGGTGTTGCTGGAGTAGTTGGAGTTGCTGGAGTTTCACTAGCGGCAACTTTAAATGTAACTGCGTATAAACTGAAGTGTTTAACGTTAAGTGTAACAACATTGTTTTCTCCGTTAGAGAATTCAACTTTTTCTTTCACTTCTTTCGTATCACTTGTTACGAAGTAAGCTCCATCTACTTCTTTAGCAACTGGGAATGTTACTTTCGCTTCCCCTTCAACACGAACTGGTTTATCATCTTTGTCAACGAAAGTAATTTCATAACCTTGATATTCTTTTCCTTCAAGACCTTTAATTGTTTCGTCCACTTTTTCAACTTTAAGCTTCTTAATGTTCTTATCAAGAAGTTTAGTTGGTACTTCAACGACTACTGGAGTATCTCCGTTTTCGTCTTCAAATCTCGCAATACCTTTTTCCTTATCAACCGTTACCTTCACACCATCTGTTTCGTATAGAGGTAATTCTACAGCTGGTTGGTCTGGTGTTGGTTTTTCTGGATCTGGAGTTGGTTTCTCTGGATCTGGAGTTGGTTTCTCTGGATCTGGAGTTGGCTTCTCTGGATCTGGAGTCGGATCCACAGTTTCCTTAACTTCTTTCAATCCTTCAACTAATTTAGCAATTGCATTTGGTGTTAATAAGTTGCTTTCTGCAAGACCATTCTTGTATGCTTCAACAGCTGCTAAGTATTCTTTAGCATCTTGACGGTCAATCTTACGAACACGTTCTACTTCAGCATTGTATGCTGCTTCGTCTAATGGTTTATCCTCTTCAACTGGAAGAACGAAGCGTAATTCCGCTGCTGAAATATGACCAGGGTCCCCATAAGTTTCGTTAGCAGTAAAGACTGCTTTCTTCACTTTAATAGGAGAATCGAAGTTAATGACTTTAGTCTTGGCATTATTTGCCCAACCAGTAAAGTTGAAGTGATGTGCTTGGTCATTTTCATCAAATACTGTTAAGCTACCGCTCATGACACGTCCGTTTGGTCCTGAAGGACGAGGAACATATTCAAAGCGAGTTGACTCCATTGGTTTAGTGAAGGTAACCGTTAATGGTTGGCCTAAGCTGTCCGCTCCATAAGGTGTATGCCATAGTGAATTTGTGTTACCATCAAATGCATACCATCCATCTTCTCCTTCTTCCTTCGGAGCTTCAACATCATAGATATCATCCCAGTCTGGAGCTGCACGTTTCACTTCAAGAGCATCTTTAGCAGCGTTAACGCGTTCTACAAGCGCTTTGGCATCATCGACACTAATGTTTTCATCTGCTTCTAATAAAGCTGCTACTGCGTCTTTATAAGCATTTAATGAATCTTGTTTGTAGTTGCCGTTTACAATTGGAGTATTCTTATCGAACGCTTCATCCACAATCATCTTACCTGTTAACTTGATTTCTTCAATTTCAAGGTTATCTAACATAAAGTCTTTATACCCTTTGAAGTTGATTTCGTTATTGTTTGAATCCCCTTTTGTATCAGCACCACGCGCATTTGAGTAAATACCAATCCAAGTATTTCCACCTTTTTCACCAGTGACATAGAAGCTTACTTTCTTAGGAGTTGATGAATTTTCCCAAGTATTTTCTAAGTCGTATTTCGTTAATTTACTACGACGAGAGTTTTCGCCATTACCGATGACGAATGAGTATGCTCCATTTGAACCTGCTTCGTATTCGAAGGTTACTTTATAAGTCTTACCTTCTTCGAAGCGGAAGTTTTGTGGAATTGTTTGGTAAACGAGTTTGTCATATCCTGATAAACCGTTTGTCTTCAATGACCAGTTACCTTCGATAACGTCGTTGACTTTCTTACCGTTCCAGCCACGTTGAGTATATGGTTCATGTTTTTCAGATAAGTGAGTACGGTTATCTTGTACACCTTCAACATCACCGACTACGAATGGGAAGATACCTTGAGGCACTTCTTCAAAGTCTTGTTTGAATTTGCCATTTCCTGTGTCGTGTTTTTCGTTGTACATTACAGATTGGTTTTCAAATACACGAATTTCATCAAAGTAAGTTGCTGCCGCATCTGCATCACGTCCAAGTTCCAATGTTACATTAGAAACATCGTCGCCTGTTGTGAAGTATACATACATGTTTTGGAAGTAACTTGTATTATCCACTGTCGCATTCTTCTTAAGTGTGTTATGCGCATGTGCTTGTACATAGTTCTTCGCAATTGATTTGTTTGTGTAGTTAGAAATCACTTTGTCTCCGACACGGATTGTGATATCTGCACGTGCATCGCTTCGGTTATCTACACCTACATAAACAGCATATCTTGTATTAGGTTTCAAGTCTGTTAAGTGTTGTTTCAATGTCACACGTTCAGTGTTTCCTTTAATACGTAACATTTCGTTAGCCCCTTGAGATTTCACGATTTCAGCATGTTCGCTGTCACCAGTTTTTTCCCAATGATCTAATGTTCCGCTGTTGAAACCTTGGTCATAGATGTGTAGTCCTTCACTCCATACCATTGTCTTCTTGCCTTGAGGAGCTTTGTAAAGTACATATGGTTGGTACGCATCTCCCGTAATTTGAATCTTACGGTCTGCGCCGACTGTTAATTCGACTACATCTTTTTTACCTTGGTCTGTTAGACGGTAAAGGTAGACTTTATCCCCAGTCCAATCATCTGGAAGTGTCCATTCAGTTGTTCCAGCAGTATTTGTGAAGAAGTACATCTTTTCTTTGTCGCCTGTTAAAGCTTTACCATTTTCATCCCAGTTCCATGGTACTAAGTAGCTTCCGCCATTTTCAATAACACGACCGTTTAATGTTGTTACACGTTTACGGTAATCTGGGCTATTAGGGTCGTTCGATTGACGAACAATCTTCACTTCGTCTCCCTTGTCATTTGTTAAATCAATTTCCATTTCTGGAGTCCACTTGTAGTTTTGACCGTTGTCGCTCATTGCAACTGGGTTTCCGTTCACCCATTTAGATACTTTGTAGTGTTGGAAGTACTTCGTCATAATGTTGTTTTCGAAGAGGTTACGAATATATCCTTCGTAGTCGCTTCGACCTTGCCATCCTTCGAAGTCTTTCATGTTATATCCACCAAGTAATGGATAGTTCGCTGCACCACCGTAGCTTGGATAGTCACCCACCCATGAGTCTTTTTGGTGGTTACGAATGAATCGAGTGATATTTGAGTTAATACCTTTGAGTGTATATCCACCGTAAGTTAAGTCAGCTGCCCAGTGTTGGAATGTTGAGTCATATTCTGCACCGAAGCCCCACTCGATGGCCATACGCCATCCTTGAGAGTTTAATTCTTTAGCAAGTACGTGAGTTGGCCAAGCAGTGTTGTCCCCTGATTGTCCGTTACCCCAAACGTCCACATAAATAAAGTCTAAGTCGCCACCAAGTTTTTCTCTTAATTCTTTCCAACGAGCTAAACGGCCATGAGCTAAGTCATATTCTGCATCAATGTTGATCCCTTGGTCTAACCAGTTCCAACCATACATATAAGTTCCGTCAGAATTCTTACGTAAGATTGCTTCGCTGAAGTATTTAGATTCAGGATATGTTTCAGAAGCGTTTACGTGAATACCGATTTTAGCCCCGTATTCTTTTGCTCTAGCTAATAATTTCTTGAAGTCTTCAACGCCACCGATTCTCTTACCGATATCTGCATAGTTTAAGTGACCTGAGTCGTGACCTTCACTACCATACCCTTTAAGTAGGATTGATTGGCCTAAACCATCTGTGTGTAAGTTAATCTTCTTAATACCATCTAATGTCATTAAGAATGGGTTTTGCGCTTGAGATGCGAAGTTCATCGCAATACGATAGGCTACTAAATCTGGAACAGATTCTGCTCCTTTTGGATTGTTCATGATATTACGATATGCAATCGCACCATCTTGCCAGTCCACAACATTATCTTTGTTTAAGTCTTTTGTGATGACTACTTTAGAACTTGGTAATTCTAATGTGTATTCTGGGAATACTAAGTTCTTATAAGCACGTTGGTACCAGTAAGGTGAGCTTTGAATACCAATGTAATTGATGCCATCCACTCTTTGTAAAGCAGTTGTTAAGCGTGCAAAGTCATTTCCTTGGTAAGTAAATTGTGAATTACTCCAAACTGATGCTGCTAATTCGTTCGAAGAAACAAAGCCATACATAAATCCATAAGCGTAGTCATTCATTTTGCCTGTCTTCAAGTCTAAATGATAGTCCCCTGCTCTATGTGTGTTTGTAGACATTTGAGCCCCGTCAAACTTAGCATTTTGTTTATTAGAACCTACAGAAACAAGTGTGTTTCCTGGGAATTCAATGGTTTGGATTAATTTTCGAACATTGTCGACTGGTTTACCCATTTCAACATTGTTTTTGTTCACTACTTTAGTGACATCGAAATGCATTTCGTTGCCAACTAATTGTAATTTCACAGTAATTTCAGCATTGATGAATTCATCATCGTTTCTCACTGTCATTACATATTCTGCAGTAGTGTCATCAATCTTACGGTATTGAACTTCTGGAGTGACTAACACACCGTTGATCGACATTTTATCTAATTTTTGAACTTGACCTGTTAACGTTTTTCCATCTAATTCATATTCTTTAACACGTGGAAACGCCGTGTCGATGATGGCTTTTAATTGTTCAGATTGTAAAGTTTCATAATGAACATCTTGGTCATTACGACGGAAACCATCATCAGCTGCTGGAGCTTCTTCTTCTGGTTTAATGTTTTCTTGATTATCCGCTTTGATCGATACAGATGAGATTTCTTTATAATATTTTCCCGCTTTAAGATAAACTTTATTCACATCAGCTAAAGCGTTCTTGACAGCTTCTGGAACGACTTCTGTACTAAATAAAGCTTGTCCATTATTTGTAGCGTTTAATTGACCATCTTTCTTATAAACGATCGATAGGTGGTTTTCTTCCCCTACATTTGGTGCTTCGACACGAGTCTTGCTATACCATGTGTTTACACCTGGTCCTTTGTATTGCCAGAACCAACCACCTTTGTCATACCCTACAAAGATATTGTTGTCATTATCTTTATATTTTAGATATACCCCAAAGCGAGTTTCAGCTGGAGGAGTGTTTGCCTTAAACGTTAAGTCAACGCTTACATTTCCTTCCGCATCCGCTTGTAAGCCAGCTTTTTCAAATAAAGCTTCGTTTGCGCCATTGTTGTTTTCCTCAGTTGAAGTTAATTTGTTGTAACGTACTCCGCCTTCTTCAACGACTTCAACATTCCCTTTCACACGGCTTACTGAGTCCCACTCTTTTTTCACTTCGGCTGTTGCTTCACGAGTTTCACCTGTTGCTGCCTCTGCTGGTTTTTCCTCAGCAGGTTTAGCTTCAGCAGGTTTAGCCTCCTCTTTTTCGGTTGCAGCAGCTTCAGTAGCTTTTTCTTCTACTTTATCAGTTGCCTCCGTGTTTGCAGCTTCATTAGAAACTGCTTCTTTTTCTTCTTTTGGCGCTACTTCAGTTGCAGTGGCACCAGATTCTACTGCTGGTTTCTCCTCAGCAGTGGCCGCCGCCTCACTTGGCGTGTTTTCTACGGCTGTCGCTACTACCTCTGTTGCAGCAGCTTCAGTTGCAGAAACTGGTTGAAGTGTGCCAAAAAAGAAAGCCCCGATGATAACTGAACATGTACCAACAGTGAGCTTTCTAATAGAGAAGCGCTGTCTCTTCTCCATATTTTGACGATTATACATAATACCCCTCCTTGATTTGTAAAAACGTTTACATAATTAATTTTAGCACTTCCTTTACGATACCACTTGGACTTTTTTGCTCTTTACTAGTACTATTTTGCTATATTTAAAGCGCTTTCATAGTTTCTTCAAAGAAATAACGGAATTAAATCAAAAAGACTCCTAGCATCGCCTGCTAGGAGTCCTCTTTTCGTTATTTTTGTCCCATATCTTTCACTTTCATAATACGAGTGATACTTGCTCTCTCGTTTTCTTCAAGTTTCATTTCGATAAAGTAAATCGTTTCTTCTAATTGTGGGATCAATCGATATTCAAGGGCGTTTACACGTCGTCTTGTTTTCTCGATTTCATCTGCTAGCAATTGACAAGTTTTTTCAATCTCTGTCAATTCTAGCAATTCATTTAATACATTTGAGATTTGCTCTACAGAATCATCAATCTCACTGTTCGAGTTTAAGTAACCATATTTAAAGTCACTTTCCTCCGTTTCATCTTTTACAGTGAAATGCATTTCTGGAACATATACACTCATAATGTTCTTTTCTTGAAGGTCCAAGGATACGCTTTGTGGTGGAATCGCCACAAGTTCTTCGATAAACGCTTCTTCCAACGTTGCTTTTGCAAGAACGAAGCTCTTCATCCCTTCCACAAGACGACCTTCGACCGCCTCACGTAACGCATTGTTTTTTCGAATTAGTTCGATGAACTGACGCATTAACTCATCCTGTTTATCTTTTAGGAGCTTATGCCCACGTTTTGAGACAACGAGACGATGTTTTAATTTCGTCAATTCCATACGAGTTGGTTTTACATTCAAACGTACCATAGATAATCACTCCATTTCCGGATTAAACTTCTACCAAAGGTAAGTATTTATCAAGCAAATCATCTTTGATACGTTTTAACTCTGTTCTAGGAAGAATTGATAGTAATTCCCACCCAAGATTCAACGTATCTTCTATATTTCGATTTTTATAAAATCCTTGGTTTATGTACTCTTCTTCAAAACGCTTTGTAAACATCACATACAATTTATCTACATCAGATAAAGCCGATTCTCCTAATACTACTGCTAACTCTTCAACCTTTTTCCCTTGGGCATAGGCTGCAAACAGTTGATTCATAGTTGGAGCATGATCTCCACGAGTTTTACCTTCTCCAGATCCCTTATCTTTTAATCGAGAGAGACAAGGTAAAACATTGATTGGTGGACGATAACCTTGATTATACAACTCATGCGACAAAATAATTTGCCCTTCAGTAATGTATCCAGTTAAATCAGGAATTGGATGTGTTATGTCATCTTCTGGCATTGTTAAAATAGGAATCTGTGTCACCGAACCTTTTTTACCAACTAAGCGACCAGCCCTTTCGTATAGAGTTGATAAATTTGTATATAAATATCCCGGATAGCCTCGTCTCCCTGGAACTTCAC
>ERZ772966.494-NODE-494-length-15156-cov-3.436130_pt1 | contig 15156 bp, 12 predicted proteins | sample MGYA00580680_ERZ772966 | MGnify/ENA primary metagenome ERZ772966 (study PRJEB29015, sample SAMEA2738055) | human oral metagenome | biome: human oral; feature: human-associated habitat; material: saliva | place: China | collected 2225 ...
GCACTATCCTCGCGACCCTCGATTCGGCGTTCAACTGGAACCTGCTCCTGTTGGTGCCCGTCCTGGTTGTGCTGGTCGGTTCCGTCATGAAGCTGCCGACCGTGCCGGTCATGCTGGTGTCGTGCGCGACCGCCATGTTCAACGCGGTCGTGTTCCAGGGAGTGTCTTTCTCGAACTCGGTCGTGGCCTCCGTGAACGGCTTCAAGGTTGACATGGTCGGCAAGAGCGACTTCCAGGCCGACTCCGTCATCGAGGACGTGACGCGCCTGCTGGAGCGCGGCGGCATGAACTCGATGATGAGCGTCCTGCTGATTTGTTTCTGCGCGATTGCCTTCGCGGGCACCGTGTCTGTGTCTGGATCGCTGGATGTGTTGATTTCGAGCCTGCTGGCTCCCGTGAAGTCCACCTTCGCGCTGATCGCGGCGACGATCGTGACGGGCCTGGCGGTTATCGGCATTACGTCGAACGGCCAAGTGTCGCTGCTGATCCCAGGCGAAATGCTGCGTGGCGAGTACATCAAGCGTGGCCTGGACCCGAAGAACCTGTCACGAACCATCGAGGACGCGGCCACCGTGTGGGAGCCCATCCTGCCATGGACGTCGGCGGGCGCCTACATGGCCGGCACCCTCGGCGTCGCCACCCTGGCCTACATGCCCTGGGCAATCTCCAACTGGATCGCCATCTTCTTCGCCCTCCTCTGGGCGGCCACGGGCATCGGCATCGCCAAGCTGACGCCGGAAGAGCAGAAGGCTCTCGAGGCGGAGGGGTAAGCGTTTGTTGTTGAGGTGGGGGACCCCCGGATGGGGGTCCCCCACCTTGTTGTGTGGACTCCATGGGGAGCGTAGACGAGCAGCATTCGACTTGTATGTGCGATGCCCTGAGGCTCAACGTATACACCTACTGACAGACACGCTATCGTGAGGCACATGACAAAGACGTACATGAACGGCGAGGGCAAACACGGGCCAACTCGCTCGCTTAAGTGACGTCTCAGCAACAAGATTCTGCGGTCCAACTAGCCAATGAAGGAAGAACCGTGCCTGAACATCACACGGCCAACGACAATACGCAAGCCCTGTACCGAGAGGTAGACAAGGACTTCCTCAGCGACTTGCGCAAGACACTGGAGAGCACGAACATCAACTTCCTCCTGGGTGCGGGGTGCTCAATGCCGGCGTTCAAAACTCTGGGAAATTTGGAAGACCTGCGAGTCGAACTCGAAGAGAAGAAGGCCAGTCTCGGGGAAAACGGCGATGTGATCTACCGCCTCATCAAAGCGGAGATAGATCGTCGTTTCTTCATGGGTTCCATCTACCGCAATGTCGAATATGTGATTGACGGGAAAGAGGGGCCCGAAGGAGACATTCAACAAACCCGAGCTGCCTACAAGGAGTTTTGCACCGAGGCAATTCAGACGGTTGCAAACCGAGAATCTGTCGACAAACCGAAACAGGTCACGTTCTTCACCTCAAATTACGACCTGTGCATGGACCTAGCACTCGACGAGGCCGGCATCCCGACTAACTCGGCATACCTGGGTCGTTTTTCCCGAGTTGTCACACAACAGACCTTCGGCAATCGCGTCTTCTCGAACGGAATCGGCCTCGGATACCGAACAGAAATCCCATCGGCAAACCTCGTGAAGATTCATGGATGCGCATCGTGGCGCGACGACGGTTATCAGCTGACCATCGATGATAGCTATCAAATACTGGTGAACATCAAGACCCTGTTTGACGAGATCAGCCGATTTGGTGAACACGAACCTACAATCACACCCAACGCCTCGGAGCCGAGCGAAGCGAACGCTACGGATACAAGCCCCGAAACACACGCAGACTTCGAGACGCTGAGATGTCAAGCGGAAGCCACCTTAGAGCGCACACAACACGGCGAGGAAGATCTAGTTGACAAGCTGGATAAGCTAGACGAGGCGCACAACAAGTTGGCCGTCGTGCTTCCCAATAAAGGAAAGTTCGCCTCAACCGTTCTCAACGAGACGTATTACGACCAGCTACGGCGCCTGTCGAACCAGTTGGAGCTTCCTAATACGAGCCTTCTTGTGATGGGCTTTTCATTCGCAGACGAGCACATCCGTTCACTGATCACTCGGGCGGCTAAGGCGAATCCGACCCTAAAGGTCATCATCTTCTGTTACTCGAAGAAGACGTCAACGGCGATCGCGGGCAATCTGGGCTACGCCCCCAAAGACTACCCGAACATCGAGCTAGTGGTCGGCCCCCGTTTTGAGCAAGCTCTTGGAACCGAAGCAAATGACCATCAACATCTTGATATTCGTGCAATTGCGGATATCCTGCGAAAGGCAAGCGCATGACCTCCTATACAGGGAAAGAGATCTCATCGCTGCGAATCGGCACGGTGACGGCGGTACGCGGGCGGCGGATTGATATCACTGTTGACGTTGACAAGAACGACTCCAGCATCATATTTCAGGGGATGATCATCAGTAACGTTTCGATCGGTTCATTCCTCGTCGTCCGGCGGGGTTACGCACACCTCGTCGTCCAAGTCGAGGAAGAAGAACTCATCGAGAGTAGCGCTTGGGAAAACAGCGACTACCAGCGAGATGTCGACCGCAACACACGCATCCTAAAGACCTCTCTGCTCGGCGAATTCCAAACAGACACTTCGGTATCACCATTCCAGACACGCTTTATATCAGGATCACAGACAACTCCACTCATTGGCAATATTGCATACCTCGCATCTGCGGACCAGGCATCAAAGATTTACGTATCAGAGTCTGCGCCAGGAACACAGATTACAATTGGACATTTAGCGAATGACCTTACAATTCCATTTCCAATCGATATATCGTCATTCTTTTCAAGCCACATTGGCATTTTTGGCAATACAGGTTCAGGAAAGTCGTACACCATTTTCCGAATTTACACTCAACTCTTTGAAAGAGCAAAGCGATCCAGCACTAATGGACACACACTCAGCTCCTCCCAGTTTATACTATTCGACCCGAATGGGGAATACCAGCATCTAACTCACTTCAACATATCAGGCAACCCGATTTTCGGGCGCATTTATTGCTCACCACAGGCAAAAGTCGACGCGAGTGAAAAACAGAAACATTCTATCCCGCTCCCAGCCAGAATCATGGATAGTACAGAATTCTGGGTTAGCATACTTGAGGCCCCAGAACGCGAGGAGCGCGATTTAATTATTCGCACCCTCAGGACAAAATTAAATTCCAAATTAACTCGTAGCACTGCACAGCAGCTTCTACATACGTTTTTCACCTGGCGAACACAGAGCACACTTAGCCCAAGGATGATGTTCTTAATCTTGCGCAGGATTCATGCCATCGCCGATCCGAACCATCAGACATTCTCATACGAGATTCACGAGTTTGAAAAGTCCATCAAATGGGATTTCAGAGATCAAACATACTATATCGATAGACCCTCCGATCCCTTGTATACAACCTCCCCCTTTTTCAAAGATCAGTTAGATTCATTTTTTAATCGCGCTTTTTCTGAAGATTTTACTAAAGAGCTAACACCTCTCGACAAATTTGAACTCGCATTTTATTTCACATTTATTGTGGCCACAATTTCGGGGCACAGAGATGAAGCACAGATCAACTCTCTACTCACTCGCGTCATTGAACGGGTTAACATTCTTCGGAAATGGTTTATCTTTACCACAGCCGACAGTCCATCATATCCAGTCCTTCAGATCATCAACTTGGAACAAGCTACTCAGAACGAACGCTATCTGATCCCACTTATCACCATCCGTGCGCGTTACATGGAGCAACGGAGCAGGTCCATTTCGTCTAAAAATCTCACTTACTTGAATTTCATCATTGAGGAAGCTCATACTCTATTGTCGCATGGAAGACGCATCGAATTCAATTTCCATGAAAATATGCTTCTCGACTTACTGGAGGAAATCGTTAAAGAAGGTAGACACTTCGGCATCTTTCTCACACTTTCCTCGCAACGACCTTCCGAAATTTCAACAAAAATCACATCGCAGTTACATCATTATGTAATTCATCGTCTAGTGAATCCCACAGATCTAGCCTGCATCCAAAGCGCGATCAGCTTTCTCGACAGCAAGTCGCTTGAGTTGATCCCATCATTACCGTATGGCAACTGCATCATCTCCGGCACCAGCGTCCAGATTCCTGCCGTTGTCAAGATTGATGAATTGCCCGAAGGACGGAGGCCCCATAACGAGACAATTGATCTCGTCAAACTGTGGGGCCTTGCGTCAGACTCACCCGAACATGCCGGTGACAAAGCAGCCGATTCGTCCCAACTTCAAGACTCAGAGCCAACAGGAGAAGCGTCTTAACGCTGCCATTGGCACGCATGAAGCGGCGCCGCAACGCACGCTCCGCTGCCGGACAAGCACGACACTCGGGCAACCAACGAACACACAACACAGTTGGGGGGGGGGGCTCCCAACCGGGAACCCCACCCCCCACTACGTAAAACGCAGCCTCAGAGGTTTTCGACGACCGCCGCGCGGGGGCCGCGCTCGCCTGTGGATGCGTCGCGCCAGGCCTCGAGGGCCCGCAGGAACGCGGTGGCGCCGGGGTCCTGGAGGCCGATCGACCGGTCCTGCAACCAGGAGGCGCGGCCGCGCTGCGACTGGAGGTCGCGGGTGGCGACGACGGCTTCGGCGGAATCGGCGATGGCGCTATCGAGGGCTGCGGCCGCGAGCGCGCTGTCCGAAGCGACCGCGGGGTTGGCCTCGATGCTTCGGGCGAGAGAATCGACGGCAGGAACCATCGCGTCGAGGATGGTCTTGTCGCCCACCTGGCTCTTACCCCGGTGCGAGATGGAGCTTGCCGCCGCGCGGATGAAAGCCTCGGCCTCAACGGCCGTGACGTCCTCGCAGCCGACCCACACTTTGGACCCGGCGAGGAGGCCGCCGGCCACCAGCGCCGCCATCGTTGACGGGTTGGCGTTGGCGAATGCCTTCGCGCAGGCGCGCGCGACGTCGGAGGGTGCAGGTTCGGGCTCGGTCGGCATTTCCTTGAGCGCCTCGATGACCGCGCGGGCTCCCGCGGAGATCGTGATGCCGAGGTCGCCGTCGCCGAGGACCTGGTCAAGGTCACGCAGTTCGTCCGATGATTCGATGAGCAGCGTCATCGAATCCTGAATGCGCTGGATGAGTTCGGGTGAACGCATTGTCATGCCTCCCTGAAGAACGGAGACTGGGCGGGGGCGTCGAGGAGCTCGAGGAGCTCGTCGTCGACCTTGAGCAGCGAGATCGAGGCACCGGCCATTTCGAGGGACGTCGCGTATTCGCCGATGTAGCGGCGTTCGATGACGACTCCGAGGTCCACGAGCCTCTGGTGGGTACGGCGGTAGAGCAGGTAGAGCTCTTCGAGGGGCGTGGCGCCGAGGCCGTTGACGAGGACGGCGACACGGTCACCTTCACCCAGGCCCAGGTCGGGGATGACGGAGTCGAGGATCTGGTCCGCGATCTCGTCGGCGGTTCCAAGGGGGCCGCGGTGGATGCCGGGTTCACCGTGGATGCCGATGCCGATTTCCATTTCCCCTTCGGGCAGGTCGAAGGATGCGGCGCCCGTGGTCGGGAGGATCGTCGGGGACAGGCCGACACCCATCGTGGCCGTGTTGTCGACGACCTTCTGGGCGACGGCGGCTACCTCGTCGAGGCTGTCGCCGCGCTCGGCGGCAGCGCCCGCGGCCTTGTAGGCGAAGAAGATGCCGGCGACGCCGCGGCGGTCCTTGGCGCGTTCCTTGGGCTGGGAGGCCACGTCGTCGCAGCCGAGGACGGTGCGCGTCTCAATACCGTCAAGTTCGAGGAGGTCGACGGCCAGGTCGAAGTTGAAGACGTCGCCGCCGTAGTTGCCGTAGAGGAAGAGCACGCCCGCTCCGCCGTCGACGGCCTTGGCGGCGTCGGCGCACTGCTGGACCGACGGGGAGGAGAACACGTTACCGATGGCGACGCCGGAGCACAGCCCCTTGCCGACGTAGCCCTTGAAGAGGGGGAGGTGACCGGAGCCGCCGCCGGTCACGATGCCGACCCGGCCGGGTGCGGGGCTGTCAGCGCGGACGAGGACGCGCCTGTCGTCTCCGGGGGTGCGGACCTGATCGGGGTGTGCCAGGAGAATGCCCTCAACCATCTCATCGACGAACTGGTCGGGGTTGTTAATGATCTTCTTCATGATCATTTCCTTTCTGTTGCGCCGCTATTGAGGGCGGCTGCTGGTTGTGGGCGCCTGAACATTGCCGTCAGGCGTGTTCGAACGTCTTTCCAGTCGACGCAGTCGAGGACGAGGACGCCGATGAGGATGACGCCCTGGGCGATCGCGTACTGGAAGGCGGACAGGCGCATGGAGGTGAAGCCGCTTTGGACGACCTGGAGGGTGAGGGCCGCGAGGAATACGCCGCCGACGGTGGCGAAACCGCCGTTCGGGTTGGTCCCGCCGAGGACGGCGATGACGATGACGAGCAGCACGTAGGAGGCACCGTAGTCTGCCGAGGCCGTGGGGTTTCGTGCGATAAACACGATGCCCGTGAGGGAGCCGAGGAATCCGGTGAGCAGGTAGGAGCTCAGCAGGATTCGGGAGGAACGAATTCCGGAGAACCGCGCGGCGGTCCCGTTGGATCCTTCGAGGGAGAGGGACAGTCCCAGCGGGGAGCGGTTGAGGATGAATCCGACGAGGAGGGCGACGAGTCCGAAGACGATGAAGAGGAGGGGAACTCCTGCGACTGCGGTCTTGCCGAACGCCGTCAGCGCCTCGGGGGATCCGTAGAGGGTTTTGCCGCCTGTCCACACGACTGCGAGGCCGTTGAAGATCTGCATGGTGCCGAGCGTGGCGAGGATCGGGGTGACGCCGACGTAGGCGATGAGGACGCCGTTGACGAGGCCGCACAGGAGTCCGACCCCCAGCCCGATGAGGATGATGACGGGGCCCCACTGTTCGGATCCGCCCAGCGCGCTCGAGGTGTACAGGGTCGACACGGTGATCGCGCAGAGGTTCGCGATGGCGACGAGCGACAGGTCGATGCCGCCGGTGACCATCGAGATCATCATGGCGATGGAGAGGATGCCAATTTCTGCGACGGCGAGCAGCATGTTCTGCAGGTTGAGGCCCGTAAGGAACACGCTCGGGGAGAGGATCGAGAAGATTCCGATGGCCACGAGGAGGATGAGGACCATGCGGGCGATCGACCGGTCGCGGCGCAGCCGGGAGAGGAGCGAGGCGCTGAAGCCATCAATCCGGGAGTTTGTGTCGCGGAGTGTGTTGTTCATGGGACTCATCCTTCGACGGCTTGGGGGAGGGCGTTGCTGTGGTCGGCCTGGGCGCTCTTGGCGCGCAGCGTTCGCGTGCTGCGCTTGGCGGCGAGCGCTTGGATGCCGACACCGGCGACGAGGAGCAGGCCGACGGCGGCGCGCTGCCAGGCGCTGGGGACGCCGATGAGGATCAGCGAGTTGTTGATGAGCTGGACGAGCAGCACACCGAGGATCGTTCCGCGCACCGACCCGCGTCCACCGAAGATGGACGCGCCTCCGAGGACGACGGCGGCGATGATGTCGAGTTCGTGGCCGACAAGTTCCTGGGGGTTGGCGGACCTGCCGAGGATCATGTAGACCATGCCGGCGGTTGCGGCGAGGGTTCCGGCGATGACGTACACCCAGATTTGGGTGCGTTTGACGTTGATGCCGGCTCGGTGGGCGGATTCGGTGTCGCCGCCGATCGCGTAGATGGCGCGCCCGAACATGGTCCGGCTGAGTACCAGCGCGATGACGATCGCGAGGATGATGGCCGGGATGATCATGGAGTGCAGCAGCGCGACGCCCGTCGATGTTTCGACGGAGACGAGGTTCGCGGTCGAGGCCGACGCCATGCCCTCGGGCAGCTGGGCGATGTACTTTGAGCCGATGTACGCCAGGAGGAAGCCTTGGAAGATTCCCTGGGTGCCAAGCGTGACGATGAGGGTGGGGAGCTTGAACCTGGAGATCAGGTAGCCGTTGAGCAGGCCGAGGAGCGCTCCGATGGCCAGCGCCATCGCGAAGGATCCGACGAGGCCGATGTTGATTCCTCGGCTCAGCTGGAACACGATCGTGGCGTAGGAGGCGAACGAGGCGATGGCCGCGAAGGAGACGTCGATGCCGCCGGAGATGATGACGAGGAGGACGCCGAGGGCGTAGATCATCGGGACGATGGAGGAACGCAGGAGGGAGAAGAGCGTTGAGACCGTGAAGAACGCGGGGCTGATCGCGGACATGATGATGGTCAGGAGGACCAGGACGGACAGGACGATTCCTTCACGGTTGGGTCCCCAGATCCAGCGCAGGACGCGCCGTGCGACGGTATTCATGTTCATGACACGACCATCTTTCTAATCGTTCGAGCATCGACGTCATCGCCGGCCAGTTCGGCGGCGATGTGGCCGCCCTTGGTGATGAGCACTCGATGGCAGCAGGAGACGAGTTCCGGCGCGTCGTCGGAGATGATGACGATGGCCATGCCGGCTTCCGCTTGTTTGCGCAGGATGTCGAGGATCTCAGCCTTGGAGCCGACGTCCACCCCGACCGTGGGGCCGTTGAGGATGAGGACCTTGGGGTTGCGCGCGAGCCACTTCGCGAGGACGACGCGCTGGGCGTTGCCGCCGGAGAGGGATCGCACGGGGGCGAGGACGTCGGGGGCTTTGATGCGCAGAGACTCGAAGTAGTGGGCGATGGTTTGGCGGATCTTGTCCTTGCGCAGCGTGTTGAGTTTCGAGGTGTGGTGGTCGATGGACGCGGCGATGACGTTGTCGGCGATCGACTTGTCGAGGAAGAGGCCCTCGGTGAGTCGGTCTTCGGGGACGTATCCGATGTGGGTCTTGATGGCCTGTCCGATGGAGCCCAGCTCGACGTGTTCGCCGTCGATGTAGACGCGTCCGGAGTCGATGGGCAGGAGGCCGAAGAGGGCCTGGGCGATTTCGGTACGGCCGGATCCAAGGAGCCCGGTGATGCCGAGGATTTCGCCCTTCTTCACGGAGAAGCTGACGTCCTCGAAGCCTCCCTGTGAGGTGAGGGATTCGACGCGCAGGCGCTCCTCGGCGTCCGCAGCGAGGGGCGGGACTCGTCGGCTCTGGTCGAGTTCCTTGCCGGTCATGTAGTGGGTGATCTTCTCACGGTCGAGGTCTTCGACCGGCGAGTCGATGACGTTGCGTCCCGAGCGCATGATGGTGACGCGCTGCGAAATCGCCATGACCTCGTCGAGCTTGTGCGACACGAAGATGAGGGCGACGCCCTGCGCGCTCAGCTTTTCGACGACGATGAACAGACGCGCGACCTCACGCTGGGTGAGAGCGGTCGTCGGCTCGTCCATGATGAGGAGCTTCGCGTTGCCGGCCAGGGCGCGGCAGATGGCGGTGAGCTGCTTGTCTGCGACGGAGAGCTGTTCGACGTCGGCGTCGAGCGGGAGCGGGACGCCGAGGCGCTCGACGATTTGCGCGGCCTGCTGTTTCGCGCTCGTGGAGCTGAAGAACTTCTTTTTCTCGGTGACCGAGGAGGTCATCATGATGTTCTCGGCGACCGTCAGGTTCGAGAACAGGCTGAAGTCCTGGTAGATGACCTGGATGCCGGCGTCCATGGCGCTGAGCGGCGTCAGCGAGGAGACGGTGTGGCCGTCGATGAGGATGCGTCCCGCGTCGGGCGCGTGCACTCCGGAGATGACTTTGATGAGAGTGGACTTTCCGCAGCCATTCTCGCCGGCCAGGCACAGCACTTCACCCGGCCAGACGGCCATGTTGACGCCATCGAGGGCGCGAACACCGCCGAAGTTCTTGACGATATCCCGAACCTCTAGAAAGGGGTTCTCCTGCACGCTGACGCCTTCTCCGTGGGGGCGCGGTGCTTCATCCACATTGCTGCGCATGTGCTCTCCTTCGAGTGTCGTGTCGACTGCGCTGTCGTGGGACGCCCGCCCCGGCCTCGTGCCGATGTGTCACGAGGCCGGGGCTGCGTGATCAGAAGTCGTAGTTCTTCGCTTGCTCGGCGTCCGCGGCGATCTGGGCGTTGCCGACCCAGACGTTGTCGTAGCCGTCGAGCTTGTGGAGGTTGTTGTAACCCTCGATGCCAAGGTCCGTGCCTTCGGTGATGGTGCCGCCGTCAGCGAGGATCTTCGCGATCTGCAGCTGGGCCTTGCCGGCGAGGGCGGGATCCCAGAAGAAGATCTTGTCGATGGATCCGGTGGCCAGGTACTTCGCGGAGGCCGAGGGGATGGAGGTGCCCATGACGCAGACCTGATCGGACAGGCCGGCCTCTTCGATTGCGCGGGCGATGCCGGGCACGTCGTTACCGGCGGAGCCCTGGAAGGCCTTGATGTCCGGGTACTTGCCGAGGACTTCCTTGGCCTTTTCGTAGGCTGCGGTCTCGTTGTCGGTCGACTCGATGGGCGTCTCGACGCGCTCCATGCCGGGGAAGTTCTTCAACTGGTAGTCGTAGGCGGCCTCGACCCATTCCATGTGGGTCTTGGCGGTCAGACCACCGACGAACTGCACGTACTTGCCGGTGCCGCCCGTGCACTCCCCGATGTTCTTCATGATGTCGACGCCGTAGGAGGCGTTGTCGAATGCCTCGATGTCCGCGTCAACGTTCTTGATGCCGGTCGCCTCGTGAGAGACCACCTTGATGCCCTGTGCGCGCGCCTGTTCGAGGACGGCAGAGAGGGCCTCGGGAGAGTTGGGAACGACGGTGATGGCGACCGGCTTCTGCGCGATCAGGTCCTGGATGATCTGGATCTGCTTTTCCGGCGAGACGTCGGTTCCGCCCTCCGTTCGTGTGTCGTAGCCGTTTTCGGCGCCCCATTCCTTGACGCCCACGTCCATGCGATCAAACCATGCGATGCCCTTGACCTTGACGACGGTGACCATCGTCTTGCCGGAATCGCCCGCGGCCGAGCCGGTGTTTGATGCGGAGTTGTCGCCTGTCGTCCCTCCGACGGTCGAGCAGGCAGTCAGAGCAAGCATCGATGCAATGGACACCGATGCCGCCGTCAGTCTTCCGATCTTCATGTCGTCACTTCCTCGTGATCTAGTTGTCGGACGTTCCGGGTTCGCCATCTCCTGCGATGACGCACGCATCATGGCGTGACCCGCGTCGCAATCACTTACATTACACGCGGTATCGCGCAGTGGCAACTCGCTTTCGCGCATTTGAGGCGGCTTGATTCGCCGATAACTGCTCATGGGCGCGCAGCTCAACGCACGGTTATACGCAAATGCTGAGCGAAAAACGCCCCTGTGGACTGGTGATTTAGGCAAATGCCGTCGTTGCGCGGTATCGCGCACATTCGCGCCGAAAGTTCGGTACAGTGTCAAGCGGGCGGCGATCACGATGCACTATTGCAGGCATCATCTGTACCCCTCGTCGCACCCCGCGTAGACCATAGCCAGCAGAAGGAACCATCGTGACCCGGCAAGACACCATTGTCTCCATGATTGAGGCAACAGGCTTCGAGACCGTGTCCTCCTTGGCAGAGGCTCTCGACGTGAACGTGTCAACCATCCGCAGGGACCTGGAGCACCTGGCCGAGGCCGGCCTCGTGCGCCGCACCCACGGTGGCGCGATCCCGATCCCCCAGGACGAGGACACCGAGGAGTTCCTGCAGGATTCCCCGAACCGCGCGGAGAAGCGCGCGATCGGCCCGGCCATGGCGGAGCGCATCCTCGACGGCCAGTCCGTGTTCATCGATTCGGGGTCGACGTGCCTCGAGGTGGCCCGGGCCCTCGACGCACGCCGCGTAACCGTGGTGACGCACGACCTGCTGGTGGGCCTCGAGATCCTGAAGAAGCCGTCGCTCAACCTGGTGTTCGTGGGCGGCGAGCTGCTGCCGAACCGAACCCACATGTGGGGGCCCACCGCGATCGACCAGCTGGACCACATCCGCGTCAACACGGCCGTTTTCGGCGCGAATTCGGTGATGGAGGACGGCATTTACGCGTCGTCCGGATACTCGATCGAGCTGCAGCAGAAGGTCCGCTCGATCGCATCGACCGCCTACTTCGTCGCGGATTCAACGAAGTTCGGCCGCAACGCCCTGTACAAGGTCCTCGGCATCGACGCGTTCACGGCGGGCATTACGGACTCGTTCCTCTCCCCCATCTCGGCGGCGGCTTACCCGATCCCCCTCATCCGGGCCGAGGTCGCGCAGGGTTAGTGGGGGATGTGCCCCACTGCCGCGGCGCGGCCAGAAACACGTCCCACATAGCTAACCGAGGGCGAAGAGCCCCTTATCAATGTCAACGCAGAAGCGCCATTACTAAGGACGCAAACCCACTAAGAAGTAGTGTCCCGTAGAATGGCCAGATCGCCCACCCTTTAATGACCGAGAAATGTTCCAAGAATCGCGTCCTCCAAGTTTCCCCAGAGCACAGGTAATTCAGCGAGTATGTAGGAACATCGGGGTCACCGGCAGCTATACGCTCGTAGAGATCGCGATACTTACGCTCAGTCCTCAGGTATCCAACATCCAGGAATGCGAAAACAACCGTAGCAACGATGCCTAGGACAGCAAGTGCAACGGAACACTTCGTGAGTGAATACCCATAAGCTGCCGTCACTACTGGAAGCAACCAACTTTTCGTATTCGAAGACGATTGCGCCATACGGCTGATGACGTTCTGAACAAAGGACAGGTGCTGCCGACGATCCTCAGGCGTAACGGAACTATCAGGAAGAAGAGTTGTTGCGCGCAACTTGGCGAGAGCCCGATTCTTCTCCTCATCAGAGAAGTCTGTCTTGGATGGCCAAATATCCCCAAAGGCATCATCATCCCATCGGGGCACAACATGTACGTGGACATGAGGAACGCTCTGTGTAGCTGCCTCACCGTTGGATTGAATGATGTTGATTCCATCCGGATGTTGGGTTTCACGCAGGCTCATAGCCACGGCTTGGGCTGAAGTCATCACCGCGCTAACCTCGTCAGAAGTCAACGCGGTGAACTCTTCAACATGGCGGCGAGGAATCACCATACAGTGACCAAGAACAGCAGGCTCTGTTGGGAAGATAATCACGACCTTGTCGTTACGTGCAACCTCGCGAACAACTGTGTCTTCTCCGCGAATAATCGCGCAAAAGGGACAGGGACAGCACTGTGGGCTAGTCACTTCCTGATACATCCTTGCCCTACCCAATATTTCAAGTTCGACGACAGTTCAGCATATGTAGCCTTAGAGTCAATTCTCCCCAGATAATCACGCTGCGTGGGGTCGAAGATAGGAGGCATTGAACTATATCCCCCGATTCTGTCGATACTACGGAAAGGATTTGGACCTTCATCGTCTGTAAAACCCATAGATGAAAGTCCGTGAATGCGTATCCCAAGGAGGGGTTTACCCAGGTCCCACGCTCGTTGAATCTCATACTGCACCCATGGGCGAGAAGCAGTTTGTGCACCGATAAGTACAACCACAGCACTCTTCCATTTCATCTGTTCATCAATCCAATTCTGGATTGCCTTAGTACCTCTTGCACGTACTACTTCCCACTCTTGAGCGTTGAGAAGTTTCTGCCCTTCGACACTTCCCATGTTACGGATTAACTGCACACGGTGAACATCTCGTTCATAGTGAAAACTATAGAACACAGCCATTTGAGCTAAACCTTTCTTTTGGCCTGATCAGTTTTGCAGACCGACGTTTCGAGAATTGTTGGTTGTTATTGGTGGCACTGCTCTCATTGGTGCACCTATTGCTCGGGCAAGAGCCAGCCCAGCGTATATTCCTCAATATGTAGCGACTCATCATCACGCACCCTCTTATAGCAGTCGTACTCAATGGCCAGCCGACAGGCCGTCCTCTTCCTTAAGAAGCAAGGGATAGTCTGTGTGCTGCGTCAGTTGTTCAGCCGACACAATAAATGGGTTATCATCACTGCCTTCAACCTCAATGTAGACCATGTCGTCGATAATCTTGCCCGCACGGAACCGATCACCTGCATGCAGCACCAGACCACCGCCACACTCAACGTCGGCAGAGACTGTATACACATCAGAAAACCCATCGGCACTGGATTGAGCGAACTTTGCTCGTGCCCAATCAGCGAGCTTAACTTCAGCGGTCTTACCTTCGCGCAGTCTTGCACCGATATTGAGTCCAGTTCGAAAGATAATCACACCGCCGAGCATCATCACTCCTGTTGCCTTGGCAATTGCAGGACCAGGCCCTCCCAGTGCCTTAATTCCCGTAGTGACCATCTGATATGCTCCGAGATTACTCATCGCAGCTCTACATCCTTCCTTGGATCATGGGCATGCGGCGCAGCAGCCCGAACACTTACTGAGAAATATACCCAAAGTTGGCCGGAACAATCAATGAAACGGCGGAAACAATTACCCGCTACCCCATAGCTGCTGCTCACCGGCGCAGCAATCCCCTTGTACCCCCACCCGCCACGCCACTTAGCTTGTGTGTCGTAGATTACCCGCTATTCTTGGTCGCATGACTGCTGCGCGCGACGACGACTTTATGGCTCTGCCCGGTATGGAAGCGGATTCCACCGACACCCACCACGGCCGGGAACGTTTGTCAGATGACGCCACCCCGGCCTCGTCGAAGTCCGCGCTGGACGCCCTGCTGGACGAGTACCGTGCGCGCGCGACAAGCGAGCGCGAGAAGGGCACGCTCTTTGAGGAGCTGACGCGCCAGTTCCTGCTCCATGACGCGCGTTTCGCGCACCAGTTCAAGGAGATCTACCTGTGGAGCGAGTGGCCGGAGCGCCGCACGGGCGACACGGGCATCGACCTGGTGGCGATTCCGGTCGACCCGAACGCGGGCCCGGTCGCCATCCAGTGCAAGTTCTACGCGCTGGGTCACCGCATTCAGAAGGCGGACATTGACTCGTTCCTCTCGGCGTCGGGCAAGGAGCCGTTCGGCCGCCGCATCGTCGTGGACACGTCGGGGGCGCCGTGGGGTAAGAACGCGCAGGATGCGATCGAGGGCCAGCAGATCCCAGTTTCTCGCATCACGCTGGCGGATCTGCGCGATTCGGATATTGATTGGCGCACGTATTCGCTGGGGTCGACGCAGGCGCCGAAGACCCGTGAGCGCAAGGTTCCGCGCGACCACCAGGTGCGTGCGCGCAGCGCGGTGATGGCAGGCTTCAAGGAGCACGACCGCGGCACGATGGTCATGGCGTGCG
>ERZ772966.498-NODE-498-length-15127-cov-6.067874_pt1 | contig 15127 bp, 8 predicted proteins | sample MGYA00580680_ERZ772966 | MGnify/ENA primary metagenome ERZ772966 (study PRJEB29015, sample SAMEA2738055) | human oral metagenome | biome: human oral; feature: human-associated habitat; material: saliva | place: China | collected 2225 ...
CAATAAGGACATGATGTTTGTATTGGGGCCAGGTCATGGCTTCCCGGCATTGCAAGCTAATCTGTTTTTGGAAGGTACGCTTGCTAATTTTGATCCGTCGATGGAGACTAACTTGGATGGTATTCGCAAACTATGCCGCGAATTTAGCTGGCCGTATGGTTTTCCGAGCCATTCTAATCCCGAGACGCCGGGCGTGATTCTCGAGGGTGGTGAACTTGGTTACGCGCTCAGCACTAGTTATGGTGCAGCGATGGATAATCCTGATTTGACGGTAGCTTGCTTGATTGGTGACGGCGAAGCCGAAACTGGGCCGACGGCTGGCGCTTGGCATCTCAATAAGTTGCTTAACCCGCGCAAAGATGGTGTAGTGTTGCCAATTCTTCATCTCAACGGTTATAAGATTTCAGCGCCGACTGTTTTTGGCCGAATGAGTAATTACGAACTGATGACGCTCTTTAGCGGCTACGGTTATGAGCCGCGCATTGTTGACGCTACAAAAGACGGCGTCGATCCGCACGACGAAATGGCAAACGCGCTTGAGTGGGCACACAATTTGGTTGCCGAGATTCGTGCTAGTACGAACACAGAAGCGCCGCGCATGCCGATGATTATCATGCGAACACTAAAGGGGTGGACTGGGCCGAAGTTTGTCGAGGGTAACAAAATTGAAGGTAACTGCCTAGCACACCAGACAGTACTTAGCGAAGCGAAATCTGACCCCGAGCAGCTCAAAATCTTGAATCAATGGCTCAAGAGTTATAAGTTTGACGAGCTATTCAACGAAACGACAGGCTTTGGTGATTTTGTCAAGGATATCTTGCCTGAACAGCTAGAGAAGCGCTTGGGTATGTCGCCGCATGCTCGTGGCGGCGCAACTGTTTATCGGCCGCTGGTGCTGCCAGATGTCGAGCAGTTCGCTGAAGATGCCGAAATCCCTGGCACTATTGGCTCTAGCAGTATGCGCCGGGCTGGCGCTTACTTGACCGAGGTTTTTCGCCTCAACGCTGATAATAAGAACTTCCGCTTCATGAGTCCAGATGAGACCTATTCCAACAAGCTTGACGAGATATTCCGGGCTACTAGCCGTAGCTGGCAATGGCCGATTATGGAGTGGGATAAGGATCTGTCGCGTGATGGCCGAGTCATGGAAATGTTGTCCGAACACAACATGCAAGGCTTAATGCAAGGCTACGTACTAACGGGTCGCCACGCTATATTCGCTAGTTATGAAGCATTTTTGCAAGTCGTCGGCAGCATGGTTGACCAGTATGCTAAGTTTCTCACCCAAAGCCGTAACGTCGAATGGCGCGGTACTATACCTAGTATTAACTACATACTGACCTCGAGCGGTTGGCGCCAAGATCATAACGGTTTTAGCCACCAGAACCCTGGCTTTATCGACGATATTCTACGCCGCCAGAGTAATTTCAGTGATGTTTACTTCCCGTCGGACGGTAATGTCACGCTAGTTTGCTTAGAGCATATGCTGTCAAGTGTTCGCCAGATTAACGCGCTGGTGGCCGGCAAAACTCTCGAGCCGCGCTGGTTGTCGCCAGAACTCGCTCGCCAACAAGTCGATGCTGGTCTGATGGTTTGGGATTTTGCTAGCGATGAACATCCTGATCTAGTTATGGCCGCTTGCGGCGATTATCCGACCAAAGAAACTATGGCAGCTATTGATATTGTCAAAACGCATTGTCCGAACGCTAAAATTCGCTGCGTTAACGTTTCGAGTCTGACTACTGTTGGCTTTGGTACGTTGCGTCGCGTTGCCGACCAAAAGTTCTTTGACAAGGTGTTTACTGACGACAAGCCAGTTATCTTCAATTTCCATGGCTATCCGCAGACAGTTAAATCGATTCTCTTTAACTATGCTGTTGATTCGACGCGCTTTGATATTCGCGGCTACAAAGAGATCGGGTCGACGACCACGCCGTTTGATATGCATGTTCGCAATGAAACCAGCCGCTATGATTTGGCAATTGCTGCATTCCGCCAGCTGGGCCGCAATGGCGTCGTTCCGTTTGAGGAGGCCGAGCACTTAGCTTCGATTTACCAAGGTAAGATTGACGAGAATACTGCTTACATCAAGGCTAATGGCGTTGACTTGCCAGAAATTGACGCCTGGGTGTGGCCAGCAGCACGCGGACTAGACGAGGCAAAAGAGGAAGCCTGGCACGGGCAAACAAATTAACGTAAAGAAAAGGGTGGGGGAATGTCATTACTACTAATCGCAAATCCAGGCAGCGCTAGTCGCAAATACGCGCTGGTCGACGACAAGCTCAAAGAGGTTGCCGCATTACATATCGAGCAGAGTGGCAGCGAATTAATCGCGACGCTGCGTACTGGCGGCGATACGCGGCAAGTACCGCTTGGTTTTGCTGACATTTCCCAGTCGGCCGCACATTTGTATGGTATTTTTAACCGCGAACATTTACTGGAAAGTCCTAGTGATGTTCGCGCGATCGGCCTGCGGATTGTTGCACCGAGCAACTATTTTCTCAAAGACAGGCTTGTTGATGATGACGTTGTCCAGCATATACGCGATATTTTGCCGCTTGACCCGATTCACGTCTCCGGTACGCTGCAAGAGCTAGAAGCTCTGCGCTCGTCGCTGCCGACTGTACCAGTGGCGCTAATTTCGGATAGTGCTTTTCACGCTCGCAAGCCGAGCTACGCCTGGAATTATGGTATCAATCTGCAGGACGCTGATCGCTTCGAGATTAAGCGTTTTGGCTATCATGGTTTGTCGGTCTCATCTGCCGTTAATGAGTTGTGGAACCGCGGCAAATTACCACCAAAGGTCGTCGTCTGTCATTTGGGTAGCGGCTCGTCAGTGAGTGCAGTTTTTCACGGGCGCAGTATCGACAACACCATGGGCTACTCGGCGCTAGAGGGGGTAATTATGGCAACGCGTACCGGTTCTATCGATTACACTGCTGCTATGGCGCTCAAAACTAAACTTGGTCTCGATGATGATCAGCTTGAGCATTATCTTGATGAGAAGGGCGGCTTACTCGGACTCAGCGGAACTAGCGATATTCGTGAAATTCTTGATCGCGAAGCTAATGGCGACCATATTGCTCATCTAGCGCTGATGACTTTGATTCACAGTGTCCATAAGGCTATCGGCGCGATGGTGGTCGCCATGAACGGCGCCGACTTGCTGGTATTTACTGGCACGGTAGGGGAACGTTCGGCAAACTTGCGCCGGCGCATCGTTGCTCACTTGGAATGCCTCGACTTCATACTTGACGGCAATCGTAACAAATCATGTCTTAACCCGACCGAGTTCACTAGCATCTCGCAAGCGGCAGTCAGTAAGCCGATAATTGTCATACCGACAGATGAAGGCGTCGAAATCGCTCGCCACACTATTAAGTTACTAGCGTCATAATTTTGGTCGTTGGAAAGGCATGCGTTATTGTTATGGAGACGCCTTTCGTAATCTCTACTAAACAGTATCTTTCATTTTGTTATAATAAGTACGATGAAAAGACAGTCACTCGAGACTATTCACCTTGACAAAATCGTTGGCGGCGGGCAAGCCATCGGAACGCTTGACGACGGCCGCAAAGCGTTCGTCTGGGGAGGACTGCCAAAAGAACTTGTAACGATTCGCGTGACAAAGAAAAAATCACACTTCGTTGAAGGAATAGTAACGGAAATTACTGAGGAGAGTCCAGAGCGAATTACGCCGAAGGATGAAAATAGCTATTTAAGCACCAGCCCTTGGCAAATAATGCCGATGTCCAGCGAGCAATCGTACAAAGCGTCGCTAATCGAAGAAGCTTTTTTACTTCACGATATCACATTGCCTGAAAAAATCAAGGTATTTTCTGACGTCGTAGAATTTAATTATCGCAATAAAGTCGAGTTCAGTTGGTTCGGCGACAAAACGAACGACGACGAAAAAGAAACTCTGGACTTGGCGTTTTTCAAGCGTGGCGGTAAGGGGAAAGTCATCGTCGACGGAACCAGCTTGGCACACCCGAGCATAAATAAATTGGCAATTGAAATCCGCGACCTATTACGAGAAAAACCGATTGTCGCGCGCCAATTAAAAACACTATTGATTCGCTCAGACCAACAGGGAAACGCCGTCTGGCAATTGTACGTAAAAGATAAGATAGAAAACCTGATTTCCGACGATGAAGCCAAATTGCTATCAGCTGCGGGCGGCGAAATAATTTATTCCGACCCCAAAAGCCCAGCCAGCCGAATCACCGAGCGCTTAAACAAATTCAGCGACACGACACTGAGCGACACGATTTTAGGCGTCGCCTTCAACTACGCTTGCGAAGGATTTTTCCAAGTCAACATTCCCGTTTACGAAAAAGCCCTGAGTGATATGAAAGCGTGGATCGATTGCAATGAAAAAATGCCGACCCTTGACCTTTATTCTGGAGTCGGGACAATCGGCTTGACAATTGGCGGAGATGACGTGACACTGGTGGAGATCAACGAACATACCGTCGCGGAAATGCAGAGGAATATTGCCAAGCTGAATCGACCGAACGCCAAGGCGATTTTGGCGCCGAGCGAAAAATCTCTGGAATATATAACTGGCAAGCAAATTGTCATCGTTGATCCGCCGCGCGCTGGACTTCATGCGGACGTTACTAATCGACTGCTGGAAACTGAGCCGCCTAGGATTATTTATCTGAGCTGTAATCCAGTCACGCAAGCGCGAGACGTCAGCCTACTTCAGGAAAAATATGAAATCGTGCATCATCAAGGCTATAATTTCTTCCCGAGGACGCCGCACATTGAGCACTTGGTTATCCTTGATAAGAAGTAAATCGACTAGCGCGTTAACGCTTAACGCGGAACATCAGTAAATTTGACACAGACTCGTTTCTGTGATACAGTATTGCTACTAGTATAAAGAAGGAGTTTTTTATATCATGACAAAAATACCCAAATCACCAGAGCAAGGAGTGTCGCAGAAATCGCCAGACGGACAAAAAGTAACTGGCTGGGACAGCTTAGCAGACTACGACAATGGAGATTCCGACTACACTCATCACAGTCCATTTGGAGAAGTTCCAGCAATTAACGGAAACGATCTTCTCGACAGCGGAGTGTTCTTCGGCGATGCAATAGCGCTGACGCAAAATACATTCCAACCAAGCTCAGAAACTACAAAGGAAAAGCAAGCATTATTAAATCTTGGCGGCGTCTATGTGCTCGTAGGTAAAGATTCTGACCCAAAGAAACTAGAAGCAGCCTGGGCGCGAGCTATGCGCGGACACTATGATCAACAGATAACTTTCACTGAAGACATTACTGATACGGTTGAAAGTTATCCGCTAGTAACAACCACCCTAGACAACATACCAAAAGAAATCCTTGAAGCTGAAGCAGCGGAAGACGAGGCAAAGCGCCGCGCCGGAGATGAAGAAATTCAGCAAGCAGACGCTATTATTAACAGGGAAAAAGACTACCGAAGATTGAAAGATAAAGTATGGGATGTAAAGCTTACTTTTGGTGAAGGAGACGAAAAATATACAACCAACGTCTACGGCGACAAACAAAAGCAACCAGAGGAGATTCCGTTTGACTCGGCATCCGAAGCTAAGATTTCAATGCAACGCACTTATGCCATACTGTGGGCAAAACTTATGCAGAAGCACCTTGATGAAGGTGAAGGCGAAAAAGTAGCTGACGTAGCAGAAGAATCTCTTAATGAGATGGGTATCGCTCTTTCTGAAAAACATGAAAATCTATTTGTTACAGATATCTGTTATGAGCTAGGCCGTGCCGTATACAATTGGGAGCATTGCGCCGAGCTAAAGGATTGGTATAATGAAAGACTTCGCGAGCTGTTCGATATAAAGCCGCTTCCAAAAGAAGCTAGATAAACCAGGACTGTCAAGAATGATCCGGCAGGCATACGATATTTGCCTGCCGGCGTTTTTTATGGCAGTTATACTTTTTTCTGGCGTTCATTAGCAGTTAATTTTTTGCCAGCGCGGCGGGCTAGCCACCACTGAGCTAGGGTGGCGATGACAACCACGGCGATACCCGGCCAGAGCAGGGTAATATTCGGCACGGTGAAATCGAAAAAGTCGCGCAGGAACCCAAAACCAAAGCTTCCAGCCGCCACAATAATCACCGACAGAAGATAAAGCAAGCGAGCACGCTTGGCGGATTTATCGATGGTTACGTCCAGCATAATTCCCACCAAGAACACCAAATATACGCCAAACAAAGTCGCGGTAAGCACCGTCATCGTTGCGACTTCTGCAGCGTGACCAGGGAACATAACAGAGGTAATCCAATAGGTGAATGCAACAGTCGCACCAGTAATTAAAGCAATCGGTATAACGGCCAGCAAAGTATCGTGCCAGAATCTCTTCGGATTTATTCGATGCTTCGGCACCGGCGGAAACAGCGTCCACATAAGAGTCGGCATCGTCACCAGAAAAATATTCATAAACGTAATGTGGCGCGGCGAATACGGATAATTCATATTGATGAGGATCGTCGCAAGAAGAAGCGTCACGCCGTAAATAATTTTATGGAAAAACAGAACAGCGATGACTTCGATTGCCTGCATAATTTGATTGCCCAATTTCATTCCCATCGGCAGAGAAGTGAACGAGTTGTTGAGCAATATAATGTCGGAAACTCGACGCGATGCTGGAGCGCCCGCGTACATCGCCACGCCGAGGTCAGCCTTTTTCAGCGCCAAAGCGTCATTTACACCATCGCCAACCATACCGGTGAACTTACCAGATTGCTGGAATCGATTAATCAAGCGCTCTTTTTGATCCGGCAAAACTCTGGCAAAAATCGTGTAAGTGTCGGCCGCATTGTTAAATTCATCTTCGCTAAGTGCCGCCAAATCTTCGCCTAAAATCGCCTTTTCTGGATGTTTAATTCCAGCTTCTTTGGCGATGTATTGAACTGTGCGCGGATTATCGCCAGAGATTACGCGAATAGTTACACCTTGGCGCTGCAAAAAATCCACCGTTTCAACAACGCCATGACGCAGGGAGTTGCGCAGAATAACCGCGCCAATTGCCGTTCCAGAACCATTTTTCAAGTCTTTCAATTTGGTTTTATCGTCCGAAAATTCAGCCAACATCAACACGCGCAAACCATTGTCAGCCCAATCATTCAACTTTTTCTGAGTTTCCTTATCTACTGGCGCCAACTTCGACACAAACTCCGGCGCGCCCATCATCAAAGTCCGAATTTCGCCATCAATATTCGCCCTCACGCCCGCCATTTTACGCGCCGACGAAAACGCCATCACTTCCAGAACCTTCGTATTTTTTGGCGACGTAGCTTCCGCCAAGATTGCACGGCCAGTGATATTTCCGCCGCTGGTTTCATGAGCAATTAACGCCGCAAAGCTGGCGATGTCAGAGTCAGAATAGTCATTTTCATCACCGAAAGCCGCGACTTTTTCAAGCGTAACTTCATCGCTGGTCAAGGTGCCTGTTTTATCTACAGCCAGCAAATTCAAAAGCGCCATCGCTTCAATTGCTGACAATTTTTGTGGCAAGACTTTCGCCTGGGCTAATCGCAGTGAGCCGAACGCCAAAAGCAGAGAACTCGCCAACAATAAACCTTCAGGCACGACCGTAACCGCCGCCGAAGTTATGGTTTTTAGGATGACGACGACGTTATCGCCAGAGAAATAATAGACGATAGCGATAAGTAACGACAGAACAATTGCGCCGTAAGTCAAGAAGTAAATTGCGCGCCAAATCGCCAATTGAAGAGGCGTGAGTTCTGGTTTGTAACGCTTCAGGACTTGGCTAATCGCGCCAGCTTTCGTGTCGTCGCCAATCGCAATTACTCGCGCCGTACCTTCACCAGCCAAAACCGTCGTCGCCGCCAGCACAACATCGCCGTCCTTTTTCTCAATCGACGCGGACTCGCCAGTCAACATACTTTCATTCAGCTCCAAGCCTTTTGACTCGATGACTTTCGCGTCCGCCGGCAATTCATCGCCAGCCTGAATAAGAATTTCATCGCCAATTTTAAGCTCATCATAACCGACCTCGGCAACATTTCCATCTTTTAACAATCGAGCTTTCGGCGCGCTCATCAGTTCCAATTGACGTAAAACTCGCTTAGCCCTTAACTCCTGAATAATGCCAATCGTCGAGTTCACGACAATCACCACCGAGATAAACCATGCGTCACGATATTCTCGAACGTAAACCAGCGCACCAGCCAGCAGAAAAATCACCACAACAATAGGTGAAAGCAAATTTCGCTTAATAATATCCAAATAGTCGCGCATTAACTTGTACGAATCCTTCTATAACTAAACCTCGCGCCGACTCGCCAATTTCCGTACGCGTCAGAATCGAATTGATATATCTCGCCATTTTTCACTTCAGAAATCAAAACCAAGGCAGGATTATACGGTGCCAAAGTTTTATAAAAATGCAAATCTTCATCCGTAACGTGCTTTCTTCCAGGAAAAACTTCACGGAATTTGCGCTTGCCGATGTCTTCAAAATATCGCGGCTGACCTTTTGGCGGAAGAAATAATTCCGCACGCATACCCATTCGTGAAATTATCTTTTTAACGTCAGATAAAATCAACGGCGAAGTCGCTTCCAAATACATCATCAACTGCTTTTTATTCGTCAAAAACACCGACGCCTTAGCCGTGCGACTAACATCGGCGTGCCACAAAATTATCGATTGAACATCAATTGGAAAACCAAATTTTTCCTTAGCAATTCGCTCCAGCGCCAGCTCGTCGTACGTCGCCTTATTCATAGATAATATTTTACCATTTTTTTATGAGGTGTGCGAGATGGCAAAGATGTGAAATCTAATAACCAGACTGCCTGGTCGATTCAACTGCTTGACGGGAAATATCCAAGTGGCTTTTACCCTTAAACGCGTCTTCTGGATGTTTTTCATTTCAAGCGTCGACATTTTCTTCAGTACAATCTTTAATGGCATGATTAACACAAAACTCAAGTCGCTTAATGCTTTGGGTATTAGCAATTTTGATATTGCGTTCTGAAGACTGCCGACATGGTAGAATAAAACTATGGATTTCAATACTCGTTACGCTAAATTAAACGATAATCAACGACAAGCAGTCGACTACATTCACGGATCGCTTTTGGTAATTGCTGGGCCAGGAACGGGGAAAACCGAGCTTCTAAGTATGCGTACCGCCCAAATCCTAAGACAAACCGACACTTTGCCGAACAGTATTTTGTGTCTAACGTTTACTGAAAGCGGCGCCACGAATATGCGCCAACGACTTCGCCAGATTATCGGTGAGGACGCGTATAAAATTGCGATTCATACATTTCACAGCTTCGGCACAGAAATCATCAATCAACATCGCGAGTATTTTTTCCGTGGCGCCGACGCTCAGCCGGTTGACGAATTGACGCAATATCAAATTATCTCTGGAATACTCGAAGGACTTGATTGGCGGAATCCATTAAGCGCGAAGAATAACGGGGAATTCGTTTATATTAAAGACCTCATTCGCATTATTTCCGAGTTCAAGCAAAGCGGTTTAACGCCGTCGGAATTACGGGCAATTATTGAGGACAATCAAAGTACAATTGCCGAAATCGCGCCAGACATTCAGCAAGTATTTTCCGCCAAAATATCGAAAAAGACAATTGAAATGTTTGCGCCGATAGCTGAGAAAATTGCCAATTTAGCAGCCAAAAATCCTGACGAGAAAAACTCAAAATTGCCAGCCTCAATCACGCCATATGCCAACGTTTTAGCACTGAGCATTGCGCACGCCGCCCAGGAAGCGATTGATGAAAACTCAACAAAACCACTGACTGCTTGGAAAAATAAATGGTGCGAAAAAAATGCCAATGGCGAATTTGTCCTGAAAGATTTTACCGCCGCAGAAAAATTATCCGCCGCAATTGACGTTTACGAAAAATACGTAAATATTCTGGCCGAACGCTCGTTATTTGACTACGATGACATGATTTTATCCGTTATTCAAGCCTGCGAATCTCACCCAGAACTGCGCGCAAATCTCCAAGAGCAATTCCAATTCATCATGGTCGACGAGTTCCAGGACACAAACTTGGCACAATTACGATTGCTGTTCAATTTGACTAGCGAGAACGACGACAATCCAAACATCATGGCGGTTGGCGACGACGACCAAGCAATCTTCAGCTTCCAAGGTGCAGACGTGGGCAACATCCAGCGCTTCCGCCAGCATTATCACGACCCAAAAATCATCGTTTTGACCGACAATTATCGTTCTGCCGAAAACATTTTATCATCGGCGCGGGACGTCATCACCCAAGGCGCGGATCGACTGGAAAACACAATTGACGGGCTATCAAAACAATTGACCGCACACGCAAATAGCGAAGGCTCAAAAGTCGAAATCCAAGAATTCTCATCTGTTAGCGAAGAGCGGGCGGGGATTGCCAAACAAATTGCCGAGCTAATAAAAAACGGCGAGAAACCAGAAAACATCACGATTATTGCGCGCCACCATAAGGAACTCATTGAAATTCTTCCGCATCTTTATAAGGAAAATCTTTTTGTCAATTACGAGCGTCACGACGACATTTTGGAGCAAGACATAATCCAGATTTTGGACAAATTAGCGCGAACTGTCGTGGCGATTAGCCAGAATAATTTGGACATTGCCAATAGCTTATTACCGGAAATTACAGCTCATCCCGCGTTTGGATTTTCTGCGCTGGACATCTGGAAATTAAGCCTCCAAGCTTACAAAAATCGACAATTGTGGCTGGAAAGTATGCTGGCGAACAGCGTTTTTAAGGAGTTTGCGGAGTGGCTTTTGGAGCGCGCTAAGGAAGTGTCGAATTTGCCGCTGGAAGAGCAATTGGACAATTTATTAGGCTTAACTAACGATGAAAGCGGCAACCTTCCAGCCAACTCTCTCGCCAATTTCTATTTCTCGCCAGAAAAGCTAGATAAAAACCCAGAAGCGTATCTGACAATTCTGGAAAGTTTACGCACTTTGCGTCAAAAACTTCGCGATCGAATCACCGATAAAAACCCAACTCTGGAAGATTTTTTGGAATTTATTGATCTGCATATTTCGACAAAAACTCGCTTAACGCAAATTCGCACGCACGCAAGTTCACTCAGCGGCGCTATAAATTTGATGACCGCCCATAAATCCAAAGGTCTGGAATTTCCGCACGTTTTCGTGATTGGGGCAATTGACAGCGCTTGGGGCGAAAAAGTCCGCACACGCAGCCGAGCTATCCGATATCCCGCAAATCTCCAACTTCAGCCAGCGGGCGCCACTTACGACGAGCGACTTCGGCTGTTTTTCGTGGCGATGACTCGCGCCAAAACCACATTGACCATGACTTATTCCCAAACCAACGATTCTGGTAGCGACACGATAATCGCCAGTTTCTTGACGAATTGCACACCAACCATCATTCCAACCAGCGATGATCCAGCTGAACAAATTGAACTCGCTGAAACCGACTGGACGACGCGACTAACTTCGCCGATTATTCCGGAATTAAAGGATTTATTGGCGCCAGCGCTGGAAACATACAAACTTTCTGCGACGCATTTGAATAATTTCCTCGACGTTTCACGTGGCGGACCGCAAAATTTCTTATTGAACAATTTACTTCATTTTCCATCCGCCAAGAATGCCGCCGCAGCTTACGGAACTGCGATTCACAGCAGCCTTCAGCAAGCACATTGCTCATTCAGCGCCGATCATCAATTGCCAAGCACCGAACAAATCCTCCAATTTTTCCAAAAATCCCTCGAGAGCCAGCATTTGCCAGCGGACGATTTTCAATTGTACTTGGATAAAGGGAAGTCGGCTTTGACTGCGTTCTTAAACGCCAAATCTTCAGATTTTCACGACACAGACTTGGCGGAATTGGACTTTTCAAATCAAGGCGTAATTATAGATAACGTCAGATTGACCGGTAAACTTGACGTTGTCGACATCGATAAGCAAAACAAAACCATCTTCGTAACGGATTATAAAACTGGCAAGCCAGCGCATTCCTGGAAAGGCTCGGCTGATTACGAGAAAATCAAACTTCATAAATATCGTCAGCAATTGATGTTTTATCAGCTACTGGTCGAGCATTCACGAGATTATAGCAATTTCACGTTTACTGGCGGGCGACTGCAATTTGTCGAGCCAGACATGAAGACTGGCGATATTCTTAGCTTGGAAGATACATTCTCCAGAGAAGAGCTGACTGAATTTACGCAACTGATTGAGATTATTTGGCGAAAAATTACCACGTTAGATCTGCCGGATATTTCTGACTATTCGGCGGATTATAAGGGAATGTTGCAATTCGAAAAAGACCTGCTGGCGGGCGAAATATAAAAATATTCTGGTATATTGTTGCATTTTTTTATAATTAGTGTTATTATAATAAACGCTTTTGTTCACGGAGCTAACTCTCGACAAGATGCCGCAAATGGCGTCAAGTCCTGACCATGCTTCGCACAAAAGCATGGGCTGAAAGGGTAAGTTAGCTCTTTTCTATCGCCGCAACCGCGGCGGAGAGGGGGTGAAAACCCTTGGCTGGAAACCAAACTGACGCACGCCGCCGCGCGCAGCAGGACTACGAGTCCGCTGTCAGAAACGGCGCCGAAAAGTCCACTCTGGACCGTCTGTACGCGACGGTTCTGGACAAGCAGGCCGCGGAAAACGCAGCCACCGGTCAGAGCGACCGTCCCAGGAAGCTCCACTGGTAGTCTTTTTCTTTGGCAGTCGGGGCTTGTGCGACCCCGAAACCGCTGACTCCGCGTCAGCAGAGGGCGTCTGTCCGCCCTCGGCTTGATTCGCCGACCGGTAATCCGGAAAAGAATCAAAGGACATGATTCTGGAAAAATCCCGCCGCTTTGTTGTGAAAATGGAGTAGCGGTTGATAAGTGGGTTCGACTCCCTCCATGTCCGCCATCCGGCAATCGAAAAACCTGAGACACAACGCCGCAAGCGCCTAGCGGCGTTCAGGTTCATCAATACTCCCCGCTAGACAATGACGTCTAGCAACGTGAGCCGGCACGTGGAAGTATTGATGTTTCCCAATCTTACGGGTTCGCGAGATTCACTCGTGGCAGTTTTTCTCGACGTTGAGAATTACTCCGAGCAGAACCGCTTGAGCCCGCCATCCCCTATCTCAATGGTGAGATAGGGTTTTTCCTTTTTTGTGATAAAATAACAGAGATGACATCATTTTGGAATAATTTACCGCAGCCATTTTTCATCTTGGCACCAATGGAAGCCGTCACCGACGTCGTGTTTCGCCATGTCGTGAAACAGGCTGGCGCGCCAGATATATTTTTCACCGAGTTCGCAAATGCTACCGGCTGGGTGCATGCTGGCGATAAGGCCATAGCTGGGCGACTAGTTAAAACCGACGATGAGCAGCCACTGATTGCGCAAATTTGGGGTGGCGAGCCAGGGGATATGGAAGCTTTCGCGAAGCACTGCGCGGAACTTGGTTTTAACGGAATTGATATCAATATGGGTTGTCCCGCCAAGTCTGCGATTAAAAGCGGCGGTGCGGCTCTGATCCGCCAACCTGACATAGCGATAGCTGCAATTGACGCCGCCAAAAAATCTGGATTGCCTGTTAGCGTAAAAACTCGGCTGGGATATACTTACGTCGATGAATGGCGAGAGTGGCTGACGACAATTCTCAAACAAGACATCGTGAACTTGACGATTCATCTGCGTACAAAAAAAGAGATGAGCAAAGTTGCGGCGCATTATGAATTGATTGACGAGATTGTTAAGTTGCGCGATGAAATTGCCCCGCAAACGCTCCTGACTATCAACGGCGACATTCGCGACCGAGAACATGGGCTGGAAATTGCCAGAAAACATCCTGGCGTGAATGGAATTATGATCGGGCGAGGCGTTTTCAGTGATCCGTTTTGCTTCCGCGAATCGAAAACTGACGCAGATAATCATAAAGAAGAACTGTTGGCGCTCCTTAATTATCACTTGGATTTATTTGATTCTTATCAGCCGACTTTAGGGCGACCTTTTGAAACTCTAAAACGTTTTTTCAAGATTTATATTCGCGATTTTGACGGCGCAAAGGAACTTCGGGAGAAATTGATGCACACCACGACGACTGATGAAGTCCGCCAACTGCTTGAAAAAGTATAGTTATTATGGTATAAAAAATAATAAATGTTAGATTTACCTACTGAAGCGATATATCTGCCAGAGAACAATGGCTACGAAGACACTCCTACAGGCAATACTATAGCTTTGTTTCATAAAACACCTGAAGAATTAACTCCAGAATCAAGAATAGTAATCCGGAATGACACACAAACGATAAAAGACGATGAGTCAAAAACACCTGGAATCCTAATATTGCCAAACAATGGTGACCAGTTAGAGGTCGATTTCTCTTCCGATCCTTACTTTGATCCTTATGGGCTAGATAAGATAAGAAAGAGATCACAAGAGGTAACAAAACTTAATTCAGAGCAATCTCGAGTGCGCGTCATTAAAGCACTAGGAGTGTTGGGTTCTAGCATCGTTGTTTGGAGTTCCGCACCTGACACTGCAAGTTATTATGATAAATTTGGTATCACAAGTGACAGAAAAGCAGAAGACGAAAAAGCAGAAGAATATCTCAGCGGACTGGTAGAAATAACCGAAATTTTGGGCGCTTACGGATTAATATGTGCAACATTTGATACTAAACATATACGTAGCCACAAGGGCGCACTATTAATAGATGACCAAAGATCGGTTCGAAGTCTGGATGAAGGTGACGTGGTCTACAGAACTATGGAGACTTATTACGAAGATCTCGCAAAACAAGGGATTACGGGCCGCCAATTTAGAAAATTATTCATACAGCCTCTTTATAAAATTGTCTCAGAACAAGAAGAATCCTTGCTACATAGGAAAGGAATAGGTTCTATAAAATCATTCCTCTCCGACTACTAGATCGTAGCCACCATATCACCGGATTGCGATTATAAAGACAAAATAAGACCTCCTGATAACGGGAGATCTTATTGTCGTACATTAAATCCTAGCGTCGTCGCTTACGTCTATGAAGATCAGCAACCTTCAAGCGCACCATATGACGATCGATAAGCTGCTTGGCTTTCTCGCGCTCAACTTGATCGCCAGCCTCATCACGCGCCT
>ERZ772966.500-NODE-500-length-15110-cov-19.679044_pt1 | contig 15110 bp, 14 predicted proteins | sample MGYA00580680_ERZ772966 | MGnify/ENA primary metagenome ERZ772966 (study PRJEB29015, sample SAMEA2738055) | human oral metagenome | biome: human oral; feature: human-associated habitat; material: saliva | place: China | collected 2225 ...
GGGCGACACGGTCCTCGTGCCCGAGGTCGCCTACCCGACCTACGACATCGGCGCTAGGCTGGCCGGTGCGACCCCCGTCGCCGTGGACCCGACGAACCCCGACGCCTGGCCCGAGGCCGCCCTCGTCTACCTGAACTCGCCCGGCAACCCGGACGGGCACGTCATGAGCAAAGATCAGCTGCACGCCGCCGTCAGCTGGGCGCGCTCCCGTGGCGCAGTCATCGTCTCCGACGAGTGCTACGCGGCCCTGCCCTGGGCCGAGCCCTACGTGAGCGAGGGCGTCCCCTCCCTGCTTGATGCGGACGTGTGCGACGGTGACGCGAGCGGACTCCTCGTCCTGTACTCGCTGTCTAAGCAGTCGAATCTCGCGGGCTACCGCGGCGCCCTCATCTACGGCGATCCCGCACTGGTCGCCCCGATCGTCACCGCGCGCAAGCACTCTGGACTCATGGTCCCCGCCCCCGTCCAGCACGCGATGGCCGTCGCTCTGGCCGACACCGAGCACGTCGAGCGCCAGCGCAGCGTCTACGCCGTGCGTCGCGCACTCCTCCTCGAGGCCCTGACCGAGGCCGGCCTCGACGTCGATCCCGACAGCGCCGCCGGCCTGTACCTGTGGGTCGCTGACCCCGCCAATCCGACCGACTCGTGGGCCCTCGTGAACCGCCTGGCGGAGCTTGGCATCCTCGTGGCCCCCGGCGACTTCTACGGCACGGCGGCGCACGGTCGCGTCCGCGTCGCCCTGACCGCCTCCGACGAGCGCATCGCGGCCGCAGCACAGCGCATCCGCGAGGCCTGGGCCGGGCGCTAAGGCAAGCGCCAACTAGCGAGGCCGGGACGCCACCAGCGCCCCGGCCTCGTATCGTTATGTGATCAGTTCGACGCGTGCAGCGCGTCGTTGAGCTCGATACCCACCACGCCCGCGCGTGCGATGGCCTCGATGCGGCCCGTCTGCGAGTTGCGGCGGAACAGGATGTTCGATGCGCCCGACAGCTCGCGCGCGGCGATCGTGCGCGGCTCGGCCTCGCCGGAAGAATCGATGAGCGTCACCTTCGCGCCGGCGGTCACGTACAGGCCGGCCTCGACCACGCAGTCGTCGCCGAGCGCGATGCCCAGGCCCGAGTTCGCGCCCAGCAGGCAGCGCTCGCCCAGGCGCACGCGCTGCTTACCGCCGCCCGACAGAGTACCCATCGTGGAGGCGCCGCCGCCCACGTCCGAACCGTCGCCGATGACGACGCCCTGTGAGACACGGCCCTCGACCATGGAACGGCCCAGCGTGCCAGCGTTGAAGTTCACGAAGCCCGCATGCATGACGGTCGTACCCTCGGAGAGGTAGGCGCCCAGGCGCACGCGGGTTCCGTCGGCGATACGCACGCCAGAGGGCAGCACGTAGTTGACCATCGGGGGGAACTTGTCGACGCCCTGCACGGTCACGGGGCGACCGTCGCGGGCGCGCAGGCGCAGGCGCGTGGCCTCGAAGTCGGCGACGGCGCACGGGCCAGCGTCCGTCCACACGACGTTGGGCAGCACCGCGAAAATACCGTCCAGGTTGATCGTGTTGGGCTCCACGAGGCGGTGGGACAGCAGGTGCAGACGCAGGTAGGCGTCCTCGGTCGAAGCGGGAGCCTGCGTCAGGTCAATCGAAGTGTTCACGACGACAGTGCGCACGCGGCGCGCATCGTCCACGCGCTCCAGGAGCGCCAGCGAGGTAGCCAGCTCTTCGTCGTTCCCGGGCTCGCCCAGGTGCGGGGCAGGGTACCAGGTGTCGAGAGTCGTTCCGTCCAGGGTGGTCGTTGCGAGGCCGACGCCCCATGCAATGCTGTTATCCATGCCCCTACAGTACGGGGCGTGCGCGCGTCGTTTCGGGGTGAAACTCAGGGGCGCGGCGCATCCCACAGGTCCGGCCAGAAGACACCCAGCTCGCTCGCCATGGCGCGCAGCAGCGGCAAAGAGATGCCGACGACCGAGTGATAATCGCCCGTCACGCCCTCGATAAAGGGGCCGCCCAGCCCGTCCACCGTGAAAGAACCCGCCACGTGCAGGGGTTCACCCGTCGCCACGTAGGCGTCGATCTCGGCATCTGAGATGTCTCCGAAGTGAACGAGGGTTGAGGCAGAACGCGTCACTTGGCGTTCGAGCACCCACTCTTGCCCCTGACGGCAGGGCGGAGCCAGGATCGCCGCCGAGTGACCGGTCCACAGGGTGGCGGTCGTGCGGCGCATGGCGGCGATGCGCTCGCGGGCAACTTCGGGGGTGTGGGGTTTGCCGAGCATCTGGCCGTCGATTTCGAGCATCGAGTCGCAGCCGACGACGAGGACAGGCGCGCCGATGGGAAGTTCACAGTCGCCGAATCGGAGGGCCTCGCAGACGTTGGTGCACTTGGCGGCCGCGAGGGCGCCGACCTCATCCGCGGGGGTCGTCGCGCCCCCGCTGAGGGCGCGCCCGCCGGGCAGGGACGCTAAAAGGGCGTCCTCGTCGACGGTGGAGACTTTGACGATCGGGGTGATGCCCGCGGCACTGAGCGTGGCTCGGCGGGCGGGGGAGGCGGAAGCAAGGACGAGGCGCATGCATCCATTGTGGACCACTGACGTGCGGGCACGCATTCAAGCTGAAAAAAGGTGCAGGAAAGCGGATTGTCGCAGGTAAACGTGCAAATCGCTGGTGGAAAACAAATAAGCCTACTACAATTGTCAATGTATGAGGTCATATTTTGGTGTGACCTTAAAGAGTGATCTAGTAAACCGATCATCTGCTGATGTGGTGTTGAGTCAGCCCGACGAGGAGGGAATCGCGATGGATGAGCGCGCTGCGTTGGCCCATGCTGCTCCCGATGACCTCACCGCAACCAGCTACGTTCCCCAGCTGCTCGGTGGTCATCTCACATATTCTGCTCGTGACCTCTCTGAAGCCACGGACACTCCGCTCGAACGCGTCCTACAGTTCTGGATCGCCCTGGGTTTCCAGGCTCCCGATCCCGACGAGCCGATGTTCTCCCAGCGTGACCTGGAGGTGTTTGGCAAGTGGCATGACCTGGTCGAGTCCGGCGGTATCGATACGTCTACTTCCCGCTCTCTCCTGCGTGCGAACGCCCACCTGGCGGATCGCCTGGCCCTGTGGCAGTTCGAGGCCCTGGTAGAGGACTCGATGCGTCGTCTCACGCTGGACGATACGACGGCTCGCATGTACGTCCTGGACCACATGCGCGAGTACATCGACGTCTTCCAGGAAATGTTCGTCTACTCCTGGCGCCGCCAGCTTGAAGCCACCCTCTCGCGTTTCGACCGCGAGGTGTCCCAGCGTGGGCACGAGGAGCGTCATAGTCGCTTCCCGCTCAACCGCTGCCTGGGCTTCGTCGACATGGTGTCCTACACGTCCTCCTCGACGATCCTCGGTGACGCCCTCGTCGGGCTGATCGAGCGCTTCGAGGAAGAAAGCCGTACCGCCGTCATCGAAGAGGGCGGACGTGTCGTCAAGATGATCGGCGATGCCGTCCTGTACATCGCGGATGATCTGGCGACCGGCCTGCGCGTGGCGACCGCCCTCATCGAACGTCTCAACGCCGACGATGAGATGCTGCCCGTGCGCGCCTCCTTCGTGCGCGGAGATGTGTTCTCTCGCTCGGGTGACGTCTTCGGGCCGACCGTAAATCTCGCGTCTCGCCTCGTGGACATTGCGCCCGTCGGCAAGATCCTGACTGATCCTTCCACCGCCGCCGCAATCGCCGCGGGCAAGGGCGGGGAGGGCTACAGTCTTGAGGAGTTCCCCACCGCGGACTTGCGCGGATTTGGCCCCGTTTCGCCCTACCTGCTCTCGACCCGCGCGGCCTGACGAGGCCCCGAGAGTGGGCGCGGGTGGGTGCCTGACCGCCCAGCAGAATGGGTCAAGAAACGTGAAAGTTTTGGTTCGGAATTGCTAAGATGAGTGCGTGACTACAGTTCTCCTCGTTGAAGACGATCCGGCCATCTCCGAGCCCCTGACCCGCGCCCTGGGCAGGGAAGGGTACGACGTGCGTGCGCACGCGACGGGTGCCGAGGCCCTCGCCGACACCCGCGGCGTCGACCTGGTTGTTCTGGACCTTGGCCTGCCCGACATGGACGGCCTGGACGTAGCCCGCGAGGTGCGCGCCGCCGGCAATCGAGTCCCGATTCTGATCCTGACTGCTCGCACGGACGAGGTCGACATGGTTGTCGGCCTGGATGCGGGCGCCGACGACTACGTGACCAAGCCCTTCCGCCTCGCCGAGCTTCTCGCCCGCGTGCGCGCTCTCCTGCGCCGCCAGGTCGCCGAGCCCGCCGAGGGCGAGCTGCGCGCACAGGACATCCGCATGGACGTCGCCGCCCATCGCGCCTTCGTGGGGGATGTCGAGCTGAGCCTGACGGCCAAGGAATTTGATCTGCTGCGCGTCCTGCTGCGCGAGGCCGGCTCGGTCGTTGCGCGCGACACCCTCATGCGCGAGGTGTGGGGCTCGGACCCGACCGGCTCGACCAAAACCCTCGACATGCACGTGTCCTGGCTGCGCCGCAAGCTCGGCGACGACGCGACCGACCCGCACTACATCACGACCGTGCGCGGGATGGGCTTCCGCTTCGAGAACGCGCGCTGAATCGGCGCTAGAGGAGGGCCGCCATGCGCGCACGCGCGGTGAGGATGATTGTCTCCGTCGTCGCCGTCGTGTGCGTGCTCATGGGGCTGCCCGGCGCATTTTTCGCGTCGGCCTCCATATGGGCCTCCGAGCAGCGCGGCCTTGAGGTTTCCGCGCAGCTGATCGTGCAGAGCATCGACCGCCGTCGGGCCGCGGGAGAGAGCACCGACTCTACGGCCCTGGCCTCCCTGGTCGCCGAACAGGCCGATGGTCGCGGCAGCGATTTGAGCTACCGCATCCTCATCCCGGGCGAAAACCTGGTGACCAACGAGTCCGATATTCCCGGCCGCACGCTCTCCGCTTTCGCGGAGTCCCCGAGCGGCGTCGGCGTCCATCTGACCTCGTCAGCCTCAGCGGTCATCGCCCGCATCGCGTGGGCGTGCGCCATGTTCGCCGCCGGGATGGCGGCCTCGATGGTGATCGGATGGCTGATGGCCCGATCCCTGTCCCGCTCCCTCTCTGCCCCCCTCATTTACCTGGCCGCACAGGCCGAGCAGATCGGATCTGGCGGCGTGCGCGCCCGCGTGGAACGTTCCGGCATTGAAGAGATCGACCTCGTCTCCGAGGAGCTCGCGCGCACGGGAGAGCGCATGGCCGGACGCCTCGCCGCCGAACGCCAGGCAGCAGCAGATGCCTCCCACCAGCTGCGGACCCCGCTCACCGCCCTGTCGATGCGCCTCGAGGAGATCGAGTACATCTCCTCGGAGGAGGAGGTCCGCGCCGAGGCCCGTTCCTGCCTCGAACAGGTCGAGCGCATGACCAACGTCGTCGCCGAACTCCTGGACGTCTCCAAGCGCGAAAGCGGGGGCGGGACTGAGGCGATCCACATCCTCGAGGTCTTTAACACCGCCCGCGAGGAGTGGGAGGACCAATTCGCCCTCGCTGGGCGCACGCTCGTCTTCCTCGACGAGGCCGAGCGCCCGATCCTGGCCGACGCCGGCAAACTCGGTCAGGTCCTGGCCACCCTCATCGAAAACTCGCTTCGATACGGCGGTGGGACGACGCGCGTGTGGGCGCACGCGGGCACGTCCAAGCGTGGGGTCGTCATCGAGGTCAGTGACGAGGGGCCCGGCATCGACGAGTCCCTGGCACCCGACATCTTCGAAAAGGGTGTGTCGGGTCACGGCTCGACGGGGATTGGCCTTGCCCTGGCCCACGACCTCGCCCAGGCGATGGGCGGGCGTCTCGAACTCAAGTCCAACATTCCCGCCGTTTTCACGGTATCCGTGGCCGCGATTCCGGCCTCCCTGGACCCCGATCGCGTCATGCCCGAGGGGCCACTCATTTCCATGGGACGCCGCTCGCGTCGCTTCTAGGAGAGCGGTAGATTGGGAGGCGTGGAACGCGAGATGTTGACTCCTCCGACCGTTGCCGTCATCGGCGGCGGACAGCTAGCACGCATGATGCAAGAAAGCGCGATCGCGCTGGGCATCAACCTCCGGACCCTCGTGGAAGACGACGGCGGGTCAACCGGACAGGTGACCGTCGACAAAGCCACCGGAGTCCCCGCCGACCTGGATGCCATTCGCGCGCTCATCAGCGGCGCGGACGTCCTCACCTTCGAACACGAGCACATCCCCGCCTCTGCCATGGACGAGGCGGCGCGGGTCGTGTCCGTCCAGCCCCCCGCCGACGCCCTCCTGTACGCTCAGGACAAGCTTGAGATGCGAGCCCGTCTTCGCGACATGGGGATTCCCTGCCCGGCATGGGCTCGCGTCGAGAGCGCTGAGGAGCTCGAACGCTTCGGTGCAGTCATCGGCTGGCCCCTGATCGTCAAGACACCCCGAGGCGGCTACGACGGGCACGGCGTGACCGTTGCCCACAGTCCCGAGGACGTGGCCTCCTGGTGGGGAAGCGGGCCCCTCCTGGCCGAGGCACTGGTGTCCTTCACCGCAGAGGTGGCGGCCCTGCTCGCCCGCACCCCCTCGGGCGAGGTTGCTTCCTGGCCGGTCGCCTCCACCGTGCAGGTGGACGGAGTGTGCGCAGAGGTCACCGCCCCCGCCGTCGGCATCCGGCCCGAAACGGCCGCCGAGGCCCGCCGCATCGGCGAGCGCATCGCCTCCGAGCTGGGCGTCACCGGCGTCCTCGCCGTCGAGATGTTCGTCGTCGGTGAGGGAGCGGACGAGCGCGTGCTCGTCAACGAGCTCGCCATGCGCCCCCACAACACCGGCCACTGGACCATTGACGGGGCCATCACCAGCCAATTCGAACAGCACCTGCGCGCCGTCCTGGACCTGCCGCTCGGCTCCACCGATCTGCGCGCCCCCGGGACGCACGCCGTCATGGTCAACCTGCTCGGCTCCGCTCATCCCCAGCCCGCGCGCGCACTCGCGCGCGCCTTCGCCGCCGGGGGACGGACAGCGAAGATCCACCTCTACGGCAAGGAGGTGCGCCCCGGGCGCAAGCTCGGACATGTCACGGTCGTTGACGAGGACGCGGGCGTGGCCCTGGAACGCGCACGTGCAGCCGTCGCCGCCCTGCAGGGCTTTGTCGCCGCCAACTAACCCGCCACCACCCCCGGGCCGATCGGCGAGCGCGCCCCGGCCTCGTCCCACAGTGAAAGGACACGCCATGAGCGCCGACCTCGACATTCAGCTCACTGCCACCACCGATTGCCCGCTCGTCGGAGTCGTCATGGGCTCCGACTCGGACTGGCCCACCATGGAACCCGCCGTTGCCGCCCTCGCGGAGTTCGCCATCGGCTGCGAGGTTGGTGTCGTCTCCGCCCACCGCATGCCTGAAGACATGGTCGCCTACGGCCGATCCGCCTCCGAGCGCGGCCTGCGCGTCATCATCGCCGGAGCGGGAGGGGCCGCCCACCTGCCAGGCATGCTCGCCGCCCTCACCGAACTGCCCGTCATCGGCGTGCCCGTCCCCCTCAAACACCTCGACGGGGTCGACTCCCTGCATTCCATCGTCCAGATGCCCGCCGGCGTGCCCGTCGCGACCGTGTCCATCGCGGGCGCGCGAAACGCGGGCCTGCTGGCCGCCCGCATCCTCGGCGCCGGCGAGGGACCCTGGTGCGAGGGCCTGCGCGCCCAGATGCGAAACTTCCAGAAGGACCTGCGCGACGTGGCCAGCGCCAAGGGCGCCGCCCTCGCCGAGCGCGTCGCCGAGGACTACTGACAGGCCCCACAAGCCCCGCGCGGGTAGCCACGGGGGCTCGGCGCGTCGTATCCTGAACGCATGAGCATTCTCGTTTGTGGCGGCGCCGGCTACATCGGCGCCCATGTTGTCCGCCTCCTGCGCCAGCGCGGGGATCGCGTTGTCGTCGTCGATGACCTGTCCACCTCGAACGCCGCGCGGATCGGGGACACGCCCCTGGTCCAGCTCGACGTCGCCACGGACGAAGCGCGATCCGTCCTGTCCAACCTCATGATGGACGAGGACGTCACCGCCGTCATCCACTTCTCCGCCCGCAAGCAGGTCGGTGAATCCGTCAAGCGCCCCGCCTGGTACTACCAGCAGAACATCGGTGGTATGGCCAACGTGCTGGCCGCGATGGAAGACGCAGGCGTCGATCAGATGATCTTCTCCTCGTCGGCCGCCGTCTACGGCATCCCCACCGCCGAGATCGTCACCGAGGACATGGCCGGCCACCCGATCAACCCCTACGGCGAAACCAAGCTGATCGGCGAATGGATGATGGCCGACTGCGAGCGCGCCTGGGACCTGAAGTGGATCGGCCTGCGCTACTTCAACGTCGCCGGCGCCGGATGGCCCGACCTGGCCGACCCGGCGATCATGAACCTCATCCCCATGGTCCTCGACCGCATCGAGCGCGGGGAGAGCGCCAAGATCTTCGGCACCGACTACGACACCCCGGACGGCACCTGCGTGCGCGACTACATCCACGTCCTCGACCTGGCTGAGGCGCACATCGCGGCCCTTGACGTCCTGGCCGAGGGCCGCCAGCCCGACCACCACACCTACAACGTGGGCACCGGACTGGGCACCTCCGTGCGCGAGATCATCGACGGCCTGCGCCGCGTCATCGGCTGGGACTTCCCGGTCGAGGAGCGGGAGCGCCGCGCCGGCGACCCGCCCAAGCTCATCGGCGACCCGCTGTCCATCGGCGTGGATCTCGGCTGGAAGGCCAACAACGGCCTCGATGAAATCCTGACCTCCGCGTGGGAGGGATGGCAGGCCGGCCCGCGGCCCATCACCGTCCCCGGCTCCTGAGCACGCATAGCGCTGATAGAGCCCCGGCCTCGTTCCTGACGAAGGAAACGAGGCCGGGCTTGCGTATCGGAGAGCGGGCGTGCGCTAGATGCCGTCGACCTGGTTGAGGTCGGAGGCGGAAAGAGTTCCAGCCCGCAGCTTGGCGAAAAAGTCGTCCGCCGTCGTGTCGCGTAGCAGCACCGCGGAGGCGCCCGCACTGGTCGTGAAGTTCAGCGACTCGATCGGCGGAACACCCATCATCTGACTCGAAGAGGCGCTGCGCAGCGCCATGACGAGAGAGCCGACGGTGAGAACCGAAGAGTCCTCGTCCACCGTGAAGGACTTCGAGCCCGCGCGCTCCACGCGCAGAGTCTTCGCGGGGTTGAGGAGGGTCGTGGGCGAGGCCGCCGACGCGATCACCTTGGAGATGACCTGGCGCTGGCGCTTGGTGCGCCCAATGTCGCCCTCGGGGTCCTGGTAGCGCATGCGCGAGAACTGTAGGGCGGTGGTGCCGTCCACCGTGTGGCATCCGGCGGTCCACTTCAGGCCGGAATACTGATCGTCCGCGTCGTTGTCGTAGCACAGTTCGACGCCGCCGACTGCATCGACCATGTCGGGGACTGCGCCCATCCCGATCTGGACGAAGTGATCGACGGTCAGGCCCGTGAGCTTTTCGACCGTCTCGACGAGCAGCTGGGGTCCGCCGTAGGCGTAGGAGGCGTTGATCTTGTCCCAGCCCACCCCCGGGATCTGCGCGTAGGTGTCGCGAGGAATCGACAGGGCGACCGCCTGGCCGTTGGGTGCGACGTTGACCAGCATGATCGAATCGGCGCGCTCGGATTCGTCAAAACCGTCCTTGACGGCGCCGTCCGCACGCGAGTCGGAGCCGGCCAGCAGGTAGGTGGTGCCGGGCGTGTCAGCGGCGCCCGACAGGGCGCTGACTCGTCCCATGTTCGTGTTCGCATCCCACAGGAGGAAGCCTCCCCACGCGAGGACGAGCACAAGGAAGAGGCACAGGGTCTTCAGGATCGGGTGACGGCGCTTCCTGCGCCGCGGCTTCGGGGCCGAGGCCGGGGCGCTGCGGGGCGGAGCCGCTGGAGTGGGCTGGGAGCGGTTGATGGTGACCTGGCGAGGACCGTTACCCGAGGGGGCGTAGGTACCAGAGCCGGACGAGGCGGCCTGCGCACCTCGACCGGAGCCTGGCGTGTAAGACGGCGGGTTCGAGGCCGAGGCCGGCCGATAGGACGGCGGCGCCTGCTGGGGCGTGGGACGCCTCGAAAAGATCGGCGAGGAATCGCGCTGCGGCTGGTCGAGGGTGCGAGGCATGAGCGGACGCGCGGCGTCGGCCTCGTCCTCGGAGATCCTCCACATCTGCGGCGCTATCGCCTCCGGCGGGGGAGTGGGCGCACCGCTTCGAACCTCTTCGCCGACGACGTGAGCGTCATCGGAGCCGGGGCGGCGTCGTTTCGGATCGGGCGTAAACGAGGGAGGAGTGCTCATTTGTCCTTCGGCGGGCAGGTGGCCGCGTTCTGCTCGGCCGCGGCCTTGTTGGCCGCGTTATTCTCGACGGAGGCGGACTGCTCGGTGTTATCCGTGTGGTTCGCGCTCGAATCGTCGCTCGTGTCGCTGGTCGGGTCGCTGGTCGGCGCCGCCGACGGAGTCGTCGTCGGGGCTGCGGTGGCCGCGGTCGGGTCGGGCACGACCAGCTGGGCGCCGTTACCGTCCGTGTATGTCGTGCCCACGGGCAGAGCCTGATCGTTCTTCAGGGCGTTCCACACGTTGCGGGCCATCGGCTCGGAGGGGATGCGGCGGTTGGGATCCCAGGAGGGCTCCTCGACCGGCATGGTGACGAACTGAATGTTCGCGCGGTCCGCCTTGGATAGGACGTTGAGAAGCAGGGTGGTGTCCGCGCTGGCGTCACCCAGGTTCGGGGAGACGTTGACAGCTTGGATCGCGGCCTGCAGGAAGGTGAGAAGCGCGCCGGAGTCGGTGAGGTAGTCCTTGGACTGAAGCTCGCGCAGCATCGCGGAAATAAGCTGCTGCTGGCGGCCGATGCGCGAGATGTCGGAGCCGTCTCCCTGGGCCTTGCGTGAGCGCATGTAGGCCAGCGCGTGCGTGCCCGACAGCTTCCAGCAACCCTCGTCGATGTAGAGCTGGGCGGAGTCGTCGTCGATGCGTTCGGGGATGTTGAACCAGACGCCGCCGAGTGCGTCGATCATTCGCACGAAGCCCGCGAAATCGACGACCATGAAGGCGTCGATGGTCATGCCGGAGAGCTTCTCGACGGTGGACTTCACGCACGCGATGCCGGGACCGACGTCCTCCGGGGCGTCGCCGCCGTCCGCGCCGTAGACCATCGCGTTGTTGAACATGTCGTCGCTGGTTGGCTCGCTGATCGTCCCGTCGCGGTGCTTGCAGGCGGGAATATCGACGAGGGTGTCGCGTGGGATCGAGACGACCTGCACGCGCGAGCGGTCGGCGCTGACGTGGATGACCATCGTGGAGTCGTTGCGCAGGCCGGGAACCTCATCCTCGTCGCCCGCGCCCAGTTCGCCACTGGCACCGTTGCGAGAGTCAGTGCCGACGACGAGGATGTTGATGGCGCGGCCATCGAAAGAATCCGGGGTTGCCTTGGTCTGGCCGTCGACCGAGTAGGCGTCGATGTTAACGACGCGGTTGGCGAATTGCGTGACGAGGTTGGCGTAGAGGAAGCCGCCTGTCGACGCAACGAAGAGAACGCCAGCCATCACAACGGCGAGCGCGTATCGCATAAGTCCAAAGCGGCCGTAATTGACAGCCGAGTGCTGGATCGGTCGCAGATTCACGTTACTCATCACTTGTAACCATATCGTTATCCGGCGTGTTTGTCGGGGAAGCGGGGCGGGAAGCGGCGCGTTCCACTTCCGGCTCGCGCTCGAGCACAGGAGGGAGAGCAGCGCTGCTTTCCCCTGTCGTCTCAGGGGAAAGGACGTGTGAGAGGGCGAGCGCACGGGCGAGCGCGGCCACACGTGCCTCCATGCGCGCCTCGCGCCGGTAACCGGTCACCATCTGCGCTATCAGTGCGACGACCAGGCCGTAGACAATCAGGTTGACCCCTCGCTCCACGCCGATGGCGCGCGCAACGGTGTTCGCCAGTGAAGGGACGAGGATCGCCACGATGGCCGCCGCGACGAGGACACCGATGCCGATGCGGCGCAGGGCCAAGGAGGAAGCAGAGGAGACGGGGCGGATCAGCCACCAGGCGGTGGCCGCGAGCGCGGCGAGCAGGAGGACGCGGATGGCGAGGTAGGCGCTCATCGGCCCCCCAGCGCCAGGTCGACGGCGATGTTGACGGAGTTGAGGAGGGGTTGGCCCTTGGCCCGCGAGTAGTCCGTGTAAGCAATGGTGACGGGGTGCTCGGCGCCGGGCAGGCCGCTGGCAGCCAGCTGAGACACGATTTGTGAGGCGTGCGCCATGCGCGCGTGGGTCAAGCACACGTGGCTGAGAGCGTCGGCGCGGATGACGCGCAGCCCGTTGTGCGTGTCGGTCAGAGCCCTGCCGGTGCGCAGGCGCGCCGCGAGGGCGCCGAGACGCAGCATGGTGCGCTTGAGAGTACCGACGCGGGCGCCCCCGCCGTCCAGGAAACGCGACCCGAGCACGAAGGCGAGGTCCTCCTCGTCGGCGCGCGCGACCATGGCCGCTGCCTCGGCGGGGTCATGCTGGCCGTCGGCGTCGAAGGTCACCACATATCGGGCCCCGCGCGCGAGCGCCGCCTCGAAGCCGGTCTGCAGGGCGGCGCCCTGCCCAAGGTTGATTGGGTGCGTCGCCGTGTAGGCTCCAGCCGCTCGCGCGATGGCGGCGGTGTCATCCCCGGAGGCGTCGTCCACCACGAGGACGCGGGGAAAAAGAGCGCGCACGCCCGCGACGACGCCCCCAATGACGGGCGCCTCGTTGAACGCGGGGATCACGACCCACGTGTCGGAGCGCTGCTGCATTGGTCCAGTGTCGCACATCGGCAAGTCCGCGCGCCTATAGTGTTGCTATCTGGTGGGACACCGCAGAAGCGGCGCGCACGCGCACGCGAGAACACACGAGGGAGATACCGTGATCGAGCCCAGCGCCGACGTGGCGCCCAGCGCCGAAGTCGCCGCCAGTGCGCGCGTGTGGCACCTGGCGCAGGTACGCGAGAACGCGAGCGTCGGCGAGGAAACGATCGTCGGGCGCGGTGCCTACATCGGTGAGGGCGTGATCGTTGGGGATCGCTGCAAGATCCAGAACTACGCCCTCGTCTACGAGCCTGCGTCCCTGGCTGACGGAGTCTTCGTCGGCCCCGCGGCCGTCTTCACGAACGACCACGCCCCCCGCGCCATCAATCCCGACGGAACCATGAAGACCGCCTCGGACTGGGAGCCCGTCGGCGTCACCGTCGAGCGAGGCGCGGCCATCGGGGCGCGCGCCGTGTGCGTGGCCCCCGTGAGGATCGGTGCCTGGGCTTCGGTCGGAGCCGGAGCGGTCGTCACCCGCGACGTCACCCCCTACGCCCTCGTCGTCGGCGTCCCCGCGCGCCGCGTCGGCTGGGTCGGCGAGGCCGGGGTGCCCCTGGTGGCCGCCGACGACACCACCGGTGAGGCCTCGGAACGGGCGTGGGTGTGTCCTGCCTCGGGCCGCCGCTACGTCGAGCGCGACGGTGCCCTGTCGCCCGAGGAGTCCCAGGCCTCGTCCCCGAATGCTCCCGAGGCGGCGCCCGACCAGACCCGTGAGGACCAGCAGTGACCCAGCCGTTCATCCCGCCTGCCCGCCCGCTCATCGGTGAGGAAGAGATCGACGCGGTCGCCGCCGTCATGCGCACGGGCATGATCGCCCAGGGCCCCCAGGTCGCCGCCTTCGAGGAAGAATTCGCCGCCGCCCTCGCGCCTGGGACTCGGGCCGTCGCGGTCAACTCGGGGACCTCAGCCCTGCACCTGGGCCTGCTCGCCGCCGGAATAGGGCCGGGCGACGAGGTCATCGTCCCCTCCTTCACCTTCGCGGCCACCGCCAACTCGGTCGCCATCACTGGCGCGACCCCCGTGTTCGCAGACATCGACCCGCTCACCTTCACGCTCTGCCCGGCCGCCGTCGAGGCTGCGATCACGCCTCGCACGCGGGCCATCATGCCCGTCCACCTCTACGGCCACCCCGCCCCCATGGACGCTCTCCAGGCGATCGCGGACTCCCGCGGACTCATGGTCTTCGAGGACGCTGCCCAGGCACACGGCGCGAGCCTGCATGGGCGCGCGGTCGGCTCCTTCGGCACCTTCGCGGCCTTCTCCTTCTACCCGACGAAAAACATGACCAGCGGCGAGGGTGGCATGGTCACCTCGAGCGATCCCGAGGTCATCCGCGGCGTGAAACTCGCACGCAACCAGGGTATGGAGACGCGCTACGCCAACGAAATCGTGGGCCTCAACAACCGCATGACCGACATCCACGCCGCCATCGGGCGCGTCCAGCTCACCAAGGTCGGCGCGTGGACCCGCGCGCGCCAGGACAACGCCGCGTTCCTAGACGCCCACCTGCGCGGCGTCACCGTCCCGCACGTCGCGCCCGGCGCCACGCACGTCTACCACCAGTACACGATCCGCGTGGCCGAGGACCGCGACGGCTTCGCGACCGCCCTGCGCGAGGAATACGGCGTCGGCTCGGGCGTCTACTACCCGATCCCGAACCACGAGCTGCCCTCCCTGGCCCGCTTCGCCCCCGGCCTCGACCTGTCGGCCACGCGCGAGGCGGCCGACCAGGTCCTGTCCCTTCCGATCTACCCGTCCCTCACGCCCGCCGAGCTGGAGCGCATTGCGCAGGGCGTGAACTCGCTCGCGGAAGCGGGGGCCTGACATGAGCATTCGCCTCGGCATCCTCGGCATCGGCTCGATGGGCCGACACCACGTGCGCAACGCCCGCGCCACCGCCGGCGTGGACCTCGTCGCCCTCGCCGATCCGGGCGGCGACCGCTTCGGCGTCGCCGGCGACCTGCCCGTCCTGGGGGGCGTCGAAGAGTTGATCGAGGCCGGCATCGACGCCGCGATCATCGCCGCGCCTACCGCCCACCACGAGGCCGCAGCCCTGGTGCTGGCCGAAGCCGGGGTGCACACCCTCGTCGAAAAGCCCCTCGCCACGAGCGTGGAGGCGGGCCGGCGCATCCGCGACGCCTTCGCGGCCGCAGGCCTCGTCGGTGCCGTCGGCTACGTCGAGCGCTGCAACCCGGCGCTCATCGACATGCGCAGGAGGATCGCACAGGGGCAGCTCGGCGAGATCGAGCAGATCGCGACGCGCCGCCAGTCGCCCTTCCCCGCCC
>ERZ772966.502-NODE-502-length-15098-cov-30.687695_pt1 | contig 15098 bp, 11 predicted proteins | sample MGYA00580680_ERZ772966 | MGnify/ENA primary metagenome ERZ772966 (study PRJEB29015, sample SAMEA2738055) | human oral metagenome | biome: human oral; feature: human-associated habitat; material: saliva | place: China | collected 2225 ...
ACCAGGAATGGGCCAAGCCGTTCTTCCAGAACTACGACCGTGAGCGCGCCGCCCTCGGCGCCACCGGCACCGACCCGCGCGTCGACGAGCTCAACGAGCGCACCCTCGCCGAGGTCCGCGCCAAGGCCAAGAAGCAGCGCGTCGCATCCGACTTCCCGGCCTCCATGACCCCCGGCGAAATCATCACCGTCTACCGCAACCTCGCCAGCCAGTCCTGGACGACCCTGCCCGACGAACAGTGGATGCACGGCCTGACCCTCGCCGTCGAAAAGCGCCTCGCCAAGCAGGAAGCCTCCGCCCAGCGCGCCGAACTACAAAAGAAGCAGCGCGAGCGCCGCACCGCCGAGCGTGAGGCCACCAAGGCCTCGTCCGAGGCCCCCTCCGAGTCCCAGGAATCCGCTTCCTCGCACAGCTCCCTGAGCGCCGACGAGATCGAACGACGCCGCGTCGAACGCCGCAAGGCCCGCCGCCGCTCCGGCAAGAAGCGCTGACCCCTTTAGATTCACGGTCCCAGAACCCCAGCGGGTACCCTGGAGACCAGCAAGACCCCATTCCCCACCACGGAGGACCCGTCATGAGTGACGACAACGCAGGCAAGCTCACCCGCCTCGAAGAAGAAGGCGAAATCGCCGCCGACTACCTGGAAGAACTGCTCGATATCGCCGACCTCGACGGCGACATCGAAATCGACGTCGAGAACGGCCGCGCATCTGTCGAGATCGTCGCCGACGACCCCGAGGCCCTCGACCGCCTCGTCGGCGACGACGGCGAGGTCCTGGACGCCCTTCAGGAACTGACCCGCCTGGCCGTCCAGACCGAGACCGGCGAACGCTCCCGCCTCATGCTCGACATCGCCGGCTTCCGCGCCGATCGCAAGCAAGAGCTGCAGGACATCACGCGCGAAGCCATCGCCCGCGTGCGCTCCACCGGCGAAGCCGTCAAGCTCGAGGCCATGAATCCCTTCGAGCGCAAAGTCTGCCACGACGTCGTCGCCGAAGAGGGCCTGACCTCCGAGTCCGAAGGCGCCGAACCCCACCGCCGCGTGGTCATCCTCCCCGAGGAATCCGACGGTGAGTGAGAACCCGAACGGGATGGGAAGGGGTCGCCAGGTGGGCGACCCCTTCGTCCCAGAAGAGCCCACCCAGGCGGTCCGCGACTTTTTCGGCCACGCCTTCTCCGATGTCGCCGAATACGCGCGCATGCTCGAGGAAGAAGGCGAGCTGCGCGGCCTGCTCGGCCCCCGCGACATGGAGCGCATCTGGTCGCGCCACATCGTCAACTCCGCGGCCGTCCTCGACTTCATGCCCCGTAAGGATGGCCGTCAGGTCCTCGATGTCGGCTCCGGTTCCGGCCTGCCCGGCATCGTCATCGCCGCATGCCGCCCCGACCTGCACGTGCACCTGGCCGAACCCATGGTGCGCCGCGTCGAGTGGCTCGAAGACGTCGTCGAAGGCCTGGGCCTGGACAACGTGACAATCCACCAGGCGCGCGCCGAGGAACTGCGCGGCAAAGGCAAGGCGGATGTGGTCACCGCCCGCGCCGTCGCCAACATGAGCAAGCTTGTGCGCATGACCTCCAAGCTCATCGCGCCCGGCGGCTCACTCGTCGCCCTCAAGGGCCGCCGCGCCCCCATCGAGGTCGAGGAAGCATCCTCCGAACTGCGTCGACACCACCTGCGCGCCACCATCCACGAGGTTCCCTCCATCATGGAGGACGAGTCCACCTACGTCGTCGTCTGTACGCGCATCAAGTAACACGTGTCTCCGGCTGCGGGTCGGGTAGGGGCGCCACGGCTGAGGCCGTGGCGCCCCTACGTGTGTCGGGTGGCTTGTTGTGGCGCTTTTCGAGGCTCGTTGGGTTGCCTGGGCTTGCTTGAGGTTGCGTGGGGTTGCGTTGGTTTGCTTGAGGTCGCGTGGGGTTGCTTGGGTTGGTTCGGGTCGATTGGGCAGATTTTATGTGCGGCTTGCGGGCTGACTTGGGGGTGCTTTGGGGCTAGCTTGGGGGTGCTTTGGGCTGGCTTGGTGGTGGCTGTGTGTTGTGTCGTGACTACGTGCCTACGTTCCCACGCGTGCTGGGCTGGCGTGGGCTCTGTGGGGGAATTGCTACCATAGGAGCCCTCTTGCGGCGTGTCGCCGGCGTGTCGGGGGTCTATGGTCGCAAAACCCCCCGTGTGGTTGCTTGGAAGGGCCAGCGTCGTGTGCCCTTTAGGTGGCAGTGTTGGTCATCTTTGAGATGTCGTTGCCTAGCTGTTGTGGTGTGGTGTGGTTTGTCTTTGTTGGTGGCTTGGGGGGAATTGCTACCATAGGAGCCCTCTTGCGGCGTGTCGCCGGCGTGTCGGGGGTCTATGGTCGTAAAACCCCCCGTGTGGTTGCTCGGTTGCGCGGTTGCGTCCCCGTGTGGTGGCTTGGGTTTGCTGTGGTGGCTGGTGGTGTGGTGTCTGGTGGTATGTCTCTGGTGTCGTTGTGGCTTGGGTCGTCTTCGTTGGTGGCTTGGGGGGAATTGCTACCATAGGCGCTGCGTTGCGGCGTGTCGCCGGCGTGTCGGGGGTCTATGGTTGTAAATCTCCCGCGTGGTTGCTCAAAGTGCAGTCGACCTCGGTGGTATGCGGGTGACATGGGGTTTTTGGGGTGTAGTGGACGACGGTTTGGGCGCTCTGGTTCGTCGTGAGGTGTTTCTGTGGTGTGGCGTGTCGGGTACGTCGGGCCTCAGTGCGTGCTGCCGGGATGATCGAGCCCACTGTCGGCGCTTGAGTCGCGGTGTGGCGCGGGAGAGAGGCGCATCTTGGTGTCTTGGTGACGTATTTCTGTGCTATGGCAGGGGAGGTGCTGCCGCGTATGGTCAGGTTATTCTGCGGCGGGATAGGTTGGGTATCGTGTGCTCGTGTGCTCGTGTGCTCGTGTGCTCGTGTGCTCGTGTGCTCGTGTGCTCGTTGGGACCATCGACCGCACTCGGAGCGGGAGTCCCGATGCAGCCTTTCCCCAACCGCCGAAAGTGTTCACGTCGGCGCCATACACGTCAGGCGGTGCTTCTTGGCAGCCGCGTTCATGCGTCGTGGTGGTGTCGTAGTCTCGTTCGTCCGTCGACCAGAGCAGACGAGGAATAGTTCAAGAATTGAATAGTATTCGTAACAGCATCGACGTCGCTCACCTACGGCAGTAAAACGTTTGAATGTGACTCAGGCTATGAATAGGTATTGCTATGTCGTTTCACTCTGCGCCTCGTGCTCCGGGCATATTGGATCGACGGATGATGCTGCGCTCTTCATCGCCAGGAGAATCGATCCTACAGAACAACACTTTTGCCGTTTGACGGATTACTTCGGCAATCCTGTGTCCATTCCTGCATCGCGGGATTTCGATGCAGGAAGTGCCGGTGGAGGCCCGTAGACTAGAGGCAGTAGCTAGGAAGGTGTCACGTGACTGTAGAAAACACCCCTCTGTCCTCTCAGATCGAACGCAATATCGCCGATTTGCAGATGCTCGCTCACGCTGAGTTCCGCAAGCCGGCGTCGACGCGCATCATCGCGATCGCTAATCAGAAGGGCGGGGTCGGCAAGACAACCTCGGCCGTCAACCTCGCCGCCGGCCTCGCGCTGGGCGGTCTGTCGGTGCTTGTCATCGATGCCGACGCGCAGGGTAACGCCTCGAGCGCTCTCGGCGTCGCGCACCCCGCGGGAACACCTTCGACCTACGACGTGATGATCGGGGGAGCGGAGCTCGCGGACGTCCTACAGCCTTGCCCGGACATTGACGGCATCCTTGTCTGCCCTGCGACGATCGACCTGTCCGGCGCCGAGATCGAACTCGTGGACGTTCCGGACCGCGAGGCCCGCCTCAAGACTGCGCTTCGAGCGTACGTTTCGGAGCACCCCGAGATCGACGTCATCCTCATTGATTGCCCTCCGTCCCTCGGGCTCGTGACGCTCAATGTGATGGTTGCTGCCGATGAGGTGTTGATTCCCATTCAGGCTGAGTACTACGCTCTTGAGGGGCTCAGCCAGCTCTGGAATACAGTCGAGCGCATCGGGGCGAGCATGAACCCCGGTCTGCGCGTCTCCGGGATGCTTCTGACCATGTCCGACAAGCGAACCCGTCTGTCTGAAGAGGTCGAATCCGAGGTGCGTGCGCACTTCCCGGATCACACGTTCGACACGGTTATTCCGCGCAGCGTCCGCATTTCCGAGGCCCCCAGCTACGCCCAGACCGTCATTACGTACGATCCGCGAAACGTCGGTTCGATCGCCTATCGCAAGGCAGCGCTCGAACTGTGCGATCGGCTTGCCGCTACGCTGTAAAACAATGTTTCACGTGAAACATCGAATGTCAGCGGCGGTTTGCTGCAGCTAAGAACGTAATCATCACGACTCTTGACCAAAAGTTCAACAAAGTGATCAAAGCCGCTCATAAGCTGAGCGCAGGGCATTGTTTCACGTGAAACAATGAACGCACGCAATTTAAGGAGTTATGCAATGGCGGATGTAACACCGAAGTCTGAGGGCCGTAAGGGCGCCCGCAAGCATTCCGGCCTTGGCCGTGGACTTGGAGCTCTTATTCCCCAGGCGGGTGAACAGAAGTCGCCTGCTGCGCCCGTCGCTCCCGCGCGTCCGCTCGATGTGTTCTTCCCGGAGGGTCCGTCCGCCAAGGGTAGGGGAGGATCCGCAAAGGACCTTTTGCAGCCCAAGCGATCCACGGCCTCGGCGAAAAAGAAGCGCCCGGCCATGCCCGGCCTGGACACAGCCGGCACCCGTCGCGCGGGCAAGCCGTCCGTCTCTCTCAGTTCTGGGATCAATGGCTCAGCTCCTAGCCCGAGCGGTGCTCCCACCCGCGTCGCGGCCCCGGTGGCCGCGCCCGCCCCTCAGGCTTCGTCAGATGTTTCACGTGAAACATCTGACGAGCATGAGCTTTTGCCGGTGCCCGGCGCGTCCTTCGCCGAAATTGCTATTGATCAAATCGTCCCCAACGCGAAGCAGCCTCGTGAGGTTTTCGATGAGGATGATCTGAAGGAACTCGCCGCTTCCATCAAGGAGGTCGGCGTTCTCCAGCCCGTTGTCGTTCGTACTATTCCCGCTGAAGGGCGCTCCGCGAAACTCCAGGAGTTCCTCGCCGAGAAGCCCGAGGCCCGCTACGAGCTGATCATGGGTGAGCGCCGTCTGCGCGCCTCCGAGCTCGCGGGCGAAACCACGATTCCCGCGATCATCCGAGAGACCGACGACGGAGATCTACTCCGCGACGCGCTCCTGGAAAACCTCCACAGGGCCCAGCTCAACCCGCTGGAGGAAGCGAGCGCTTATCAGCAGCTCATGGCCGATTTCGGTGCGACTCAGGAAGAACTCGCCAAGCGAATCGCGCGCTCGCGCCCGCAGATCGCGAACACTCTGCGCCTGCTCAAGCTTCCGCCGGTCGTTCAGAAGAAGGTGGCCTCACAGGTCATCACCGCTGGCCATGCGCGCGCCCTCCTCTCCCTGGCAACGGCTGAAGACATGGAGCGACTCGCCGAGCGAATTGTCGCGGAAGGCCTATCGGTGCGCACCACCGAAGAAATCGTCCGCCTGGGCAAGGCGAAGGCCACTCCGCGTCCGCGCGCCCGCCAGCAGCGCCCGCTCTCGCAGCTGGGGGAGACCGTCGTGTCGGCCCTGTCCGATGCTTACGACACGCGCGTATCCATCACCGAGGGGCGTAAGAAGGGCCGAATTATCATCGAATTCGCAGGAGCGGACGACCTCCAGCGAATCGCAGACCTCATTCTTCGCTGAATTTTCTTCGTATGTCTTTCCGCAGATCAGACGGAGTATGTTTCCAATCATACATTTTCCGTTCTAATCTGTAGCTGAAACTATGTTTAAACTACTCTTAAAGGGTCCGACGTCGGGCTCTCGCAGTACTAGAAGGAAAGAAAGGCATGCACGCTCAAAGCAGTTCGCGCACCGTGCTTTTCGATGTCGGGGGCGTCCTCGTGGAATCGCACCCCGATCCCGCCGTTATTGCCCGGATGTTTGGGGACGAGTCGCGTGGCCTCACGACGCTCGTTGACCAAGCCATGTGGACGCATCGCGGAGAATACGATGCGGGCTTGCCCGACCGTGACTTTTGGGACCGCATCGCTGGTGATTGCGGTCAACCCGAGCCGTCGCATAAGCTTTTGAAGGCACTGGTCGAGCTCGACTCTTCGCGCATGGCCGAGGCAAACGCGCGTTCGCTCGCACTTGTTCGCTTGCTGCGCCACCAGGGTGTCCGCGTCGGCATCCTCTCCAACGCTCCGTACCCGATCGCCAAGGCCATCCGTCGATCCGAGTGGGGGAGCCTTTTCGACTTCTTCGCATTCTCCTGTGACTACGGAATCTGCAAGCCCTCGCGAGGCATCTACAGGGACGTCTTGCACCGCCTAAATACGCCCGTTGATGACGTTGCGTTCATCGACGATCGTCGCGAGAATGTGCGCGCCGCCGAACTTATGGGTGTTAAGGGCATCCTGTGGCAGGATGCCGATCAAGCTGAGGCCCGCCTCAAGGAGCTCGGCTTCCTATTCTGAGAGCCTCCTCTGTTCGCCTGTGTTCCGGTCGCCGCGGTGCCTGCCCGCCCGCGAGAAAGCCACACACGAGCCTGCGGCTCGGAGTGGTCGATCTCGAAGCCCGGCCAGGCCCTGCATGCCCCGCGGCGTCCTTTCCTCCACGGGCTTCTGACAAACACATTCAGGACCCGTGGCCCCGCCTGGAACCGTGAAGTCTACCTGCCCTTGTTCCGGTCGCCGCGGGGCCCGCCCGCCCGCGAGAAAGCCACACACGAGCCTGCGGCTCGGAGTGGTCGATCTCGAAGCCCGGCCAGGCCCTGCATGCCCCGCGGCGTCCTTTCCTCCACGGGCTTCTGACAAACACATTCAGGACCCGTGGCCCCGCCTGGAACCGTGAAGTCTACCTGCCCTTGTTCCGGTCGCCGCGGGGCCTGCCCGCCCGCGAGAAAGCCACACACGAGCCTGCGGCTCGGAGTGGTCGATCTCGAAGCCCGGCCAGGCCCTGCATGCCCCGCGGCGTCCTCTATTTGGTGTGCTGCTGACAGGTGCATTCGGGACCCGCGCGGCCTGTCACTATCGACACGAAGGGCCCGGGAGGACTGCCGTCCTCCCGGGCCCGGTGCGTCTCGCAGGGAAGTGCGCGAGCAAAAAGCCCAAGCGGGATCAGTCGACGCCAGCGTCCGCCACAGGCTCGGCGCTGTCAGCTGACGCAGCTACGGCCTCGTCCCCAGAGACCGCGTCGGCTTCGGCGGGTACGCGTCCGCCAGCCACGAACTCGACGATGTCAGCACACAACTGCGCAAACGACGAGTCATCGAGAGCGTCAGCAGCCTGGGGCAGCAGCGACGTATCCGTCATGCCCGGCGCCACATTCACGTCGATGCACCAGCAGGTGCCCTCCTCATCGACGACGAAGTCCATGCGCGACAGGTCTCGCAGACCCAGTGTCGTGTGCGCCTCCACGGCCGCGGCCTGCAAGTCCGCCAGAGTCTCGGGGGAGAGGCGCGCGGGCACGAAGTACTCCGCCTCATCAGTCGTGTAACGCGCATCGTAGTCGTAGCGACCATCGTCCGTCACAACCTCGACGGGCGGCAGAGCGACCGGGCCGCCCTCCAAATCAACCACAGACACCGCCACGTCACGGCCCTCAATGCGCTGCTCCACCATCAAGCGCTGGCCGTAAGCAAACGCATCCACCATCGAGCGACGCAGCTGCTTCGCATCATACGCAGTCGAAATACCCAGCGCCGAGCCACCATCCGTCGGCTTAATAACAACGGGGAACGACACCGACCCCTCAAGCGCAGACAGCACATTCGACGCACCCAGCTGACGGAAAATCGCCTGCGGCAGCGTCACCCAACCCGGCGTCGCCAACCCCGCAGAACCCAGCAGAGCCTTCGCCGTCGGCTTATTCGACGCCAACATCGACTGCACCGACGACGACCCCACGAAAGGCACACCCACGGACTCCAAGAACGACTGCAACGAGCCATCCTCACCAATCGAACCATGCACGAGAGGCCAAATCACATCAGGAGCGAACGACTCAATCGCGCCCGCCAGCGACGCATCAACGTCCGAAATCAAGACGTCATAGCCCGCCTGCACCAAGATATTGCCAACGCGACGACCCGAACGCACAGACACGTCACGCTCGTGCGTCAGACCGCCCGAAATAATCAGAACTTTCGTAGCCACAGTGTGTTACTCCTTCGCAACGTTAACGATCACACCCAGCCCCGGCCTCGTCAATTGAAGCCGTGCCAAACATATCGACCATTTCCTTCTCCGCATTGACCACCGTCGACAGGCGGCGCACACCCTCGCGGATATCCTCGGGCGTGGGGTAGCAGAACGACAAACGCAAGTGATTCGAACCCGAGCCGTCGTAGAAGAACGCCGTGCCCGACACGTACGCGACCTGAGCGCGCACCGCGCGCGGCAGCATGGCCTTCGCGTCGAGGCCCTCAGGCAGCGTCACCCACGTGTAGAATCCGCCATCCGGCACCGTCCACGAGCACGACGGCATGAACTCCTCGAGCGCCGTCAGCATCGAGTGGCAACGCTCCGCGTACATCGAACGGAAGGACTTGACCTGCCCGTACCAGTCGTAGTTGCTCAGGTAATCCGCGATCGCCATCTGCCCCACCATCGACGGGCACAGGATCGCGGACTCGAGCGCCAGGATCAGCTTCGCGCGAATCGCGTGCGGCGCGTACGCCCAGCCGATACGGAAACCGGGCGCAAACATCTTCGAGAACGAACCCAGGTAGACGACACCCTCCGGGCTGTACGAGGCGATGGCTGGCAGCGGGTCATTGTGGAAGCCGAGCAGGCCGTAGGGATTATCCTCGACGATCAGAACATGCTCACGCAGGCAGATCTCGGCGATGATCGGGCGGCGCTCCGCCGACAGGGTCACGCCGGCCGGGTTGTGGTAGTTCGGGATGATGTAGATGAACTTGATCGTGCGGCCCGAGGCGCGCACGTCGCGGATGGTCTCCTCCAGGGCCTCGGGAATGATGCCGTGCTCATCCATGGGGACGTGCACGATGTCCGCCTGGCGGGCGCGGAAGACGCCCAGCGCGCCCACGTACGAGGGGGCCTCGGCGAGGATGACGTCGCCCGGGTTCACGAAGAGCTCGGTCACGAGGTCGAGGGCCTGCTGACTGCCCGTCGTGACCACAACGTCGTCGGGGTCGGCACCGACGATACCGTCGTAGGTCATGACCTCGGTGATGCGTTCGCGCAGCACCTCCCAGCCCTGGCCGCTGCCGTACTGCATTGCCTGCGCGCCGTGGATGCGGATCAGCTTCTCCGCGGACGCGGCAAGGCGGTCGAGGGGGAGGTCCTTCAGGTTCGGCATACCGCCGGCGAGGGAGACGACCTCGGGGCGCGATACGACGGAGAAGAGCGCGCGGATCTCCGATGCGCGCAGGTTCAGTGCGCGGTCCGCGTAGACGTCGTACCAGGGGTCAAGGCGGTTTCCCTGCGCGGGCGTGCGCCCGGACGAGGCCGGGGTCGCCCCGTGTGTCGAAGGCTGAGTCAAGGCATGCCATCCTTTGTATGAAGTCACATTGAACGTATAGGTCAAGTGTGCCACTTTCCTGGCTTATCGGGGCGATGAGGACCGCTGATTGGGCGCAGCGTTTCGCGTTTCGTTCGCCGAGGCCTTGGTCGGCTTTCTGGGCGAGGCGCGGGCGCTGCGGTCGTCATCGCGCGTGACTGTTTCACGTGAAACAATTGATAGTGTTGAATGGTCAGCGCGGACGGACGGCTGCGCCGCCAATGTGACGATCCGCTGGCTGGCGTCGATGCCCGCGTTGGCGAGGCTCGTTCGGGGCCGGAAGGGAGCGCGATATGTCGTTTGAGTTTACTGTTTTGTCTGATGATCGTTTCATCGAGATTCTTGAGGCGTGGGTGGATTCACCCTGGCCCAAGACTGTTGAAGATGGCTTCGCCTTACGCGACCACTTCGGATGGGTACCCTCAGAGAACAAGCCGGATGTTTTCACCTCTGATGTCGTGCCTGATGAGCTTTCCGCTGCCTTCACCAGTCGGCAGGGCGTGATTGGTTCTTTCGACTTTCCGATCACTGATATTGCGCCGGAGGAGGCTCGGGGAGATTCGTTGAAGGATGCCTTGGTGATTTATCGGCATTTCTGTGAGATGTTGACGCGTCGGTATGGGAAGCCCAAGCGGCGCAAGAATAGGAACGGATTTTACGAGGCTCTATATGTTTCTCCGCAGGGGGTGGGTATCAATCCGGGTGGGTGTCGTTCCTTCGTTGAGTGCAACATTAAGTCTCCTGAGGAGATGTTTATTGAGAGCGAGTATGCGCGTCTGGTTGCGAAGGGGTATATCTCGGAGGATGAGTAGTACCGGTGCCCGGGCGCGCCTGGCCTCGGGCTTACTGCCGGGGTGTGGCTGGCCTCGGTGGTGCGGGGGCGCGGCTGCCTGTTGGCTTGATATGGAGTCCTGCTGTCTTTGGTCTCGCTGTCGGGCTTGGGGACCCTTGGGCTCACTGCTGGGGTGTGGCGGTGCGCTGGCTTGATGCCGAGTTCTGTCGTCCTCGGTCTTGCTGCCTGGGCGGGGCTGTTCTCGTTTTTACTGCGGGGGCTTGGGTTCCTGTGGGGTTGCTGCCGGGGCTGGTTGTGATCCATCCTGTGCGTGAGCGGCGTGCGTGTTGTCGGCGTTGACGAGGCCATCAAGGGCTACTAGAGGAGGATCATGTCCTTTGAGTTCACCGTGTTGTCCGATGAGCGTTTCATCGAGATCCTTGAGGCCTGGGTGGACTCACCCTGGCCCAAGACCATCGAAGACGGCTACGCCCTACGTGACCGCTTTGGATGGACGCCAGATTATAGAGAGCCGGCGTTGTTTACCTCTGACGTGCGCCCTCATGAGTCTTCCTCGTATTTCACTGCGCGCGATGGGAAGATCAAGTCTCTCAAAATACCTGTTACTGATATTGCGCCTGAGGAGGCTTGGGTGTATTCGTTGGAGCCGGCGAAGGTGATTTATCGGCATTTCTGTGAGATTTTGACGCGACGGTATGGGAAGGCGAAGCATCGTAGTAGTAAGAAGGAGCGTTATCGTTCTACTTTTGTTACCCCGCAGGGCGTGGGCGTGAAGGTGGGCGGCAATGATGCTCTGGTCAGCTGCATTGTTGAGTCTCCTGAGGAGATGTTTATTGCCAGCGAGTATGCGCGCTTGGTCGCCAAGGGGTACATCTCGGAGGACGAGTAGTCGCGGTGAGTGGTCTCGGCTCCCGGGCGCATCTGGCCTCGGGCTTACTGCCGGGGTGTGGCTGGCCTCGACCTGGGACGCGCAGGCGGATTGTTTCACGTGAAACAAACACCGGCCCTCGGGCCTAATGCAGGAGTGGAGAGAGCCAAGAGGTCATCGACACGGCGATAGACGTACTAGACCCAGTCGGCGACGAAGCCGAGGGTCGGTGGTCCGGTTGCCTCATGGGCTTGCCGGTCATGGGGAGTGGGAAGATGCCGGGCGAAGGGTTGCCCGTAGCCTTCGGGAGCGCGCAACTCCGCCGACAAGGAAGAAGCCACAGCCCATGTGGGTCTGCGGCTTGTGGCTTACTCCGGCGGAGCCGGGAGGTGCTCAGTGGCGGTCGGCCTTGCGCGAACGCTTAGCGTCGGCGAGCTCGTTGAGCTGGTCGATGTGGGCCTGGGCAACCATGACGTCGATGGTAGAGAACATGTGTGGGCTCCTCGTGGGATCGTATTTAATGGTGTGTCCATGTTTGACGAGGCCGGGGTTCGCCCGGCGATTCTCGTACGTGGAGCGTGCCAACGCGGGTGGCGTCGGCGCGACCCTGCGTGTCAAACAAGAAAAGCGCCCGGCGAGCTTGGCAGCTGTGTCAGGCGCTTGATGGTTATAGTCTATCCCTCGAAATTTGAGTATTCAACCGTGCAGACAGTAAGGTGCATCGCAGCCAAAACCAAGCAATCACAATGAAAAGTGGCTGTCTGCACAGATATCACTACATCATAAATCAGTGCTCACAATTCGGGGCGTGTTGGGTGTTGTGCTCTCTAGGAGTGCATGTGGGTGGGTGTGAGCGCGTTGTGGGACAACATGGTGCAGAGCGCTTAGGAATCTGACCTATTTGTTCACTCTCCAAAAGTTGCACGTAATTCGGTTGTCCGACAAGTTTTCAACAGTCTGAAAACCGCAGAATTTCAACGATGCGGTTTCAAAGTTTGAAATATGGGGGAGGGAATTACGTGCGACATTTTCGGGGAACCGTGCCGTTGGTGCTCGGTGACCCGGCGTGCCGCGACCCGGCGTGCCGCGACCCGGCGTGCGGTGATCCGGCGTGCGGAGGGTCGACACTCGGAAACCTAGTGCTCGCTGACTGGGTGTGCAGCGCCGAGAGAGCGAAGTCGGCGTAACGGGAATAGAATGATAACGATTCTCATTCACTACGTGTCATTACCTAGAGGACTCCCTCCATGAACCCCACGAAACACAGGAGCCCGGGCCGCGCAGCTGCCCGGGCCTTCGCCGCGATGAGCCTTGCGGCTGCCTCCTTCCTCGCGCCAGCAGGAGCCCACGCCGCCGACGAGGCGAATACGGAACTCGACTCGGCCACCGAAACGGCCGCGACCGAGGCAGCAGCCGACGTCACACATGCGGTCGCGCGTTCCGCCGACGAAACTACCAACGACGCGGCCGCCACCCTAGAAGCCGACGCGGCCACAGCCTCGGCAAGTGGGGGAGTGACCACCTGCGACGCCATGCGCACCCCGCCCGCCGGCACCACGGCCACCCTGGACCGCGGTCACGCCGACATCTTCGACCTCACCTCCGACGCGGCCGGCACCCTGACGCTCCGTATTAAAGAGGACGCCACCGGCTCCGGCGTGCTGCGTGAGCCCGAGCAGACGCTCCTCGCCGTCTCCAAGGGCACCCTCACTCAGATCCCCGCCGACATCAGCCAGGCAACCGGCGCGCCCGCCGCCGCGTACCTCCTGGGCCAATCCGGCGACAACCAGGCCACCGTGCTGTGGCCAGGGTGGGACACCCTAGGGGTCGCCGCCGGTGGATACGACGCCGCGCGCTTCCACATCACCTACTCCGGGCCGGCCGACGGGCACATCTACGCCTTCACCTCCAGCTTCGCAGAAGGACTGAAAGCAGTCACCGCCGATGGCAGCTACGACCTGGCACCTGAGGGCGACGACATCGACCAGCCCTACGCCGCCCACAAGCACGTCAACTGGCTCTTCACCCGCGCCGGGCGCTACACGCTGACCGTCCAGGCCAGCGCGTGGACCCCCGGAAACACCGGTGAGGCCAACGCCGTCGCCCCCGCCCGCACCTACACGATCGATGTCGCCGACGAAGCCTCGTGCCTCGCCGAGGCCTCCGCCGCCCCCGGCGCCAACGACGCGCCCGCCCCCGGCGTCGGACCCGGAAACGACACCGCCCAGCAGGGCGGCTCCGGGCAGGGAGCCGGCCAGCTCGGCGATAACGCCGCGCCTGGCTCCGCCCTCCCCGCCCCCGCGCCCGCCGCTCCGACAACGACCGGCCCGGCGCAGAACTCGGGCACGGGAAGCACCGGGGGCACGGGAAGCACCGGGGGAGCGGGCAGCACCGGAGGCACCTCCGGCGCGCGCACCACCACGACCCCCACGGGCGAGCGCTGCGTCGCCACCCGCGTCACCCGCGAGGCCACCGAGGCCGAGGCCGCCACCCTGGCCTCGAACAACGCCCCGGCCAACACCGCGCGCACGACCCTGACCGTGAGCGTTGGCGACGGAGCCTCCGGCAACGCCACCGAGGGCCACTTCGACCTGGGCCCCGCCATCGAGAACGGCACCCTCGTCGCCCGCGTCAAGGACGACCGCAGCCAGCCCGCCCAGTGGGTCGACCCCTCGTCCCTGACCTTCGCCCTCGGTGACGCCGCGCGCATCACCGCGCCCGCCGACCTCGGCTTCGTCGCCACCCCCGGCTCCAGCGTCTGGCTCATCCCCTCCACCCAGATCGCGGGCGTGCCGTGGCTCGGCCTGAACTCCCAGCGCGAAGAGATCGTCACCGGCACCACCGGCGGCGTCCAGTTCACCCTCGACGCCGTCGAAGGCCCTGGCCGCGTCGCGGTCTTCAACGCCGGGTCCCTGGGTTCCGGCGTCGGCGAGCACGTGTTCGACGGCCCCGGCTCCAGCTACACGCTCGGTGCCAACACCCACGCCCACCAGAACTGGGTGTTCACCGCGCCCGGCACCTACACACTCACCATCTCCATGCGCGTTACCCCCGCGGGCGCTGCCCTGACCGGCTCCGGCTTCGGCAGCGGCGGCGAGCTCACCGCGACCGGCACGCTCGGCCCCAGCGGTCGACCCATGATCTCCCAGGTCGTCGGGCGCACCGCCTCAGGCAAAGACTGCGACCTCTCGCTGGCCACCACCGGCGCCGACACCATCCCACTGGCCGTCGTTTCACTCACGTGGGCGCTGACCGGCGCGGCCTGCGTGTGGGTGGGCGCGATCGGCCGCCGCCGAGCGGAGCGTGCGGATTCGTGAGCACTCATTCACGAGGCCCCCTCTCCTTCATCCCCCGCCTCCCCTTTCGTGGGTGGCGGGGGAGTGGGTGTGGGAGCACTGACGCATCGTTAGCGTTCACGCGGGGCGTCGCCGTCGCCGGCTGCCTCGCCCTATCCGTCGGCGTCGCCGGGTGCGCGCCCGCGTCCGACCCCGCGAGCGATGGTGAACTGCGCGTCGTCGCCACGACCGGCATCCTCGCCGACCTCGTGCGCAACGTCGCCGGAGACCGCGCCCACGTCACGCAGATGGTGCCCGACGGGGCAGACCCGCACTCGTGGGAGCCCTCCCTGCGCACCGTGCGCGACGTGGCCTACGCGGACGTCGCCTTCTCCAACTACCTCATGCTCGAGGAGCACGCCCTCATCCGCGCCCTCGACTCCAACCTGCCCGCTGGCTCGCGCTCCGTCTCCGTCGCCGAGGAGGCCGCCAAGAACGGCGCGACCATCCTCCCCCTCGTCGAAGACCGCGCCCTCGACACCCCGTGGCTCGGCATGCGCGTGTGGGGCGACGGCGCCGACATGG
>ERZ772966.504-NODE-504-length-15071-cov-15.818860_pt1 | contig 15071 bp, 12 predicted proteins | sample MGYA00580680_ERZ772966 | MGnify/ENA primary metagenome ERZ772966 (study PRJEB29015, sample SAMEA2738055) | human oral metagenome | biome: human oral; feature: human-associated habitat; material: saliva | place: China | collected 2225 ...
CAGAGCATTCGACTGTTAATCGAAGGGTTACTGGTTCGAGTCCAGTCGGGGGAGCGCATAAAGCAAGAACCCTCAAGGCTCTGCCTTGGGGGTTCTTGCTTTATCTGTTCCTCTGACTCGAACCAGTAACCACTCCACCCTACGCAGGCGCTGGGGCGCTCCCTTCGGGTTCCGTCTGGTTGATTCCAGACGGGGAGCAAAGCTGAAAGCCTCAGAACGAAGTTCTGAGGCTTTTCCATTTTCCCGACGGGACTCGAACGCAGTAACCACTGCGTTAGGTGCAGGCGCTGGGGCGCTTCCTCCCGGCCCTCGGGCTTACGCCCTCGGCGGGATAACGGTTTTTACTTCCTCGCGCGCTCGGAAAAACCGTCACCCCGCTGTGTCGAGTCCAGAGCAACGGTGACGGCAAAGATGCTTCACCCCGCAAAAATGTGAAGCCTAACGCACAGAAAAGTTCCCCACCCGCACACCCCACTCACCCACCCTGCGCGCAGCGGGGGAGCCGCCCGCCGGCATCCTCTTACGCCTGCTCCAGAGCAAATCCACAGGCGTAACTAAGCCCAGAAAGCTACGCCAGCAGCTCAACACACCCTCCAGAAAGTCAAAAATACCTGAAGAGATACGGCAACCCTCCGCCCAAACGGTCACGCGCAGGTATCATAAGGGGCTAAACTATAGGAGGTGGAGTGCGAAAAAGAAGCCTCCAAAAACACGTCACGGAGAGGTGGTCATGACCACTACTACTAATCCCAAGGCACCCAAGGGTTTCTTTGCTGGCATCAGCGGGATTAAGTCCGGCGTCGCGAACATCATCGACGCTGGCAAAACCTTCAAGACCCTCGGACCCAGCCAGATCAAGGACGAAATCCAGATCGCAAAGCACGAGCTGAAGACCAAGGGCATCGCCGTTGGTAAGGGTGCAGCCTTCTTCGGCGTCGCAGCAGTCTTCGGTCTGTTCCTGATTATTGCGCTGGTCGCCGCAGCAATCCTCGGCCTCGGCACCGTCATGCCCTACTGGGCATCCGCGCTGGTCTTCGCCCTCATCTTCCTCATCGTCCTGGCAATCTGCGCCCTGGTCGGTCTGAAGAAGGTCAAGGCACAGCTGCCGTTCAAGCCCGAATCCGCAATCTTCGGTCTGCTCTTCGACCTCGGCGTACTCAAGGAAGGTACCGCCATGTCCGCTGAGCGCCTGAAGAAGGAACAGGCAGAGCGTGCAGAGCAGAAGGCTAAGGAAGCTGAAGAAGCAGCAGAACGCGCACGTCAGGAAGCTGAAGAGCGCAAGGCACGCGGCGAGGAAGAGCCCAAGCCGCCGACCTTCGAAGAGCTCAAGCAGCGCACCGCAGAGCGTCGCCAGCACCTGGCAGCCCTGCGCGACGACCTGCAGTCCTACACCGGCGACGTTCAGAACAACACCCAGCAGGCTCTGGACGCTCTCAAGGCAGTGCCCTCCGAGGTTGCCGCAAGTGCAGCAGCTACCGGCCGCGGCCTGGCAGAGAACGTGCGCAAGCCCGAGGTTCTGCAGGCACGCTGGAAGTCCTTCGCAGCACTGGGCGCATCCATTGCAACCGTCCTGCACTTCCTGAACCGCCTGGTTCGCCGCTAAGCACTGTTCGCGGTTAAATACTGTTCGCCGCTCAACCGGCGCAGGTTTAACGCCAAGCGTCCAAACGCCCCGATACTCGTATCGGGGCGTTTGTGCGTCTGCAGGCAGGTTGCAGGCTCCTGCCCCGGCGGGAGGTTTGGAGGTAACTCCCAGCCAAAACCCTCCCTTCACGAGTCGGAGAAGGACGCAGCTCACAGGTAGAATAGACAAGTGCTGTACGTACCGGACCCACCCGGTGCACGCGGCAGACAGAGGTAGAAGCGGCGCACCGTCGCACCCGAAACCCCAAAGTCACCGACACACTACACCCCGATGAGGAGCCCCGTCATGGAACAGGCAAAGACGATTCTGATTGGCGCAGAAACCTACCCGCCGGACATCAACGGTGCAGCACAATTCGGTCACCGCCTCGCCACCTCCATGCTCAAGCGCGGCCACTCCGTACACGTAGTCGCAGCCAGCCCCATCCCCGGCCCCAGCTATCGCACCGAGGTAGAGAGCGGCATCGTGGAGCACCGCCTGCGCTCGCACCTGCCCCCGACCCACGAGACGAACCGCATCTGCGTGCCCTGGGAGATCTGGTCCGAGGTTGGCGCGATCCTCGACGAGGTCCGCCCGGATGTGGTGCACGTGCAGTGCCACTACATTATTGGTCGCGCCCTCATCTTCCAGGCGAAGCGCCGCGGTATCCGTGTGATTGCAACCAACCACTTCATGCCGGCGAACCTGGACCCGTTCCTGCCCTTCCCCTCCGCAGTGAAGCGCGTGATTGAGAAGATCACCTGGAAGGATATGCGTTTCTGCTTCTCCAAGACCGCGGTCGTTACCACTCCCACCCAGATTGGTGCGGATGCGATGCGCGACCTGGGTCATTTCGATCGCCCCGTCATGCCCGTTTCTAACGGTATTGAGATCAGCGACTACGAGCTGGCTGAGGGTGCTGACGCCGGTAAGGTTCCCGGTGAGCTGCGTATTGCTTTCGTGGGTCGCCTGGCTGAAGAGAAAAACGTGGATGTGCTCATCGAGGCGCTCTCCCTGCTGCCGGATACCCTCGAGCACGTGGTGCTGGATATCGCCGGTGGCGGCGAGCTGCGTGAGGCTCTCGAGCAGAAGGCGCACGATTGCGGCGTGTCCGACCGCGTGATTTTCCGCGGCTTCGTTCCGGATGAGCATCTGCCCGAGGTGTACCAGATGGCTGACGTGTTCTGCCAGCCCGGTACCGCCGAGCTGCAGTCCCTGGTATCCCTGGAGGCGATGAGCGCCTCCACCCCCGTGGTGCTCGCGAACGCGCTGGCTCTGCCGCACCTGGTGGAGGAGGGTGTGAACGGCTACCTCTTCGAACCCAATAACGCTCAGGATTTGGCGAAGAAGCTGGAGGCTGTGCTCTCCCTGCCCGCCGCTGAGCGTGAGCAGATGGGCCGCGAGTCTCGCCGCATCGTGGGCTTCCACAGCGCTGAGAACACCTGGCGCACCTTCGAGGAACTGTACGTGAGCGACGCTCCGTACCAGCGTTACCTGGATTCGCGCCGCTAAGCTTCTCTAGGCCGCTAAGCTTCTCTAGATACTGGGCGGTGGACTTGAATAGTAGAGCGTTTTTCGTTCTCAGTCGCCGTTCAGGTACTCTAGAGGATGGTGCTGGCGCCCATTGTGCGCCGTCACTGCACCGGATGGGGAGTTAGCTCAGCCGGTTAGAGCAGGGGACTCATAATCCCTTGGTCGCGGGTTCGAGCCCCGCACTCCCTACGGCCCCGCCCGTCGACTTCACCCACTTGTCGGCGGGCGGGGCTTTTTCGCGCCCTCTTTTCGTGCTCTTTTGTCGTGCTCTTGGAGGCGCTTATTTTCGTGCAAGGAATGCATCAATGGTGATGAAAATGAGTAAATGACGAACGAAGACGCATCATAGTGTTCAGTACGGTAGGGTTGAAGAGTCTTGTCACGAAAGACAGCGTGATGCCGCCGGTTGATGCCGATTCAGCCGGTAGGTGTTGCTTCCACACACCATACGAGAGGATCTCAATGTCGGAGAACACTCCCAACGACCCGTCGCAGGGCGATTCTGCCGCAGCAGGCTACGGCTACGATGCTGGAGCCCGACCTGCGCAGGATGCTTCGCTGCCTGCGCAGCCGGGTAACGCAGCTCAGCCGCAGCAGCCCGCTCAGCCCGCCGCGCAGGTAACGCCTCAGCAGCCTGTTCAGTCTGAGCCGGTTCAGCCGCAGCAGCCCGCTCAGCCCGCTCAGGCAGCCCCTGCGCAGCCGAACGCTGAGGCTCAGGCAGCCTCCGCACAGCCCAGCCAGCCTGCCGCTGCGCCTCAGCCCGATGCAACCCAGCCGGGTGCCGCTCAGCCGGGTCAGCCGGGTCAGCCCGGCCAGGCGGTCTACGCGCCGAGCGCACCGCATCCGGCGGTGAAGGCACTGGGTGCTACCTGGAATGCGTTCCTGGACGTTTTCTCCAGCAACCCGGCGACCGCGCACGCCCGCATCTCTTCCGCCGGTGCGTGGGGTTGGATTGTTCCCACGACTCTGCAGGCGCTGGTGGGTGCGTTCTTCTTCAGCCAGCTGGTTATCCTGGCTACCGTTGTCGCGATGTCCATGTTGGGCTACATGTTCGGTGGTCGAAGCGGTGCCGCCTACGGTGGCGCTTACGCAGCGCAGGCTATACCGACCGGACGCATGATTCTGGCGTACGTGCTGATGGCTCTTGCCATCTTCGGTGTGCAGGTTCTGCGCGGCGTACAGCTGCAGCTGACCGCGCGTATCGGTAAGGCGCCGTCGTCCTTCACCGCGAGCATGCACGCTGTGTCGGTGTCTTCGCTGGCGCTGATTCCTTCGTTCCTGGTGCTGAACCTGCTCGTGTTCTTCCTGACCCTCACCCGTAGCGGTGACGGTGCGTTCTTCCTGACCGTGCTGATGGTCCTGGTGCTTGCTTTCGCCGTGTTCTCGGGTGAGGCTCTCACCTACCTGGGTCTGAACCGTCTGGGCCGCTTCGCGAAGTCCCCGATTATCATGCACGCGGCGCTGAGCACCGCATGGGTTCTGGCATCCATGGTCGTCTACTACGTGGCGATTCGCCTGATGGGAGCCTAGCATGCACGCGATGACTCACACCCCGGGTGCGCCGGCTCGTCAGCGCTGGATGTTCCTGGCGGTTCTGCTGACCATTGCCGCCCTGATTCTGAGCGCCTGCGGTGCGAAGATTGAGACTCAGCTTGGCCTTGAGAGCGCCGAGAAGGGTACCCGCACCATGCAGGTTTCCTTCAATATGAAGGACAACAAGGACAAGATTAAGGGCGGCGTTGAAGCCCTTGATGCGTCCGTGCGTAAGCACCTTCCTGAGGGTCTGGAATACGGTGGTATTCAGTCTGAGGGTGACAAGGCACGTGCGACCTTCACCATTCCCTTCTCCTCTGTGGATGAGTACCGCACCAAGGTTGCTTCTATCCTGAAGGCGGCTGGTTCCAAGACCGAGCCTACCGTCACTATTCTCAATACTGAGCAGGGTCTGGTGCAGGGTATCCAGGTGAAGGAAAACTTCAGCTCAAAGGAGCTGTTGGAATGGCTCCCCGAAGCTCTTGTTGTTGATGGCGTGATTGACTCCTCCAACAAGAACAGTGTGTTCAACAGCAGCGGCAGCGAAACCACTGTGAAATTTGGCGAGAAGGAAGTGAAGAACTCCGGCGGCTCCACCATCTCCGCGAAGGATGTGCAGGACCGTGGCTTCAAGGTGATGGTTCTTGAGCTTCAGGAAAAGGATGGTGGCTACTCTGCTACTGCCTCCTTCGTAGCGAAGGACATCATGAACTCGGAGACCGCCGCTGCGGTTGACGCATACCTGAATCAGGTCAAGCCTGAGGGCTCCGAGCTGAAGAAGGGTCTGACGTCTTCCCAGGCAACCTATATGGCTCCCTCTGCTTCTACCAGCGCGGCGAAGGAAGAAATTGGCCGTACCTTGACCTTCAGCGCATCCTCCCTGGACGACCTGAACACTAAGCTGAAGAAGCTGCTGGGTGCAGGTACCACCGATCTGAGCTACACCCGAGAGGTCAAGGAAGAGTCGAAGACCTTCTACGTGCGCAAGACCATGAAGGGCGTACTGGACTGCTCGCTGCTGTGTTCTCCGGAAGGCAACGGTCTGGAAGTTATCCTGAAGGATAGCTCCGATCACAGCTACCAGGTTGATAACACCGGTAACTCTGGCTCTTCCTCTTCGAAGAGCGTCCTTCACCTGAGCCGTTACCTTTCGCAGCAGGTGACTATGAAGGGCGTGAAGGTGGCTACTTCCCTGGGCCTGGACGGTTCCATTGAGGCACGTTTCCTCTACTCCTTCCCGAGCTCTGACGTAGCTGGTGCAGAAGAGGCTCTGAAGAACGCTTTTGCCGGTGGTAGCAATGACGAGACCGAGGTTCGTCAGGACGGCGATGCCACCATCGTGAGCGTGAAGGTTCGCGGTAAGGACGAAGCCGAGTTCAACCAGCGACTGAACGAGTACCTGCCCGAATCGAAGGTGACCGTCACCCGCCCCGGTGGCTACCACCCCTTCGGCTCCGACTACACTCTGAAGCCGGATATTAAGCTCGCTCAGAAGCTGGGTAACTACTACCGTGTTCCTTACGAGCTCACTTTCAAGGCACCGACCTTCTCCTCGCTGGACCAGCAGAAAGTGAACACCCTTAACTATGATTTGGCGCGTGCCGGTGTGCAGTTCACCGTTAATGGTGGTGAGCTGAGCATCAAGAGTGAGAACGGTGTGTTTAGCGGTAACGCCTTGACTGTTCCGGTGTCCGGTCTGAGCATGACTGACGCAATTGTGGATGCAATCATCGTGGGTCTGCTGCTGCTCATCCTGATTCTGCTCTTCGTCTTCCGCAAGAAGATCGCGGCGGCTCGTGCGAAGGGCCGTGAGCGTCGTGCCGCTTCGGCTGCTGCACTGGGTGCAGCTGCGGGTGTTGCAACCGGTTACGGTGCAACCCAGGCTGACGTACAGAATGGCTACCCGGCACAGGGCGGTTACACTGCTCAGAATGGTTATGCCGCTCAGCCCGGTTACCAGGCTCAGGGTGGCTACCCGGCGCAGAACACCGCCTACGCTACGGGTGATGATTCGCCGACTCAGGTGTTCACCCCGCAGCACGGCGTGAACTACGGCGAGAATGAACCGACCAAGGCAATGCCCGCGTATATCCCTCCGACTGAGCAGCCTGCTCAGCCCAACCAGCCCGTACAGCCGAACCAGTTCGGTGCTGATGACGGTGACGTCCTCCAGTAAGTAGCTGCCTCTAGCGCCTACGCTAGTGGGCACAACTTAGGCTGGCTCCTGTGGCCCGTTGCCTCCTTCTGAGGAGGTGACGGGCCACAGCTGTATCTGGTTCGGCTCATGCTCGGCACGAGTACCTGCTCCTAATAGCCAGTACCCGCGCCTAATATCCGCCCGGTACGGGAAGCAGAATGCTCGGTTCCTTCGATCCCAGCAGGCTCATGGGGTTGATGTACTCGGCGGCCTTGCCGCTGCCGTCCCCGCGGGCGCCTCCCTGTCGTACTCCCCAGTACAGGCAGGGGGTGGAGCATCGCTGGTAGGGTTGCTCGCTGTTGCCGTCCGCTGCGCCTGCGACAGTGCCGATGACCTCACCGGTTGCAACCCTGGTGCCGACCGGGAGTGCTTCGTCTATGGGTTCGAAGGTGCTGCGCCGCCCATCCGGATGCGCAATGACCAGTACTTTTCGGTTGACGACCGTGCCGCTGAAAACCACTTTTCCCGGCGCCGGTGCGTAGACGCGCCGGTCGTTCTCGGGTACGGCAAGGTCTACGCCGCGGTGCCCTGTGCTCCAGCGTTGGGCGGGCTTCTCAAAGGGGCGGATCACCCGCGGTCTGGATTCGGCGGTGGGGGAGCGGTAGCGTAGTCGGCTCGCGGTGAACTCAACGGTGCTGGGAACTGATGCACTGCTAAGAACTGGCGCACTGCCGGGAACTTGCGCACTTGAGGAGGCGCCGTCTGTAAAACCTGCCCCGCCTGAATAGTCCTGACTACCGGCGTAGCCCTGCCCGCCCGCACCCACAAGTACACCCAGCAGGCAGCACGCCACCAGCATCGCGCGCCGTAGCGTTCCCTCTAATGTCTTCATGTTCTGCTTCATCTTCTGAGCACATCACGAATCGCCTCGCCCCGCAGCGCCTTACGAAAAATTGTGGATAACCCCGCCGAGTCCGGCTTAAAATCCTTTATCCACAGTGCCCCTGCACACACCCGCCGCTCCTGCACAGGTTTTAACCCCAATCCGGCGGATTAATCGCGGAATATACGGTACAATGTCGTATTGCAGTGTGCCTGCGCGGGTATTCTCCCTCTTCGAGGGGCTCCGCACAGCATCACTGACGACGCGCGGCGTGAGCGGCATCCTCACTGGGGAGCCGATAAGGGACCTTCGGTCCACCCACACGGGGTGGTTAGGGCCTGAGCTGAACGGGTAACCGTGAACGCTAACCGCCGCCAGGAAAAACTGATAACTACTATGCGCGCGTTGGGCTAGCCCGAATGGGAGGTCCGCGCGGCACCACAAAAGGAGACGACATGCCCGTCGTAACTATGCGTGAAATGCTGGACTCCGGCGTTCACTTCGGTCACCAGACCCGCCGTTGGAACCCCAAGATGAAGCGTTTCATCCTGACCGAGCGCAACGGCATCTACATCATCGACCTGCAGCAGTCCCTCGCCTTCATCGACAAGGCATACGAGGCTGTTAAGTCGACCGTCGCACACGGTGGCAACATCCTGTTCGTGGGTACCAAGAAGCAGGCTCAGGAAGTTATCGCTGAGCAGGCAACCCGCGTGAACATGCCCTACGTGAACCACCGCTGGCTCGGTGGTATGCTGACCAACTTCAGCACCATCTCCAAGAGCATTGAGCGCATGAAGGAACTCGAGCAGATTGACTTCGACGATGTAGCAGGTTCTCGCTACACCAAGAAGGAACTGCTCCTCATGCGTCGCGAGTTCGAGAAGCTCGAGAAGACCCTCGGCGGTATCCGCAACCTGTCCAAGGTCCCCTCCCTCCTGTGGGTTGTTGACACCAAGAAGGAGCACCTGGCAGTTAACGAGGCTCAGAAGCTGGGCATCCCCGTTGTTGCTATCCTCGACACCAACTGCGACCCCGACGAGGTTGCTTTCCCGATCCCCGGTAACGACGACGCTATCCGCTCCGTCAACCTGCTCACCCGCGTGATTGCTGACGCAGTGGCAGCCGGCCTGATCGAGCGCAACGCTAAGAAGAACGGCAAGGCTGAAGCAGCTGAGGAGCCCATGGCAGCTTGGGAGCGCGAGCTCCTGGAGCAGCACGAGGCTGCAAAGGCTGAAGAGGCAGCTAAGTAAGCTTTCTTAGCCCACTAAGCTTTATGCTTTGTGGCCCCCACCCGCGGGGACCACGTTCGGACGGCGCCCGCCCTGACCTGGGCGCGGCGCCGTCCGCCATATGTACCACCGGGATGTCATCCCGATTTATTACAGCAACACAAGGAGTTCACAATGGCGAACTACACCGCAGCAGACATCAAGGCACTGCGCGAGAAGACCGGCGCAGGTATGCTCGACGTCAAGAAGGCTCTGGACGAGGCTAACGGCGACCAGCAGAAGGCTGCCGAGATCATCCGCGTTAAGGGTCTGAAGGGCATCACCAAGCGCGAGGGTCGCGCAACCGCTGAGGGCCTGGTGGCTGCACGCGTTGAGAACGGCGTTGGCTACATGATCGAGGTCAACTCCGAGACCGACTTCGTGGCAAAGTCCGACCCCTTCATCGCTTTCGGCCAGAACGTGCTCGAGGCTGCTATTGCTGCTGACGCTTCCACCCTGGAAGAGCTGCAGGCTGCATCCTACGAGGGCAAGACCGTTGAGGAGCTGACCACCGACGCTGGTGCACTGCTCGGCGAGAAGATCGTTGTCCGCCGCGTTGCACGCGTTGAGGGCGAGAACGTTGCAGTTTACCTGCACAAGACCTCCAAGGACCTGCCCGCACAGGTTGGCGTTCTGCTGGCTGTCTCCGGTGAGAACACCGACGAGATCGCACACGACGTTGCAGTTCACATTGCTGCAATGAGCCCCAAGTACCTGGATTCCGAGTCCATCCCCGCAGACCAGATCGAGACCGAGAAGCGCGTTGCTCGCGAGACCGCAATCGCTGAGGGCAAGCCCGAGAAGATTCTGGACAAGATCGTTGAGGGTCGCCTGAAGGGCTTCTTCAAGGAGAACACCCTGCTCGATCAGGACTTCGCGAAGGACTCCAAGAAGTCTGTTGCACAGGTTCTGTCCGAGGCTGGCGCAACCGCTACCGCATTCGCACGTTTCCGCGTGGGTGCATAAGGACTCGCTGCAGTTCTACCCTCCCGTAGTGCGGGTTCCCGGTAAGGGAAATCGTATGAGGTTGGGATTATAGCCTGAAGCCGGGTAGTCACCACTGGTGGCTACCCGGCTTTGCTGTATCCTTGATAAAGACTAGGCGGCAGGAGCCCGCCCCGATCACCTATAACAACCCCTAGGTAAGCCACTGGAGGAACCATGCCCGAAGCTATTTCGCACCCGATTCACCACGATGAGACCGGCCGTCGCCGCGTTTTGCTCAAGCTTTCCGGTGAGGTTTTTGGTGGCGGCGAAGTTGGCATTTCGACCGAGGTCGTGCGCAGCATCGCTAAGCAGATTGCCGCAACCGTTGGCGAAGTTGAGACCTCCATCGTGATTGGTGGCGGCAACTTCTTCCGCGGCGCTGAGCTCTCTCAGGCAGGTATGGATCGCTCCCGTGCAGACTACATGGGTATGCTCGGCACCGTGATGAACTCCCTGGCTCTGCAGGACTTCCTGGAGCAGGAGGGTATTGACACCCGCGTTCAGTCCGCTATCACTATGCCTCAGGTTGCTGAGACGTACATTCCTCGCCGCGCGATCCGCCACATGCAGAAGGACCGCGTCGTGATCTTCGGTGCTGGTGCGGGTCTGCCCTACTTCTCCACCGATACTGTGGCTGCTCAGCGTGCTCTGGAAATCCACGCAGACGAGGTTCTGGTTGCTAAGAACGGCGTGGACGGCATCTACACTGCTGACCCGAACAAGGACCCCAACGCTGAGCGCCTGTACAACCTCACCTACGATGAGGCAATGCAGCGTAACATCCGCGTGCTGGACCAGACCGCGTTCTCCCTGTGCCGCGACAACAACGTGACCATGCGCGTGTTCGGCATGCAGGGTGACGGTAACGTGACCCGCGCAATCCTGGGCGAGAAGATGGGTACCCTCGTTACTCGCTAACCCCTAAATTTTTAGGGCGGGGCGTGCGGAACGCCCCCTCACGTTGTGACCGTGCTCGATAGCGCGGACTTATTCTGGACGGTACCGCGCGGGTAGGCGCTAAAACTCGCTTATGCCCGCCGGTACCGTCTAGACTTATATCAAATACGACGTTCTGCCTCTTTCCCGCCAACTTTGCAGTATCCTTAAGGTTTTCGCCTCGGATGCGCCGCGAACCGGTGAGAAATCATGAGGGCTGAACGCGCACCCACCGACAATTCTGGCACCCCAGAATACCGACAAAGGAGATCCTTTCGTGATCGAAGAAATCCTTGCCGAAGCCGGCGAGAAGATGGAAAAGACCATTGAAGCAACCAAGACTGAGTTCGCTAAGGTCCGCACCGGTCGTGTGAACCCCGCAATCTTCAGCGGCCTGACCGCCGAGTACTACGGTGCACCGACCCCGCTGCAGCAGCTGGTGTCCTTCAACGTTGAGGACGCACGTACCGTCAAGATCGTTCCCTTCGACGTGACCGCACTGGCAGCTATCGAGAAGGCTCTGCGTGACTCTGACCTGGGTGTTAACCCCAGCAACGACGGTGCAGCTATCCGCGTTGTCATGCCCGAAATGACCGCTGAACGCCGTAAGGAATACACCAAGCTCGTCAACCACAAGGCTGAAGAGGCTCGTATCTCCATCCGTAACGTCCGCCGCCACGCGAAGACCGCTATTGACAAGCTGGTCAAGGACAGCGAAATCGGTGAAGACGAGGGCGCACGCGCTGAGAAGGAACTGGACGCACTGACCAAGAAGCACATCGACCAGGTTGACGCACTGTACAAGCACAAGGAAGCTGAACTGCTCGAGGTCTAAACCCTAATGAGTGCACGCAAAGAAGCGAAAGAAGAGAGAAGCGCACCGCCTGCTCCACAGTCGAGCCCGCAGACCGCTACAACGCCGGTGAAGTCGCGTAGCGCCAAAGCTGGCCGTAACCTGCCCGCCGCCATTGGCGTGGGCGTTGGTTTCGGCGTGCTGTTGGCGCTGGGTCTGATGTACCAGCCGATTTTTGTTGCGATCGCTACCGGCGCGGCAGCTTTGGGCGCCTGGGAGATTGGGCACGTGCTCAACACCCGCCGCGGCTACGGCATCCCGGAGTATCTGCTGGGTGGTCTGTCTGGCGCAATTGTGGTGGTGTCTTACCTGTTCGGTTTTACCGGGCTGGGCATCGCCCTGGCGGTGAGCCTGCTGGTGCTGCTGCTCTCTTCTGCTCTCGTGCGTGCTGACCGTCAGGTCTCACTGGGTAAATCCTTGAGCGGTAGCGCCCTGGCTCTGCTGTGGGTGCCGCTGATGCTGGGCATCGCCATGGTCTACTTCCAGACGGACCACGGCGAGCGCGGCGTCCTCATGATTCTGCTGATGGCCATCTGCAATGACACGTTCGGCTTTATTGCCGGCGTGAATTGGGGTAAGCACCCGATGGCGCCGAAGATTTCCCCGAAGAAAAGCTGGGAGGGCCTGGCTGGTTCCTTCGTCGGCTCGGCGGTTGTTGGCGCTATCGCCTTGGCGGTCATGGGTTCGCCCTGGTACTGGGCTATTCCGCTGGCGGCGGTCATGGTGGTCGCTTCGACTGCCGGTGACCTGGTGGAGTCCGTGTTCAAGCGCCGTATGGGTGTGAAGGATATGTCGAATATTCTGCCCGGTCACGGCGGCATGATGGATCGCCTGGACTCGATTCTTTTTGCTGCGGCGGCTGGTTGCCTGATTTTCCGGTTTATTATGCCGCTCTAAAGCCTGAAGCTTTGATCGCTGACGAAGGCGGGGCGTTTCTTCCCACGAACGGGGAGGGGCGCCCCGCCTTTGCTGTACCCGCCTTTTCTGTACCTGCCTTTTCTGTACCCGGTGAATCAGGGGTGTAAGGGGCTATATCTAAGACACCGCCCGCCCACCTTGCGTCGGGTGGCCTCAGCATTGGTATTCTTAAAGTTCAATCGTCGAGAGGAGCCACCTTGGCAAGCACCACCCGCGGAGACGGATTTGCCCGTGCAGCAGAAACCGAACCCGGCTACAAGCGCAGTGAAGTAGACCGCCTGTTCACCCGCCTTGCCGAGGACTACGAGAAGCTCAGCGGAGCCTCCGAACTACCCGAAGACCTCTACACCTCCCGACGAATCCGCCAGGTCGTCTTCCGCGAAGAACCCGGCGGCTACCAACTGGACGTGGTCGACCGCGCCCTCGAAAAGATTGAGGAACGCTTCGCCAAGCTCGAACGCAGCCGCTACATTGAGGCGTATGGCCTGGACAACTGGGAACGCTCCCTCGTAGAGACCGGCGAGCTACTCGCTGGCCGCCTGGAACGCCCCGCCGGTGAGCGTTTCCGCCGCCCCAGCAAGCGCCGCCACATGGGCTACTTCGTCGGCGATGTGGACGCCATCTGCGACCGCGTGTACGCCCAGCTCAACAGCGAAGAGCCGCTGGACCCCTCCGTGGTGCGCCACGCAAAGTTCCGCCCCGCCTCGGGCACCGTCAGCTACGAGGAATCGCAGGTGGATGCCTTCCTGGACCGCTGCATTGAGCTGCTGCAGGATCTGCTCTAAAACGTTATGTGTTGAATCCCCCGCCCCGTACCAGGGTGGGGGGATTCTTCTGCACTGGGGTCTTCTGCGCTGAGGCTCATCTATACTGAGTCCTTCTACGTAGCGGCGAATCAGCGTGCCCCTGCGAAGCCGCGAGCTCATGAGACACTAGAACCATGAAGTTTGGATCCTCAGCACGCGTCGGCGGCAGCCGCGACCGCCTCACCGACGCCCTCACAGAACTCACCCGCGCACCGCAGCGCATCACCCTCCTCGGCTCAACCGGCTCCATCGGCACCCAAGCCATGGAAGTCATCGACCACCTCGCCGCGCTCAAAGGTACCAGCGCCTCCGCCGCCGACGCACCGCTGAAGGTCGTCGCCCTCTCCGCAGGCTCCCGATCCCTCGAACTGCTCGCACGCCAGGCAGTGCACGTGCGCGCCGAACTGGTCGCCACCAGCGGCACCGTAGAAGACGCGCAGCGCCTGCGCGAACTCATCGAAGCGGCAGCCTCCGAAGCCGGCGTCACCGGCTACACCCCGCAGATCGCCCACGGTGCCGAAGCATCCGTGCAGGCGGCAGCACACCCGGCAGACACCGTCCTGAACGGCATCACCGGCTCCATCGGCCTGGAACCGACCCTCACCGCCCTCAACAGCGGCTACCGCGTGGCACTGGCAAACAAGGAATCCCTCATCGCAGGCGGCCCGCTCGTACGCGCCGCCGTCGACGTATCCCCCCTGAACACCCCCATGGTGCCCGTCGACTCCGAACACTCCGCCCTCGCGCAGGCGCTCGCCTCCGGAACCGATGCAGAAATCGACCGACTGATTCTCACCGCATCGGGCGGCCCGTTCCGCGGCTACAAGCGCGAACAGCTGCACGACGTGACCCCCGCGCAGGCGCTCGCACACCCCACCTGGGACATGGGCCTGGTCGTCACCACCAACTCGGCAACCATGGTCAACAAGGCACTCGAAGTGCTTGAAGCGCACCACCTGTTCGGCGTGGACCTGGACCGTATTGACGTGGCGGTTCACCCGCAGTCGATCGTGCATTCCATGGTGCAGTTCGTGGACGGCTCGACCATTGCGCAGGCGTCGCCGCCGAGCATGGTTCTGCCCATCGCACTGGGTCTGACCTGGCCGCACCGCATCCCCGGTGCCGTGCCCGCTTGTGACTGGTCGAAGGCGGCATCCTGGACTTTTGAGCCGCTGGACGAGGAAGCATTCCCCGCCGTGCGCATGATCAAGGCCGCCGGTAAGGTGGGCGGCACCCACCCGGCAGTGTTCAACGCCGCCAACGAGGAAGCCGTGGCCGCATTCCATGCGGGCGCGATTCGCTTTACCGACATTGTCGATTCGGTCGCACGCGTGCTGGAGGAGCACACCGGCAGCGCTGAGGCTGTCTCTGACGCTGATTTGACGCTGGAGGCTGTGCTGAACGCGGAGCGTTGGGCTCGCGTTCGCGCGAATGAGCTGCTGGGTATGACCGGCAACTAGCCGGTTCTTGGGATGCATGTCCCGGAATGGGACGTGGAGGAGCTGGTGTTCGTCCTCGCCCCGCTGGTTGGGGTAGCACGCCGCATGTTTCCTCCGCGCCTACGCAGGGGCACCCGTCACCCGGACGCTC